>JAAUXT010022154.1_pt1 | contig 15936 bp, 23 predicted proteins | sample 7278171 | NCBI WGS metagenome assembly JAAUXT01 (sample SAMN14350112, study PRJNA611818) | marine sediment metagenome | isolation source: surface marine sediment (1.8m) | place: French Polynesia: Moorea | collected 2018-08 | reverse complement strand
GGGGTCTGAGGCGGGTTCAGGAGGCCCATGCAGATGCCTGTGGATAAGCAGGGGATGTGGGAACCTGTGTTAGGATCAGAGTCCCAAATGCCAGTCCTTGCCTCATCCAAAACTGACACTGAAACCACTGTGTTTGTTTTGTCACAATGGTGGAGCCGGGTCCAGGGCAAGGCCTTCTAAGGGTCCGGCCGACCTGACACTCCAAAGTGTTGGTTTCGGTCTCATTCTCACGTTTGTCAAAATCCTCTTGGATCTTCCTGCCCCATTCGACCGAATCCTGCATCCTTCCCTGGCAAACAACACATTGTACAGGATTACCATACAGAGAGGCCGCCATGCGTCCTCCCTCACACAGGTCCTCACATCCACCGATTCTTCCTGTTTGTCCAGGGCTGGGAAGGCATTGGATAATGCAAAGCGGTGCAACTCGACAAATCGCCAAATCCGATGAGATATAGGGTTTCCACACAGATGACGCAGCGTGAAAATTTTGACGCAAGGCCAGGAAACAAACCAGACCATTGTTTGGATGCTCTCCATTGGGCGCCATGTTAAATTTGATACCCACGTATCAAAATTTTGACGCTCACATAAAAAAATTCTGACGCCGCCCTGCCTGTGTAAAAACCCCTGATTGCCCTTCAAACCTGAGGCCATAGAACAGAGGCTGAATCTGTTGCAACTTTAGGCTGTTGAACAAGGCCCGCTGCACGTGCATTTCGCACAAAGAACTGTTGTCTTGGGGGAAAATTGACGCACACCATGCAGGGCGCTGTTACACAGTACTTCATTTGGCATTTGGCGTGCTTTCAGCCGACACAAGAACTGGCAACTGGCAACATTGCTTGTGCCTCAGAAGCGCTTGACTTCAGATTCGCAATCACGCTGTCTGTTGCACGTGTCGCTTTCTTTCGTGTTTGTAGCAAGATGCTCCAGTTACGCCAGGTCAATGTATGGAGATTGCATCGCCACACAGCCTCAACACACGAGGAGAAGAGAAGGGTCGGGCCTCAAACTGTAAAGGCGTCTGCCCTCCCCAATCAAAGGGAGGCGCTCTTTGTGTTCTACCACGCTGCGGTCACAAAGCCTCTCGCACGTGACCTCATTGTGCTTGTTTTGTGTTCACCCACTGTAAAAACTGGTTCCTGTTCAGTCATACAACTCTTTTCTCTACCAAAGGTCTCAGAAAGTCATTGTATGATTTCACAGGAACCATATTTACAGCATGGGTAAACCCTTACTGAGTTCGTATGCATTCTCAGATAACCTCGAGGAACCGGTCATGCATTGTGAGATCAGAAACCAGTAAAATGTCAAATACACCAAGGTGTGAAAATATTTTGTCAGCAGAGGACAATCCAGGGTGACAACCTTGTACGAGGCTCGTACATTTCACGATGCGTCGGATCCAGTATCTCCGGTTTGGTTTCTTTGATTTTGACAGGATCAAGCATGTCGATCATGGGGATGATGATGGCCATTTGTGGCGTTTTTCGTTGCTTTGCGACCTCTGTGACCTGCTTTGCGCGACCTCGAAGTGGGAGATCGTCGAAAGGTCGATTTCTACTGATCGGAAGCTGCAAAATGACGAAGGACAAAGAGGATCAGCGTGCAGAAATTCGCTTTTGTGTTCGTTTGGGGATGTCCAGGAGTGACACACATGCCCATTTGAGTCGTGTGCATGGACAGACAGTTCTCAGCAAGGCACAGATGAATCGCTGGTACTCAAGGTTTGCATCAGATGGAACTGCTTCTCTGAAGGATTTGCCTGGCAGCCATGGTGACAGGAAGCTCACAGCGGAAAAGGTGCGTCAAGTTCAAGGTGTGGTCACCCAAAACAGGAGGTCGACATGCCGCCAGGTTGCTGCACAAGCTGGGATTTCGAATGGTGCGGCGCACAAGTGTCTCCGAAAGAAGCTGGGAATGCGCAAGAGAAGTGCAACTTGGGTCCCCCACCGTCTCACTGCTGGTCAAATGCAAAGAAGAGTGGACTGTTCCAGGGCTTCCCTGCAACTCATGTGCAGGAGAGGACACCCAGCTCACATTGTTGCTGGTGACGAGTCCTGGTTTTGGGTGTGGCAACCTGAATCCAAGATGTGCACAAAGGAATGGCATGTTCCAGGAGACCCTCCACACCAGAAAGTTCGCCAAGAGCAGTCGACAGTCAAAGTGATGCTCATCCTTTTTTTTGACAAAGAAGGATTGGTCTTCCGCCAGTGGGTCCCCCAGGGCAGGGGGATCAATGCCCGCCTTTACCTGACTGTCATGCAAAATTTGAAGGAAGCTGTGAGGCGTCACCGGCCGCATGTGCATTGCACATGGACTCTGTTGCATGACAATGCACCCGCACATCGAGCTGACATTGTTCAAGATTTCCTGCGAGACAACAACATTGAACAGATTCCCCACCCCCCCCCTATAGCCCTGACTTGTCCCCCTGTGACTACTGGATTTTTGCGCAGCTTAAGAAGATGACAGCGGGACATGTGCATGCCAATGCAGACGACCTGATGAGATCCGTGGATGCAGCAATCAGACAGATTCCCAGGGCAGACTGGCAGGCTGCAATGGACTGGTACGCACCACGTCTCCGACGTTGCATCGCTGCAGGCGGACGGTATTTTGAGAGATGTTAAGGCAACCAATCAAGCTCAAACTTTAGGACAAGTTAGACTCACTTCTTAAGTGCTCACATGCAGAAGGACAGGCTGAAAACCCGGACAGATTTGCAGCTGTGACTGATGCCAGATTCGCCGACCAGCTTCACATGAACACATTAATTTCTTGTTGTTAACATTGCATGACTTTAATGTCAAGGCATGTGTACATAGTCTATAAGTATGTGAATACATGTGGCAAGTTTCAAGTCTCCACCTTGTTCCGTCTCTGTGTGAGTACCGTTGACGCATCGTGAAATGTACGAGCCTCATAGACTCTACTTCCTTCCCTTGAACGAAATACGCTTCCTTTTTAAAACGAGAGACCAGGGCTTGGAACCATCCCTGAACTGAACCAGACAGCACGGACTTAGATTCTAACCGTTTTTAGAAAATCCGTTGGACAACAGACAGAGACAGGAGAGGCTGAACTCACGTCTGAGTGGTTTCGTGCCTGAGCCGAATAAAGACTTCTCTCTGTCTCATCAGGCACCAGACCAGAGGAACAGAGCGAATCCAGGGGGGCCGGATTGCACAGAGTGGAGTCTAGGGTCTTACAGAGGCTGACGTGACGTGTTGGGTGGATACGAGCGTGCTCTGCATGAAAGAACTGACCCAGACTGGAGAATTTTCAAAAACGTCCCACCACACGTGCAGACCAGGGAGGATTCAATGGGGGGCAGGATTGGACAGCAGAACCCCGAGTTTTCAGGAGATGAACTGATTTCTGAGAGACTTCGCTGTGTGTGTGTGTGTGTGTGTGCGTGTGTGTGCGTGTGTATGTGCATGTTTGTGCGTGTGTGTGCCTGTGTGTGCGTGTGTGTACGTGTGTATGTGTGCGTAGGTGCGAGGGGCTTTTGAGATCTGGAGTTTTCATCCCAACAAGAACTGTGGACGAGCGATTTCTGCGAGTTCTGATCCCTGATGTTTTCGCCTTTGCTTTGAAACCAAACCTCTCGCGCTCTCCATGGAAATGGACTTCGGGTTAAATGAACGCAGGAGTCCAGAGATGAAACCAATATGCCAAACTCATCAGCAAAACACATCAAAGTTTTTGTGAGTTCAGAGAGCTTCTTCCCACCAGCTTCAATGGTGGAGGCGTTTAAGGTTTTCCCCGAGCTTTTTGTTTGATGTTGGAAATGTGGGCGCACTTTGTGTTGCAATCTGTCCCCGACTTTTCCTGATGTTCGCAACACTGGAGTCTGAAACTTTCTTTCTTCAAGCTCTTGATGCAGGAAAACGGGGGCGTACTTCTGAGATGTGTCTGTGTCTGACGGCCATAGCCATTTTTACATTGCATAATTTTGACGTCAACGTCAAAATTTAACCTGATGCCCAATTGGTGGGCATCAAAAAACGATCAGAACATTCTTGGACGTCATCAAAAAAAGTTGACACCGTGACCAATGTGAAAACTACTTATGTCTGATGCTCCACCGACTGAAGACTTCACAAACACACCCTCACTCTGTCACATACACACACACACACACACACACACACACACACACACACACACACACCAGCAGCAGCAGCACGCGTCTTCGAAGGCTGCGTGCACGTGGATTTGTAGTCTCTCTCACCGTTCCTCGCTCCAGCTCCGCTGGGGGGATATTCCTTAGATTAATCTTCATGAACAATTCAACGGGATGTGAGACACTTTCAGGCCCAGGAGACGGAAGTAGAAACCACGGACTGATCCAGGGAACTGAAACGGGCCTGAGTTTTCCAACCCATCAAACTGGCAAATCACTGGAAGCTCAGAGGCCAGCAGTAACCCCATGTCCCTTTTGATCTGGGGAGAGATATCAGGGGCTGTCACCTGACACCCCCTTCAGGTGAAAAGGAACCACCCAAGCAGGTCCCCTTCCATCTCTGTTTGTCTGTCTGTCTGTCTGTCTGTCTGTCTGTCTGTCTGTCTCTGACTCTCTCTCCCCTGACTCTCTCTTTCTCTTAGTCTCTCTGAAGCTCCCTCTCCGGGGGCACTCAAGGGGTACGAATCTCCAGCTCCCACCAATCTCGAAATGCAGTTTCAGCAAATCACTTCACTTCTTGCATTGGGATCACTCCCCGTACCTTGTTTGGCCAGGCTAGCCCACCAAATCATTGATCCTCCCCCAGAGACAGAGCGGTTTTCCTCTCTTCAAACTCGCATCTTCTATCCAGTCTGCACGATTCGCCTCAAGAAGAAATCCATTTGCGCCTTGTTCCCAAGTCACTTGTTTCTCATTCAGACAAAAAGCTTGAAGGCAAAATGATAGACTGGGAGACGTTGTGTGACTGAGATATGACATGTGTTTTCGACGTGCATGTAATATCTTTGCCAACCTGAAGGATGTTCTTGTCTCGTCTTCGTTTCCTGTCGTAAAATTGCAGCTGCGTATTCAGGCACAAGGCAGGAAGTTGAGGCCTCAGAATAGCTGGGCGGGGCCGCGTAATTCGCTGATTGCTGTCAAGGACGTGCTCATTAGGTGGGACTTCATAGCGCTCGCGTGAGAAGCTGGGAATGACAGGTGGGGAGGGCGATCCAGAGGGAGGAGGGAGGGAGCCAAGGAACAAGGCAGGCAACCAGACAGTCAGGGAATCAATAGCTGAACGCAAAAAAAAATCAGGAAAACAGAAACAGTCCCCATACAGGGAGCCTCGAAGGGCAGGAAAAGCCAAGGAGACAGACAGCAAGCCAAGGAGGTGGCCAGTGCTTCATCATGTCCCATTGGGTCACGCTGCACCCCTTTCTTTGTATTCGCCAGAAAAATTGACACCTTCCTGGACCAACCACATACAGTCCACACCTCGAGCCATTTCATCCCAACAGATTCGTTGACATTTCCAATGCAGCGGGTCGGTCTCATTCGCAATTCGTAAAACCTGGAGCGTGGCTGTGATGTGGGGATCAGAGTTGTGTTTCTCCTGCTGATTTAGATTCATGTTTGTGTGCGGGTCCCCCATCTGCCATGGGTCTATCAGTGAGAAGTGTGAAATCCCACCGTGGTGGTGTTCGGCTGCGGTTGTTGAAATCTCTCTTGCCAATCCTTGCAACGCCCCTCTTTCTGCCTCATCCTTCCACTGATTCCTTCATCCCCTGTCTCCCTCCCTCCCTCCCTCCCTCCCTCCCTCAGGCATATGTCTGTCTGTCTGTCTGTCTGTCTGTCTGTCTCTGTGTGTCTCTGTCTCTCCCTTCCTCTCTTCCTCTCTTTTTCCCCCTTCTCTCCTCTTTGTCAGTCTCTCCCTCCCTCCCTCCCTCCCTCCCTCCGTGCCATACTGAGCTTATCAGACGTGTCTCCTCGTTGCGCAGACACAGCAGATTCTGCTCAACGTAATTACGCCTGTATGAAATGACAGTAATTGGAAGACTTTTTGCCTGTATGTTACATACAGCAGAATGGGTCTTGTCATTCCGTGTGTGGCTGCAGGGCGAATGTTCAGGTGGACGTATTCAGGTCTGTCACAAGCAGCGATGCGCTGTCATTGTGACGAGCTGCTGCCTATTCAAAGACTCCACAATCCACCCAGGTGCAAAACCCTACAGATCTCATTGGGTCTATTCTCAACTACAGAATTCCAATGGATTTCACACCACAGACTGCAATGGGCGTAGCGAGTGCAAGGAAGGCTCTGGAAACCTGGACTCCCCATGACCCCCAATTTTTACCTCTCCCAGCTTGCACGAAAAGCGCCTCCTGTTTCCATCTCACGTGAAAATTTTTCACACAGAGCCCCCCCCCCAAAGGGTGCCACCCCCTGACAGGATCCTGGATCTGACCCTGGACTGACAGACAGCTGTGAGAGTTCCCACCGCCGCATCGCGCGCCGTGCTGACTCGATAACGTGTCTCCTCGGAGAACCTGTCCTCTTGTTTACCGTCAGTATCAGTGTTTGTACTGAGGCAGAGCGCAGCCGGGGGACAGATCAATGGGTGGGGTCGGGGGTTGGCCCACGACAGCCACTGCCCCGTGTGGGTGATCATAACTTTGCCTCAAGTAGGGTTTTGTACACAGCCATTCTGATGTACCCCCTTCAAAAATGAAAGATTGTGTTCTCCAATGGAAATATTTTCATTTTCCCCAAAAGTACAAAAAAGTTTCCCCGAGGCATGTCGGCCCCTGGACTACATCCTGGATCAAGCAAAGCTGGGAACGGGGCGGGGTCTCAACCTCAGTCTCAGCTGGTGTTGGAAAGGTGGGGCCAGGGCCTGACCCCTGGATCCGCTGGAGACGGACCCCTTCCCTGGGACCGCCCCTGCTCACGGAGAGAGAATCCCATCGCAGGTAATACTCTACAGTGGTTGATTACATTACGAGCTCCCTGCAGCGGCTCACAGCGTGGGGCATTAGCTCCGAGTCTATCACACGAGTCCAGGTGGGTCTCCGCAGCCAGATCCATGCTGAAAGTACCGTTGCCAATGGGCGTTCTGATCTGCGATTGTGGTGCGTGGTTTTGGTGTGTGGGACACTGTCGCAGTGTGAAGACAAGTCCGAATGAAAATCCGGCTCTGCTCCTGCTGCACGGAACGGTGGTGAATTTGTGGATTTTTGCTCGTCTGAACTGAATTGAACAAAGTGCGTCTGGCTCGTTTGTGTCAAGGAACACGAAGCGCGACACTCTGCGTTGATTTGGTCATTCAGTCTCGAGCTCCACTGGCATACGCACACACACGCACACACACACACACGCACGACTGCCACTGCCACCACTGCCACAACCACAACCATTACCACCACCAAACCGTGCAACACTGATGTACGACTTCTTCACAAAACACAACAAGCATGGGGTTCACAAAATGACAAGTTTTCAAGCAGGCAAGGTCTCAATGTGCATGAATTTCGGGTGTGTTCTGTTTGAAATTTCAAAACCCAATGGGAAAGCCTGTTGTACCTGCCGCTCTTGGAGCTACACGCGTTGTGTATCTCCACACTGACACCTGTGGACAAGTCACAACCTGGGTGTGTCCTCTTATGATTGGACAACAAAAACACACAACCACAGATATCAAATCCCATCGTGTGGGCGCATTGCCCTCTGGTGACAATTTTAATCCGATTCCCTCTGATTCAGGAGCACAAAGACCCCAACTTAGTCTTGACGTCAGAAGAAGTTGTTTTCCTCCCTCACTTAGCTCAATTAAGGACATAGCCGGACATCTTTTCACTCAGTTTCCGTCCCCCGAGCGGTCAGTTACGCTGTTCCCAAAGTGTCCACGTGCGTCCAAGAAAATCTTGACCAGTCACGTAATTGGCTGCGGCGCCATGTTGTTTTCCCAAGTGTGTCCGGAAAAGAAGACTTGACCAAAATGGCAAAACAAGTTCTTGGCACGGAAGTTCTTTGCGTGAATGGGCATCTCGGGTATTTTTGGCGCGTTTCGAGCCATTTTTAACTTGTTTTTTGTCACAACGCTGTCCGCAGCACGCAAACAATTTGATTCGCACCCTTCAGAAGTTTCACCAATCAAGCCAGCAGCAGAACTGACAGAATCTTCGTCCTCACGTGCAAAGAGAAAGCAAAAAGGAAACTTAGCCACACGAATCATGAATGGGCATTTGTTATCCAACAACACAGGGCACAGTGTGACAATGCATTTTGCCAGTCATCACTGTGCAGTGATTATTTGCTCATCGTCCCTGAAAGTATCATACACCTGCATGACCTGTATCTGACCCTTCACTCGCCGGACCCAAGCCAGGACGAGGTGGCATCACAACAATTGTCGCGCGTGCTTCAGACTTAACATTTCAGCGCTGTGTGTGAACAGCTGGGCCCTTCGGACTGCTGCGACGCAGCACTCATGGTCCACTCACATGGATCTCACGTGTTCAGGATCTTACCCTGAATCCCCTGGTTATTTTGGTGTGAGTGGTGCATTGAAATAACCAAACACGGGTGCCTGGTTATTTCAGGTGAACCAGGCACGCACTCATCAAGCTCCAAGCGTCATTTTCAGCGGATGTTCTCTCAGTCATGTGTCTTTCTTCCATGTTGCACTGAAATGGTCAAATGCCAAGGTGTTCTGGTTCGGTAGACGATGAGCCAATCCTCGTTCCATGCCCCCGCTCACTGGCTCCGACCGCCCGACCCACCCCTGAGTCCCTGGACGCGAAGGCGCCGAACGACGGGAGCGGCTCGTGCTGTGAGCGCTGTGCTCAACGGTGGAGTGTAGGCTCCTCCACGCGGCGGTAAAACACTTCAGGTCAGAGCCGGAAAGCGTCCCTCGAAGGCTGCATTGAAACAGGAGAGCGAGAGAGAGAGAGAGAGAGAGATAGAAAAAAAAGAGGAAAGAGAGAGAGAGAGAGAGAGAGAGAGAGAGAGAGAGAGAGAGAGAAGAGAGAAAGAGAGAGAGACAGAGAGAGAGACAGAGAGAGAGAGAGAGAGATTGGACCTGGAGCCAATGTCTTCCTTCGGCATCAGGTGCAGTTTGCAGGGAATAATCAACATTTCATGGTTTGATTAGAATTTTCTCAACTCGTAAGTTGAGAAAACAACATTGTTTACGAAGACATGGGGACTGAGTGCTTGAGCATGGATAGCAAGTTCTTGTGCGCGCTTATGCACCTGAAGCAAAAAACTCACACGCACTTGGAGACCCAGAGAAACTACGTACGCACACGCCATCTTTGCTTTCAGATCCCAGTGTAGATTTGATGCGATCACAATGATCTCCCACTCATCAGCTTCTTAGTGAGAAGCTTTGTGTTCGCACTGACTTGACGTGAGCACGTACCACGTACTCGTACGTGGAAGTCTGTCCCGACAACACTGCAGCAAACAATGCCTTCTTGAGCGCAGAACAGAACTGCGTGCACAAGTGTATGGAGTTCGTGTACAGTGGTAACAATGTGCATTGTGGGGAGAGGAACCTGCTTCTGGATTGCACTGTGAAAATCTTTGAGTGTGACAATGGAAAACCATTTGTGCCTGTGGTACAAAAACAGGAAGCAACTAACGAGCCTTGGAGGTAATTACGACAATGAATTTCATCAGTCGTCAAAAAGTAACAAAGGGTAACAAATTTGTCTAGGGTCAGGTTGATGTCCACGAATTCGACACGGGTGAATGTCCTGAGATAGTTCTGTTGTTGCTTGCGACACTGCAGTAAAGGGCACACAAAGACCACCGGAAGACCTTCACCTGGACAGTGGAACACAACATCCAGGATGATGAGGCGGATCCAGAATGAGGCCAAGGACAGCGGTGTGTGTTCCAGCATTGAGTCAAGGAAGCCAAACTCCGTGTGTGTGTGTGTGTGTGTGTGTGTGTGTGTTTGTGTGTTTGTGTGTGTGTTTGTGCTTTTTAATGCGTGTGTGCTTCTGTGTGTGTGTGTGTGTGTGTGTGTGATAATTCTGACTCAAGAGTCATGACTGCGTAAGGAGTCCAGGGCAAAAGACTGAAAGCACGACCCGAGCCCACCTGGCGGAGGTCCAGGGCACACATCAGCCCGTGCGCTGGCATACCCGCCTCTGCCACCTTTCCCACCTTCCCACCCATCTCTTTGCCAACGTGCAGCCCCCAACACCCCCCTACAAGCCCACGCCGCCCAACCCAGCAGCCACGCACTGCCGCCAGCTCCGCCAAACTCCCTCAGTCCTGTATGAAGCCCTTCAATACCACAGGTGGGCGACGGAATACGGGCCCAGATCTCACGCTCGGGTCATTATTTTACCGAGACGAGGCAGCTAATGGGCAGAGCTGCGAAGGTCACAGGTAATTTGTTGTTCAGGTAGAGATGTGCACGATGACCCCGTGGGCGAATCAAGCACTTCACGTAAATTTGGAACTTTTTTGTTCAAAATTACCTTCAGATGAAAGTGTTGTTGTCGAAACGTGATGTGGTGTGGCCTTGAGATTCAGAGTGGATGGTGGCAGGGGCTCGAACAGACAGATCTGTGAAAATGGCTCTCTGTGTCTGTCTCTGTCTCTGTCTCTGTCTCTGTCTCTGTCTCTGTCTCTGTCTCTCTCTTTCTCTCTCTCTCTCTCTCTCTCTCTCTCTCTCTCTCTCTATCTATCTATCTATCTATCTATCTGTCTGTCTGTCTGTCTGTCTGTCTATCTATCTGTATGTCTATCAATCTATGTATCTGTCTATCTATCTGCCTCTCTCCTCTCCCTCTTTCTATCTTTATGCCTGTTTCTTTTTTTCTCTCTCTGTCTCTCTGTCTCTCCCACACACAATCAGGCAGTTGCTCCAAAGATGCACCATTTGCCTCGCAAAGTTCATCATCAGTGTGGCCGGCATGCACTTGGACTCTCTCTTTGAGGTGCCCCTGGGCAGAAACCACTGATACCTGTAATGGCTGCAAATGTCGCAATCGGAGAAATTTGGAATCATTACAGGGTTCGTTCATTTAATTGTGGGTCGATGGGCGTTTCCCTGGGTGGATGTGGAGTGACGACAAAATTCTTTTGAGGCATGAACCTTTAATGACCAACCAATGTGAACATGGCTTAACAAAAAATTTCGTCAACAATTTTAGGAGAAATGAAGCTGTCTTCTGTTAGTTGAATACTCCAACTGGTGAATTGTCTGCAGCTGCTCACAGTGGGCGCAGTGACTCCAAACTTGAGTAACACAAAGGAATGTCATGCAGGCACAACTGGTGCAAGTTTCCTTCACTTGCGCTCAAAGTACTCCCCTCCAGAGGCAATGATGTTCCTGCAGCGGTCAGGAAGTTCGTCCATCACATGGGCAAAGTCTTGTGCCGGGATTCTGTTCATTTCCTGAGTGACTGTCAGCTGCAACGCTGCGACAGAAGGGTACCTCACTCCCCTGACCTTGGATTTGAGTTTCCCAAAGAACCAGTAGTCGCAGGGGTTGAGGTCAGGGGAGTAAGGAGGGTGTGGCAGGGTGGAGACATCATGGTACTGCAGGTATCTGACAGTTGATCCAGCTGTGTGGGCGGGTGCCCCGTCTTGAAGGAGGACCCAGTTGACATTGCCGTTCCAAAGTTGAGGCCTGCGACGCCTGACTGCCTCCCTGAAGCGATCCAGAATGTGTTGGTATGCGATTCTTCCGATGCTGAAGCCTCTGGGTGTGAATTCATGGTGAACCACACCCAATCTGTCAATGAAGACGACCAGCATGCATTTGGGTGCAAAGCGGTCAAGGCGGACGACACTGCTTCTTGGCTGGTCTGACCTTCCCCATTCTTGGGTGGATCTTCTTGAAGCTGGGTCCCAGGTGAAGAACCAGGATTCATCTTGAGCAATCACCCACTCAACAGGCTGAGCGTGACGCCGAAACAGCTGCAAATTGTCTCTGCAAGCTCTCACCCGTCAGTCCTTCTGGTTGTCATTCAAATGGTGTGGAGCCCAGCGCGCCATCCGTTTCTTGAGCTGCATGTCTTTGGTGAGCAGCTTGTGGGTGCTGCCAACAGACAAGTTGAGATCCCTGGCAAGCTGCCTGACCGATTTCTTGGGATTTTCTTGGAGTTTTTGTTGAGCTTTCTGATGTCGCAGAGTGTGCAGAACAGGTGCTCCGGATCGTGCCTTGTCTTGGAGGTCACCACCATTCTGGATGCGCGACACCCACCTCTGGATTGAAGACTTGCTGAGTGCATTGGCACCATGGACTCTTTGCAGTGTCTGCAGGATGTCCTTCTGGCTCCTCCCTTCATTCACCATGAGGCGAATTTCCACTCTTTGGTCACCTTTCGCACGCTCAACAAACAATTTGGGCATTGCTCTGACAGCCACTTGCAGACAATTCGCGGAAATGCTCATCAGTGCCAAACTTGGATCGGTCATTTGAGGCAGTGCACAAAGGCCAACTTTGATCTCCTTGCACTCAGAGAAGGTCGACAGTCTAGTCTTCATTCCCACAAAGCGACGTCCTCGACATCGCACCGGAACACGCCCAAAACCAGCTTGACCCACAATTAAGTGAACGAACCCTGTAGAGGAGACGCGCAGCCACAATTGAGCTTATTCCACGTCTCCGCTGTCGTCACATTGGCAGATCCAGGAATAAGGCTGGAGAGGGGGTTCGGTCTCAATCACGAAGCGTCCAACCCTTGGAGCTTGAGAAGGGATTTTGTTTTGTTCAGGAGGGGAGGGGTCAGGGGGCATGACTTGAAATTGAAATCTTCAGCAAACAGATTGTGGCTTGGAAACGAATTTTGTTTTGGAGCATATTGATTCTGAAGAGAGAAGCCTCTGGAGACCCTGGAACCCCTGGAGCCCCCACACCCCCAAGATCCCCTGGAAACCCTGGAGCCCCCACACCCCCAAGATCCCCTGGAAACCCTGGAGCCCCCACACCCCCAAGATCCCCTGGAAACCCTGGAGCCCCCACCAGGTGGCTCCTGCTGATGTCGCTCCCAGTCACCACGAAGCGGTTCCGCTGCTGTCTCCTCCACCGCGTAAAGTGTCCAATCAGGACTCGTTCCGCTGTCACGTGTTTCCTTCCTCACGTCACATCAGATACGTTCTGAGAGGCGTCCTGCTGTCACAAGTCAACGACCTGACGTCTCTGTACGCAGTTCGCGGACAGTTACACAACTCCATAAAGAAAGTTCTGAGACGCAGTGATGTTGTTTCAGGGTGATGTGTCCCCAAAGGCCTTGTCTCACGTTTTGCCTATTGCTCACTGTAGATGTAGAGTTTTGCAAAAACAAGCATTGGATTTCCATTGAATTGGATCGTGCTCATCAAACCTCTCTCGAGCCTGGATTATATGTACTGGAGTACACGCAGGGTACACGCAGACGAGGCAACGACCGATGGCGTAAGTTGAACGGCCTCTGTGAGAGTCAACGGACGTGGCGTCTCTGCACTTGTGCGTTTTGTGTCCTATCTGTTGTGCAACAGACAGACGTTCCGGTTGAGTGTGCAGCCAGACTCGCAGAAAGGCAGATGATTACAGAAAAAACTCACGGTCCAACACACCACATTGAATTGACTACAAAAACGCTTTTGCGCCTGCGCAAATGCTGGATTCTTTTCACAGGGGAAGGTGGTCTTGGGCCCCACCAGACCCCCTGGACCTGCTAGGAATCCTGGTTCCTTCCACAAGCGCCCCTTCTGCCCGCATATCCCAGCACTGACTTTTCGTGACCTTGCTGTGATCCACTTGGGGGTCCTCCGCTGCTCCAGAACCTCCGAGATTTGATCCAACGGCCTAAACCCGAAGTGAGCCCAACTTCACATGTACAGCAAGGGGTAAAGGTTGCCCAAGCCCCCCACACCCCCAGGATCCACCAGAAAACTTCAGCACTGACTTCTGCTGCCCCGTGGGGCCACAGCTGGACGCTTCTCAGGTTGGTTTTCCCGGGCGCAGATTGTCCATTGATTCCCGTGTCTCATTCACGTCTCCCTCCCATTGACCATTCGGCGATTCTACAGCTGCACTCAAGCGGCCTTTTGGTGCGGAGGCCGTTTGTTCTGCTTATCTCTCTGATTGGCTATTTGGCTTCTGGCAGAGCTGGATCCACAGGAGGGGTCGTGATGAAGTTATGGTCAAGGGCGTCAACGGCAAGTCGCTCCACCTACAAACCTGAAAAAATACGACTTGCTCCCCTCCCCAACCAATTTGCGCTCAGAGCGCCAAATGTGTTGGTATTTTGCACGGTGAACATTTTTCAGATGCAGTTGTCCCTCTACACGGGTCTGACTGCAGGGCCAGTCAGGGCACACTCACACTGAAGGAGAGATTACTGGGAGATAACGTCACACTGGCTCTACAATTTCAACAGGACGCAGTTGGCCAGCGTGGTGGACCCTTGGTCCGCCCCTGGGGTCGACGCCCGGTGAGGCGCACGTTTTGCCCGCGGCGTCACCGTCGATTCTCCCGGCGACGGTTGAGCGCTGACCCCCGGGGACCTCCCCTCTCCATCCCGGGGCTGAAGCTCTCGTCGGAGTCAAACAAGCTGATCTTTTCACACAAGACTCTCTTGCACTGAACGCAAAATGTGTTGTGCCAGTGTGTGACACGTTATCGGAGGAACACCACTGGCTTGCACCACAAAACGCACACACCAGGGATTCAGGCCAAGAAGCTCACACTGGGAGTCCAAATTTCCCTTGAGACAAAATATGGAAAAAGCAAGGAATATTTGTGCGGGATCAGGAGGGAGGGGTGAAGCCCAGCAGCCGTGCCAACTCGGTCGGCCAGACGCATCATCATTTCAATGCGGTTGCTGCATTGGGACATTTCGTTCCCCTTTGGCTCGTTTTCCTGTTTGTTTCTCACTTTACAAATTGGTCTGTGTGAGCAATCTAAGCTCCAGTGAACCGGCGTCTGTTACTTACGGTCTGTCTGACAGGCGAAAAAGCCTTCCACTCACTACCAGCATAGACACGCAAAAACAGCACACACGCACACACACACACACACACACACACACACACACACCTGAAAGCCCCACCTGCCCGGTCTGCATTATTGGACTCAGTCTCCGCATGTTTCGTCGGTGCTTCACGCTCAGCCTGATTGCCTCTCATAATCCGACCGTAATCCAGTCGTAATCCCCAGGGCCGCTAATCTCTATTAATCCACCTGAATAATTGAAGGAGCCAGACGTCACCCGCGGAGGCAGGGGCGGCTCTGGTGTACACACAATATGTACTACACGCATACATGCACAACACACACGCACGCATGTAAGTACACATGCACTGCACGTACGCACGCACACACGCACACATACACGTGTACGCACACATACACACACTAGCAGAAGGGAGACGACGTCATCACTTTTTCACCAGTCTTAGACAGACGGGGGTGACTTGGGTAAACCAGGATTCGTGAGGTCCTCTCCTTGTGGAGTTTTTCCATCGTGTTTCATTTTGCTTTTTTTCAGCATGAAGAAAATTACAGGAATCTCAGAAGGTTCCCTTGCAAAAGGCACTGGACTGCAGAAATGGAGATAATCTGTGTGGATTGTTTGGCCTTGTACAGCTCTGGCAGCTGTCCTTCATTCATCCTCGTGTTCATAGCAACGGCAAACACGCGGAGACCAGTCGTTGACATGGAAACGGCGAGCGCATTGACCGTTCGCGACCACAGGAACAACACATGTTCAAGGTGATTTGGTCACTCAATCTGCACCACAGCATTCAGTATCTGGCTGATTCGGGATTGTGGTGATGCGGCCGCGGCCTCGGCCAGCGTTTGACTGGACCGTCTCAAAACTTTCTCTTTCACCCTTTGCCCCTCTCTGCATGTCTCTGTTACTGATTGTGTTTTTGTCTCTGTCTGTCTGTCTGTCTGTCTGTCTGTCTGACTCTCTGTCTCTCTCTCTCTCTCTCTCTCTCTCTCTCTCTCTCTCTCTCCCTCTCTCTCTCT
>JAAUXT010035875.1_pt1 | contig 15937 bp, 18 predicted proteins | sample 7278171 | NCBI WGS metagenome assembly JAAUXT01 (sample SAMN14350112, study PRJNA611818) | marine sediment metagenome | isolation source: surface marine sediment (1.8m) | place: French Polynesia: Moorea | collected 2018-08 | reverse complement strand
CCTAGAAAGTGGTCCTAGAAAGTGGTCCTAGAAAAATTTTTCAGAAAATGATTGGAAAGTGATCAGTGATCATTTCTAACCATTTTTGCAAAAGTGGTCCTAGAAAGTGGTCCTAGGCAAATTTTTCGGAAAATGGGTGCAAAATGATTAGTGAAGGTATTTAGGTATTTATGAACTGCGAACATTTTTATGGACCACTCGCTTTTTATGCGTAGCATTCTTGTTTGGTTGCACAGTTCTACTTTTCATTGTTCTTCTTGGAATTGTGATCGAAGAGTAATTCACAATGGTGAGAGACGAAAAACATATGAAATTTTGAAAAACTATAAAATTTGTGCTGGAGTTCTGAGCCAATCATTTTTCGATGATCTGAATGTTTGCGAACTGACATCTGACAACTGACAATGTTCCTCACAGGACTGGTGGAACTCGAGCAACTTCGCAGGCTACTACAGAACGTGGAACGTGGTGGTGCACGACTGGCTCTACTCTTACATTTACAAAGATGTCTACAAGGCGAGTACATTTTTCAGACGAACAAATTGCCGTCGAAGAGAAAGTGTGTCCGCGTCATAAAAGTTCTGTTTTGGAAACCACGAAGTGCTGCCGTTTGTGCTGTGAGTTTCTCTCAAGTCGCCAGTCGTGGAGACATAAAACTCGAGGTTCCAAACTCAAAAAAGGATTGCATTGAGACGAATAAAGTCACAGTGGCTGCGCAGGCGCAGGAATTATCTTTTGTTAAAAGCCCCTCTGGTCTTGTCGAACAAGTCTGTACGCCTTCGGATGTTGCCTGCTCCCGCTTCGTGTGAAATACACGTGCTGAGAGCAGAACTTCACAGTAGAACAAATTTCTCAAGTGGAGCCGATTGTTGTTTTTTTTTGCTGCCAGGTGTTGCACCTTGACAACCGGTCTGCTGCCATGGCGACGGTGTTCCTACTGAGCGCCGTGTTCCACGAGTACATCCTCGTCGTCGGCATGGGCTTCTTCTATCCCGTCCTCTTCGTCATGTTTGCCGGCGCCGGCTGTGAGTACATACAACGTGCTGTTTCATTCCAATACGCGTGGCGTCGATTTTTGGTGCACGCGTGTGTGGTCGGAGAAAGTTTTCGACACGATTGAAGGCGCGTGCACAATCAGTCAAACCACCCCACACTTTTCTATGTCTGATCAATTGTTTGCCGTTCTACAATACCAGGGGCGTTTCCAAAGGAAAGCGTAACTTGATATTGGGTGTGTCTTTTCAGTCGGGCTGATGTTGATGCCCAAGAAGTCTCGCATGGGAAACGTGTTCATGTGGGTGGCGCTGTTCATGGGTACGGGACTGCTCATGTGCCTCTACTCCATGGAGTGGTATGCGAGGCTCAACTGCCCCTCCACTGTGAGTCTTTGTTCTGTTTCGGTCAAATTTGTGTGCAAAGTTGTTGGTTTGCGCAAATAACGTACGGTGATGAGTGTTGGCGTTGTGTTGCAGGACTACGTGTTCGACGCACTGCTTCCCCGAAGTTGGTTCTGCAGCTACTCAGTCAGTCAGCTCTGAGCAGGCTGTTCGAAGGCGGCGTTTGCTAGGGTCGGAAAGTCATCGCCAAATGCGACAGTTCAAAGGCTTTAAAAAAATTGGCAGCATTATGTGTGATCACATTCCAAGAGTGGGAGAGAGCTCAGTTGTGTGAAGTGTTTGCCTGTTTGTGCGTGAAACTTGTGTGTGCCGTGTATACAGAAGCAGCATCGAGCAAAGAACTGGAAGCTTGTGAACAATGAACTTTTTTGGGGTGACCAATACTTGCCCTTTTGTGATATTCGGTTCTAATTTTTGCGCTGCATGCCAAAGAAAACACTTGAATGTCGTGGGCTCCCTCCAGTGTTGAAATTTGTCCTTGGTTGCGTGCATTGAACTTTTGCGTGTGTAAGAATCACAAGTTGTCTCTGTACAAGGATCAGTCCTCCACTCTCACCAGGAACAGGGAGAGAACGCACATGTGGCGTATTCGTTCAGAAACAATGTCTTTCGGCCGCTTACAACGATTATCATCGCAGTGTTGGTCCGTTGTCTTCTGCTCTTTTCCCCAACTTGACTGGCATTTAGGGCTACCATGGTAGGCTGCAAGCAGCAACAACAATGACATGCACTTCGTGTTCATGTGTGAAAATTGAAAATGCAAACCAGTGGCCTGATGAGCTCATCATGTCGATATTTCAATTTCATTGTCTGATCTATTGTTCATGCGCACTTTGTGATTCTTCAGCCAACTGGTGATCTCAAGTTCCGCAAGATCCCTTGATTTCCTTTGTGTCCTCCAGAAAACGTTCGATCAGCCATCTGTGGGTCAATGGTCGGAATCATGAGTTGTTTTTCAGAAAGGAAATCACTCTGGGTCTTCCCAGAGAGCGTTGACGGCTCAACAGGGAGGTCACCCAACAGATTTACCTGCATCAGGTGGCCTATTATGATGTAGTCTCGTCGCAAATTGTTTTGTGCTTCCACGTTGACACTGTAGATCTATTTCCGTGACATCGACAAATTCTGAAACTACTTTGTGGTCCAGAGCTGCGTGGGCAGTCTTGAAGCACCATTGTTCATCGCTCGCCGAGTGTTCGTAGTTCAGCCAAAGCAAACGTTGCTTGTGACAGTTTTGTTGCGAACTGATGTTTGAAAGCTTGCTTTGAAACAAATGCTCACCGTTTTGGGAATGAGTTTGATCGTTCGACACGTGAGTGTGAGCGCGATTTATTTGCCGATTCTAGTCGGTGGTCCTGGTGCCTGAAGAATTCATCAGGGCCAATGCCAGTGAAATTGGACTGGTGGAGAATCGGAAATGGTGGTTGTGCTGCAAAGATTGTCGTCTGGTGAAGTGGCGATTCAATTCAGGCAGCGATTTTAGTATTAAGCAGGCGTAGTGCAATTACTGCCTGTGTCTGTACAAGATGGGGTGGGGTTTGGCAACAGCAAAATAGGTCAGGTCTTGCCCTGGGACTGGAGGTGCTGTTGGATCCCCTATCCCCTGCGTACGGGTTAGGTCCCACCTTTGACCTGGCCTGGAAGTGCTCCCAGCTCCTCCCTGCCCCCAATGTAGTTTCCTGTCTGCCAAGTTCGCGTGATTGAACCGCGGGCTGTCTGGGCGTCGCCTTGTTCAGTCGGCGTCCCAGCTATTGCCGCGCGCTTTTCGCGAGGGCGTGCGGTCAGCATGTCATGAGGTCTACGCTTTCATATCATGGACGGTTGAACTTGTCGGCATTTTTCGAATTAATATAGGAAATGCGAACGATGCAGTCAGAAAGGAATCCACAATCGTTTGCAAGCATTTATCAAAAAAGAAAAAAGTCGAAAACTAAATGCAGGCCCCCCCCCCCAACCTGGGACATATTGTTTTCCAGACCAAAGTTTCTGTGTATATTTTATTGATTTTTTTTGGCAAAAGTAAAAATTTTCTGCCATGAGAAGTACCACGCGCTTTCTGATTTTGATCTCGCGAATCGTTGAATAAATGACACGCGCACTGTGTTTACGAAGTTCTGTCCGGTTTGTTCGTCTCTTCCGACTTTCTTTCCTGTTTCTCGCGTCAAGTATTCGTACGCTCCGACAAAGCGTTGGCGCGTCTTTCCGGAAGGTGTGCAATCTCCACCCCGTCACAAGAACGGTTTCTGTCGCAACACTTACCTTGACAAAAGGCCTCAAAAAGTGATTTCATGAACCGTTTTTGCAAAGAAAAACCGTGTCCTGCAAACCAGGGAGGTGTTCCATAGGCAAGTTTCCTTCCGATCTCACGAGTCACTTAGGCCCGAGGGTCAGGACTCCCCAAGTAGAGGATGAATCCCTCCCCCCCCCCTCAAATACGATGAAGTGTCAAACTTTTTCTTTTGTGTTTTTCCAGTGTGAAAAACGGTTGCAAACCTGAAGTGCAGCACATAAAAGCGTCGGCGCGGCTATGCATGGATTCGGCGCTTACACCGCACAGCGTTCTTGTTTGCAACTGATTCCTACTCGCCGTTAGCGCAATGTATTGCTCTCCTATCAAATTTTCAAATGTTGGGCGGGTGCCCCTCCCAGTCACCCGAAATGTTTGGTGACCAGGGGGGGGGGGTCATCCGACATCAAATTTTGTAATGTTAGCCCCACCCCCACCCCCGCCATCAGTTTTTGAATGGTGGGTGAGACGAATACTCCGGCGAGTGTTCCATGCTGCCAACATGTAGGTTTCAGCGATTCATCCAATTCGCTTCGCTGTGCTCGGCATTTCTGAGAATTTCTGGAACACTGAAGTGATTTGATTCGAGATTGGTTTTATTCACTGAAGTGCATGTTTTCATTTATCACAGTTCATCGAAAGCAATGCTTTCACACTTGTACCGACTGCAACATCTTCGACAAGGTAAACACCGCAGTGTTTCTGTGCAAGTCGCGCCTCAAATTCTGTTGACTTCAGTCATATGACTCGCACACTACACTGCAGGAAATGACCTCCCAACTTCGCTCGCAATCCCAGAAAGGAGAACGAGCGAGCAATTCTGTCGCAGTGTCAAACGCTGAGGCTACATTGCAATGAAAGACTCGAAGAAAACTACGAAAAACCCGCGTAACTCCCCGTTGATTCTGTGCGGTATTTATCATGGGTGGCCGCAAAACAGAAATCACAAAATGTCCATTTGCGTACGTTTTTGGACAAACATTTCTGCTCACGAAAACCTCGTTAGATCTATTTTCAAAATTTGCCACTGGGCGAAGAAATTATCAGCAGGGCGAGGGATAAGGACCCAGCCAGCCAGATAAACGGCAAAACCAAAATTGGCGCAGCTGTTTCGAGTCTCGACAAAATGAGGTTCGGATGACTTCACCCCCTTGTTGAGAGATATCTGGAAGTCCACCTCCCAACGGAAGCAGTCATTGATCAGGCACTGAGCATCGCCGCGTCACAAAAACACACATCATGCTGCAGTTCGAATGCTTCCTCGCAGCATCCAAATGTCAAACCTGGTGCAGCACCTCATCCCAGGGACACAAAAAGACAAAACAACATTGACACACTGCTTCGCCAGTGAAGGAAACTTTTTCACAATTCAACAAGCAACACCTGGTCACCGCGAAGTCGCACAAGGGCAAATCGGTCGAGATCTCTAGTTCGATTCCAATGGAGTTGTGCGGCGGTTTGCAGCACAAGACAGCTGATGCACAGTCCCTGCATTTTCAGGATTTTGCAACAAACAAGGCACTGAAATGAAACATCTCGCACAATCATGCTTTTCACACCCGTGTCCAGTTTCTGGCCCAACGGGTCCGAAGAAGTGCGTCGGTAACCCGACATGCACACGTGGACAAAGGGGGTGGGTTGGGGTGATAAATACGCTTTTGAAACACGACACACCACCATGTTCACAAGTGTCGATATCACAAGTGGAGAAACAGGGACACAAACATTTTGCAACAGGACAGGGGTGACGTCTGAACTTTTGAAAACAAAAATGTTGCGTATGGAAACACAGGCGAATCACCAGACCAACAGGTCACGGTCACCCCTCAAATTTGACAGCCAGTCACCCCAGGAAGGGAGTGGTAATCCTCAGTGAACCACCACCCTGAGCGGGGGGGGGCGCGGGATTTGTCAGTTTGTTCTCACTATCACTGGGGAATCATGGTCAACCCACGATTACCCTGAGAGTGACTGAAAGTGAACCACATTGATCATGTGACGTCAACAAGTTGTTCGCCCGATTGAAAACATCCGCGCTTTCCACGTCTTGTTCTGAACAGCTATCGCAAATGCTTCCGTGCGAGAAAGCAACACCACAACGTTGCGTTGATCTTTAAAAGCACTCACGCATCAACGGTTCAATGACTGGGTGACAACGCAGACAAATTCCAAACGTTTGCACGTTAAAAACCTCATCTTCAAAACTACATCGAACCAGAGGCTCCCGACAAGCCCGGGACGCGTAACGATATCCTGGAACACAAAGCAACAGCTGAATCGCGCTGATCTGATTTGACATCCGAGTGATGACAGAAGTGACTGAAGCCATTCAGAAACGCGAACCAACGCTCAACGTGATCGAAAGCTTCCCCACCCCAGTTTCCAAGTGAACTAAAACTTCACTGAGGAATGGACAACACTTTTTTGCCTGGAAAGCCCTGAAGTGGCCAAGCGCGCGAAACGAGCATTGGAGCTCTGATGAACACGCCTCTTGTCGGTTTCTGAGGGCAACATTCGGAGTCTCTAACGAACAATGAAAAAAATACTACAACTGGTTGGAAGCACTCGTGCGCAGTCTCCGCTAGCCACTCGACTGCGAAGCTTCGTCCGTTATCGTCAGCTGCGCGAAACCGACGAGCGACTTGCCGTCAGGAACCTCGTTTTGTGTGCACCCGGAATTCTGCAACAGAAAAACGGACTCCGAGGTGGGTGAACATGTTGTCACCACTGCAAAACATTTCTTTCGGTCTGCAAACTCACAATCTTCACTCGGAAGAGAACGGAGTCAACTCGGACGTAATTGAGGCATCTCTGACCAACACCACGCAAAACATTACTTTTGCACCATGTGCTGTTCAACACTCCCGACAGTCAAGGGGTGGAGGAGGTCAGGCACAGATTTCTTTTGCCCGATGCCAGATTTTGCAGAGATCGGCGTGTGCTCTATTGGGACCCTCTTTGGTCAAAACTCCGGACGCGACAGATACGATCTGAAAGGCTACGTACCAGTCCGAACGTCAGGGCGTTGTTTTCTGGAGGACTGTCAACAATTTTTTGCAAGTTGGCTGCCACTACAAACAGGAGAAATTCAACTGCGTAAATTTCAGCCCGGAAATTCAAAGGTGACACAATTTAATTTTACAGATAGCGGTTGGTTTCGTGTGCCTGTGTGTGCCAGACCTACTTACCGACGACCATATCCTTGCCGTCGACAAGCCCAGCTTCAACCAGCTCTCGCGACACACTGTCCGCCGTGTCTGAAACAAGCAATCCGCGCAAGAACATTGCTTCAGGAATCAACAGTTTCTCAAAATGAAGACAAATATACAAACAAAACCTGAAACAGCAATGCGAAACGGCGTTCTTCTGACCGGTTCCGATGGTTCAAAACGAGTCTGCACACTGACATACGGTTTCAAGACGAAGTTGGATCACAAGTGACCCGACTGAAGTGTTTACCTTGACCAGGCGTGAACTCGAACTTGATATCGTTCAACTCCTTCTTGTCATTCCTGCAAGCAATGGAAAAATATCTATCACTGCAAAGTTACTTGTCTTTTCAGTCTTTCACAAAACCAAAGCAAGAACTCGGTTTCAACACCCATGTGCAGTTGTATCATTTCAACATAGGTCCACTGGTGTCCTCGCAAAGTTGTTCCAGACCATCGCCATGTTTGACGTGTACAGGACGGGAATAGTTGAAAGTTCCCATCACAGATTTCACAAAGAGCGTGCGCAGCAACCCACCTTTACGTGACGTCACAACACGTGGACATTCGGTGCACATTTCGCAGCACCGGGCCCCGTGTGCGAATTGGGACATCAAATGCGATGGTCGAGAAGTACTCCCTGGGCTCAACACCCCCGCGCGACAGACCTGAGCCCAATCAGCCAGAGACCTGCGCGAGGAGTAAATGACCGAAGGTGCACCTCTCATGACCCTCACCTCAATCTGAGAACAAGGCTGATCGCCGGCGTCTCAGTGGAAGGCGACGCCGTGTCTCGTGACGTATCGTTCGGCGTCGTGCTCTTTGGTAGTTCTACGGGACGTTTCGTCTCCACCGGTGGAGCGGGAGCGGGCTCTGGCGCGCTGGCACTGGGCCCTGCTGCCGCCGCCGCTGTTGCGGCCTCTGGGTCTTTCACCTTTCAGAGTGAAACACACGAATGACTTGTGGACTTGTTTTTCATTTGACAAAGAACGCAACATGATTCTTTCCCATGCTGCCCTAAATCGTGGTTTCACCAAAGCGTACAGTTCTACCGTTGTGCTTCGTTGCACAATATGCTTGCACATTTAAAGTTCTTCCATTCTGAAACAAGCAATCGTGGCCGTGTGCTTTGCAAGAAAACCAAACAAACAGAAAACAACAATCGAAAGAGGGGGTGTAAAGATGCAACGATACCAGGAATTCTTGTTGCCACAAATCGACGTGACCTTTCAGCAGTAAAGTTGCATCTTTGCTAAACAAATGGCAGAACACTGAAGAAAGACAACCGCAGCATTTCGTCTGCACCCAAAGAATGCAAAATTCAAACCGCGAGCATCGTTCACCGAAAGGGGTCGGAAAAAGCTTATCAGTACGGACGATTCCTGCCGCCCTACTGGAAACACACGAGTTTGTTAGTTCATGTATTTGCACAAAAAAGCAAAAACGTTGGGATGTAAATGGACCGCGCGGCATCTTCTCACAGGTTGCGGGGCGCGTCTGTATCATGCACCAACTGCAAGTTCAATGGTACGGTCAGTGTGTGGTATTCTTTCAACGCGTGGTGTTTCCAGGCTCAAGGAACAACACTGGAAGGCAACGTCAAGGCACAAACTCGCAAAGGCCGTCTTCCATGCAACAACACAACGCTAGAGATACCACAGTCGGGTCGCCCTCCTCCCGCGTCTCCGCAATGCTCCCCATCGGCTTCAAGAAACCCAGAAGCAGCGTCACCAACACACATTTCATCCCCAATTTTGACTTTGACACAACACATATTTGTTATGATAATCTCATTTGATTTTCATGCCCAGGACAAATTCTGTGTCAAGCTCCCCTTGAGTTCTTGAGTCCCACTACGTTACACGCACAGTGATCCGCCATCTGACCAGAAAATTACAAATGATCCAATGCGTCGAAAAAAAAGTTCATTAAACGAACGATACAACCATCTAGATCTACAAGAAGCACGAAAACCAAAGTGAAAAGCAAGAGTTTTACATTTGAGCCACCGACGCAGCAGTCTGCTTGCATATTGCGGAGAAAAAGTGGTTTTGAACCAATCACAAAGGAAACTCACCAGAGGAGAAGGTGTGGGGATGTGAAGGGGCCCGGGTGGTGCGTTGTCCCTGACTCGAGGGGACTGAAAAACATTCGAAGACAAGTGTGGAAATGTTCTACTTCTTGCAGCCGATTGATTTCTAACACTCACCGTCTGATCCCACCTTTGTGCGCAAGGAAACTCGACTCGATGTCACCATTCCATCCACTCACCAAGTGCTCAATTTGACCCGACGCAATCACCACGAACGCACTAACAACCTCCAAGTTCACGAGAACGATGCCGTCACCAAACACTCACACACAAACTTGAATCCCTCACAAACTGTGCTCGAGCACTCACTCCCTTCAGATCCTAACTTTTCCGCCTATTCTGAGGAGAGGACTGACCCGCTCGCTGGCGGAGGCGGCCTTCCCCTCCTCCGAGTTCTCGTCCAGCTCCTCATCCGACCACTCCCACTGTCCGTCCTGCGTCTTGTGCAGCCGCCCGCTCGACCCGGGCACGCGTTTCACCTGCATTGTGAGCACGCAGCAATCAACACGGTCTTCTTGGGCAAAACACAAGTTTGATCAAAAATGGAAAAGGACTGAGCCAGACATTGCAGAACAAATCGTTTCATGGTGTACATTTTCCAAAGAATATACCAGGGTCAAAACACCAAAGGAACGAAGCTCACAGCTTACCTTTTGCGGCTTCACAATTGGTTCTTCGGACAACAGAGTTTTCACCAGGTACGCTTTGTCCTGCATAAACAAAATTGTGTGTATTGCAATTTCTCACCGTACCCAGTCGTTTCCAATACATTTTTTGACAAACTTCCAAAAGAGGAGACGTGTAGAAACCTTGGCTTTTTTGAAGAATTCGTGCTTCAGTAACTGTTTGGCTGTCGGTCGCTTGTCGGCTTCTTTCTTCAAACATTCGCTGATGATCTTGCGAAATGTTTTGCTGCAAAATGCGAAAGATTGTTGGACGTTTCCCACACACAAAAGTTGCCAAACCAGACATTTCGCATTCAGACAAAGTAATTTTCACGATGTCGCACTGCGAACAAATCGAACTAGCAAATGTTATGGGGAAACCCTCCCGATGTTTTTCTGGTGTGTGTGCGCGCGCGCGCGCGTGTGTGTGTGTGTGTGTGCGTGTGTGTTGTACCTGTATCCCCTGTACTGCTCCTTGTCCTCGGAGCCAGTCTCCAGCGCCGGCGGTTCGTTCTGCAGCGTCAGCATCAGCACCTTCATCGGCGGGTACTTGTGGTATGGCGCGGTTCCGGTCGCCAGCTCGATCGCGGTGATGCCGAAACTCCAGATGTCCGCCTTGAAATCGTACCCAGTCACCTGCCGCGGGAGCAGAGATTATCAAGCGCGGTGCTCACCCTCAGACACGGGATTTTATTTCAGAAACACCATCAATTGAAGAAAGTGAAAGCACGCGGCCCACCTGCTCCATGACCTCCGGCGCCATCCAACATGGCGTCCCGACGAACGTGTGTCGTACCGAGTCGCGCACCAGGTCTTTGCCGGTCGCGAGCCACGCGGATACGCCGAAGTCCGCGATCATCACCGACCCGTCCTGCCCCAGCAGGATGTTTCCCGCCTTGATGTCTCTGAGGATGAGTGCGCAACAATAAATGTGAAGCTACGATCATACACACATCTTGAACAAAAACAGTCCGCTGCAGTGTCGGAACCTATCAACATGCAACATTTTTGAACGAACAGGCAGAAGTGGATTGAACCCCGATTTACCTGTGAATCTGGCCGTTGGCGTGGAAGTACTCAAGACCTTTGAGCACCTCACGCAGCACCGTGGCGATCGTCACTTCGTCGAGCACGCCACCTTTGCTCTCGTTCGTGCGCATCCTGTGCTTGATGATGTCCAACAGCGAACCTGAGGTCAAAAGCATGGTTGTATATGATTTCCAGTGTGTTCTCGCCCAGCATCTCCCATTCCAGTCAAAAAGTCTGCCACAGAAAAACCGCAAGCTGGGACAAGAACAGTCCTTCAGTGTTGCAGCGAAACATCTCACAACAGCACACCGTCCACTGTTGTCAAAAATTCTTGAACGGGTTCAAACCTCCGGAGCAGAGTTTCATGATGACCCACAATTCCTCCTTGACGACGAAGGACGTGTAGTAACTGACGACGTTCTCGTGGTTACACTGACTCATTGCCTGGATCTCCTTCTGCAAAACACAAGGCACCTGGGTCAGTACATGATACGACTTTGATGCAACGTACCGGGTGTCTGTTGTTCCAGCAGAACCGAACTATCACGAAAATAAACTCTTCGCAAACACGATCGCGTGTCGTCACTCAACAATCATTGCAACTCTGATGACCAGGATGTTGCCAACGCCTGTGGCGCACGGACAGGTAGACTCCAACACTCACCAAGAGTTCCTCGACCGTCGTGTTGCACTTTTCCAGGTTGATGCGTTTGATAGCGCACATCTCGCTGCGCGGTGTGCACCACGCAGACTGCACCACAGCAGTCGCTCCAGCCCCTGTGTTTATACAAAAACTTGGGTTGTTTTTCCGACAGTTAGAATGCTAGGTGTTCTATCCATGGGAAACTGTTGACAGCCTCTGTCCAGATCCAGATTCTATGCTTTTCTTTCAAGACTGGAACCAGAATCTTGGCGCAGATCTTTTCCGTGGACTACTTCACTGCACGTTTCTTGGATTTCTCCACATTGCCACGGTAATCCACCCAGAAATGTTTTCTGTTGATTTCTCGTGAGGTATTTTTCGAAAATCTGAAACAGACAACGTGTGCACGAAAAACTTACCAATCACATCGCGCAAAACATAGTCATCCTTCAAATTTGACCAAGGTGGAACGGTCGCCATTTTCCCAAATGACCAGAAGGGGGCTCCGCTGCGTTACAGGCGCTTACAACTGAGTCTGTAAATGTAGTTATTATGAATTTACGCTCCTTTGGTTCCTTTCCATTCATACAAATTGCACAAATAAAGGTTTCTGTCTCAAATGTGAAAGATTTGCCTCAGCCTTGACCTGACGCCGTTTCACGGATTTTGGTCTCTTCGCGGATTTCAGAGAAAACGGAAGTTTTTACCGCTGAACGTGTTCGTCACGGTACATCCCCACGGTTCGTGCGCTCCATTTTTTCTCTTGCATCTGGAAGTGAAACAGTCAGATGGTTGTGTTCAGAACGGACTTAGAGCTATGAAGCTATGAATCAAATGCTTCCATTTCATGAGTAGCCTTCGTTCCACTGATAAGTTTGCACCTGACAAGAAATCATTGCATGGAAGTTGTTGTGATGTACGGATTGTGGACAAATAAATTCATTGAAAACAGAAAACAATTGCCAGAGGATGCGCAAGTATGGAGAGCATCCTCAGTTGAGGTGCGCGGGATGTGACCAAAATGAAGCCTTCCTTTTCCATCTGGTGTCTGCACCCAAGTTGTGTTGGAACAACTGAAGCTTCGCGTGTGAAAGCTTGCAGTGATCAAGGCTTCTTGTGCGATGTTCCTCAATAAAACCCCAAGTCTCTTAGGAAAAGCTTCGGTCGCGGCAAGAGCACCCAGTCCCAGTCAAGTCTTGGATCCGCCGATAAACTCTTTGTGCACTTGAACTCATTTATTTTGACAGCAGTCGCGTCGTGTCCCATTTTTTGGAAATCGATTCCGGTGCCAACACCGTCCAGTTCCACACAGAGTTGAATCAAAATTCACCAGCTATGGCTACTGGTACGTATGTGTTTGGTCGAAAGTACAGATTTGTCAGAAAAACCCCAAGACATGTGTTACAATGTTGAAGATGTTGCCCAAAAGAGTCTGTTTCACTGTTTGCTCGTGCACAAAGTACAATGGGCCTGGCAAACATGAACATTTGTGTGAACTAGTTTTTCAAATCATACCACACAGGAAAATCAAATTGAGAACCTTTGCAAGATTGATGAAATTCTGTTTTCAAGCACTCGTTTGCAGATTTCCGAGCGGAAATAGCGAAGCGCAACATGGAGATGGAAAAACATTTCAGGGAGAAGGACTTCGAGGCATTTTCGAAGATATACACCCCTGACTGCAGGTTCATGCCAAACGGCGCTCCTTTCGAGCAGGGACGGGAAGGTGAGTTTCCTTCTGCTCAGACAAGAGTCTCCGGAGTTTGTCCTCTGAATTTGGCCTCTTTCCGTCTGGGTCCTGTTTTGTATGCGCTTTCTTGCTATGTCAGTTGTGCAAACAGTTGGAGAAGTGTCATAATTTTTCGCAATTGACACAATGATCGGCTGGGATGGCTGTGACTGAAGAGGGCTTTGTCATTTCACATTCGCTTCCCCCCAGGATTGCGATTCAGAAACTGTTGCACACCATCCACACTCACAAACATGTTTGCGCGCCTGTGCATGCAGGTGTTTCGGTGTTTCCATCTTTTTTGTGCCCTCACAACATCAAATTGTGCCCATTTAGACAACCACATTGCGTGTGAGACAGATTCGCAAGAGTCATAAGCAGCGCGCAAACATTTTGTTGCAAGCATCTGGTCTTTCAGGTCCGCGGAAGCTGTTCTCAGCAGTGGCGGAGAGCGGTGTTTCCGGCGTCCAACTGAAGACGCAAGAGCTTACGCTGCTGAACAACGACACCGCCCTGGAGCGCGGCGCCTTCGTAATGAAGAAGGGCGAGGAGCAGGCTGGGTCAGGGAAGTACGTGTCTGTGTGCTGAGTATATGTAAAGGTTTTGCAAGCCGAAGGTCCATTTCTTGCAACTTTTCGTGAAAAAAACTTGGCAACTTGTGGCAATTTGTGGCAATGGGGCGGAACTGTGGAGGTGGGCGGTGGTCGACCGTGCACAACCAAAAGTGGACGCATCGTGAATAATCGCAGTCAAGTACATGTATTCTGTACGTATTCACCGCGAGAACCGGTCTGGGTGTAGCCTACCCGGTTCCACCTTTGTACACCGGCGGCGCCATCCCCGCCCCCGCACCGATCGGGACTTGCACTCGGAGATGAAAGAGAAAAGCGCACAAAGCATCTGACGATCATTTGTCGTTTTCAGGTTTCTCGTTGTCTGGAAGCAATGTGACGGAGTCTGGTACATGGACTACGATTGTTTCAACAACGACAGCATGTAGCCAAAGTCGGACAACTTAATTTTACTGCTTTCCCCGAAGCTTCTCACCTCTCCTGAGACAGACAAATTTCACGCAGACAAAAAATATGAACGAACGCCCAGGACAAAAATTTGAGAAAAAAAATAGGCGGAATACCTACCGCAATAAGCACAGAAGAATGTCAGCATTGATTTGAATAAAAATCAAGTTATCTCCTGGCTTCTTTCACCCCTAAAAAGTGGATGAAATCGCAAAATTCTGCTGAGACAGAACAAAACACGCGTTCAACTCTTTGCGTGATCAATTTGTGTTTCGGAAGGCATGCACGCCTGTGTTGTGCGCTGGAAATAACCAGGACTTCAGCAGTGAATAAACACTGGAGGGAAGGTGATCACAACCTGCAAGTTTTTGGGCAGAGTAATCAGGGGTGACACACGCTGAGAATTTCTCGGCAGTGGTCACTGCTGAGCAGCTGTTGGGGTGGGGTGATCAACCTTCGCTTTGAAGTGGCCACCCTGAGCATTGCCAAGTATCTCTCCGTGGTGATGTCCCCAGCCACCCAGCAGTGATCAGGGGTGACCACGACCACAAATTTTTGTTGTGGTCACCCCCTTCTGCACCTGCCATTGGTGATCAGAGGTAACCACGACGAACAGAGTAGCAATCATTCAGTGTCGATTGTGCTCGCAACGTGCCTGTGTTCAAAGAGCTCTGAGAGTGCCTCTCTTGGAGTGGAGTTATCCTTGCAAAATCCCAGACCTGCCCCTGGTGCCCGTGGCAGGGTAAGATCCATTGGAAACAGGATAAATTGTGTGGTGTCAGAAATGAAGTCATTGACTTTGGTCCTTTCAAGAAGCTTGCGTGTTGACAACCACTTTGAACTCGTGTACACACTGAGCACAGATCTGCTGGATTTGTGCGAGCCAACGTTATTCCCATGAGGATCATCTGCTTGCGGTGATAGTGTTTCATCCAGGGCTGTGTCTGGTTGGATTCACGATGAACTGGCATTTCTGAGTGAAAAGTTTTGGACTTCTTCCAGGTTTTCCAACTTTCCAAGTTTTCAGAGTTTTCTCAGTCCTCCTTGCTGCGTGAGAACACTTTCAGAGATCTTCCAAGGTTTTGGACATTTCTGACTTTTCTGACTTTCTGAGTTAGCCCCCCCCCCCTCTGTGAAAATTTTCAGGTCTTCTGGGTTCTCTACGTTTGCTGAGTCCCCCCCATCCAGTGTTTGAAAATTTTCAGAGATCTTCCAGGTTTTCTGAGTTTTCTGACTTTCCCGAGTTACCCCCCGCTCATAAAAACACCCTTCCCCTTGAAATACATTGATTCCAGTTGCTTCGTGGTCACTGCAGGTGCATTCCGTGCACCAGCTCTTTGACTGGTCTCTGCAACAAATCACCGCCAACACCGAGACCATTTCTCTCAATGTTCTGATTCGTCAACTGAAAGCAACAATGAGCTTTTCCAGTGGAGAAGAAATGCCACAAAACAGACGAGTCTGAGTAGACGTCTGTTGTGTCAGTAGCTACCGTGCCGTCAGACAGAATCGGAGATTAGTTTGCATTTCCAGGAGTGAAAAACTTTATTTAGAAACACACCACGCGTTCGTTTTGGTCGGTTGGTACACATGCACTTTGACACTCAGCGTTTGTTCCAGCAAAACCAATCAGAACTTGTGTCGTTTGAAAAATAGTCGTGACACAAAGGAGTTTTCGGACAGCAGAATTGGTTCCGCCCTCGTATTTGTCGATTCGAAGTGCAGCCCAGAAGTCGGCAAAAAGAAGTGAGTCAAGCGACATGTCTGTCTGTCTGTCTGTCTGTCTGTCTGTCTGTCTGTCTGTCTGTCTGTCTGTCTGTCTGTCTGTCTGTCTGTCTGTCTGTCTGTCTGTCTGTCTGTCTGTCTG
>JAAUXT010028924.1_pt1 | contig 15937 bp, 14 predicted proteins | sample 7278171 | NCBI WGS metagenome assembly JAAUXT01 (sample SAMN14350112, study PRJNA611818) | marine sediment metagenome | isolation source: surface marine sediment (1.8m) | place: French Polynesia: Moorea | collected 2018-08 | reverse complement strand
CTGAAATTTTCCATGATGTAGTGAGGGTCACTACATGATGGAAAATTTTGGCTGCCTTTGGAGGGTGGCCAAAATTTTCTATTACATAGCAACTGCCCCCCTAGTTTTTCTATGTCATGGAAAAGTTTAAGTTAGGTTTGGCTCAGCCAAAAAATTTAGAGAGCATTATTGATTGCTATTGAACTGGCAAACACCAGAAGATGAGCAACAATATTTAGTAAGAACTGGTAAGTTGAGTGAGGATTTTTAAATTATGGAATATATGCAGAAATATATTACATTTTAGCCATAATCAGAGAATAGTACAAATATATTACAGTTCAGCCATAATCAGAGAATAGTCACTGAAACAAGACTTGATTTCAAACCAGAATATATGATAGTAAGCCCCACAAAAAGTGCTTTTTTTTCTTCAAAAAGTGCTTTTTTTTGCTTTTTTTTTTTGGAAAATTGCTGTACGAGGACTGACACACACATCTGGTCCATTGTGTGAGCAAGCTCTGTCACGATGTGATTCTTTCTGACAGAGGCATTTCGTGCTCGAGACCGATCTCAGCACCAGCACGAGACTGGACGATACGAATTCGGTTATGACGACGTGAGTTCGCTGTTGATGTAAACATTTCCTCTTGAGTGTGCTTACTGTCTGGAGGAGATGGGTTTTCCTTGTATGAATGTTCTCATTCACTGCTTCTGTTGGAGACACCACTTCCGTTTTTTACACAGCACTGCAGTAGAACAGGCTCTGCCACACTGTCTTCTTTCCCGCCAAAAACTTGACGGTTCTTTCTGAGTTTCAGCCACTGCTTCTCCCGAGTCGCACTGAATGGGTTCTTCAGCTTGTTAGTTTTCTGTCTGTCTTGCGTGTTTCACGCCACAGAAGCTTTCCGCGCGCGGGACCGACAAATGCACCGCGGCCACGAAACGGGTCGCTACGAATTCGGCTACGACGATGTAAGTGCTCGAGCTGCAATTACTGCAGCCACCCCCTCTGCCCATCTCTTGCTTCTGCTGGCGTCGTTCTCATCGTGGCATTTTTTTCCAAGTCGTTGACCAAGACTGGATTAGTTTTTCTTGGCCAAGTCAAGTGAATGTGTGCTGTCAGCAACTAAATAGCAACAAGACTTTGAAAAGCAGTCAGTTGAACTGGTCTTTTTGTGCCAAGCCACGGTGCTCCTTGCTGAGCTCCAGGATCGCACGCAAAATTATTCTTGTAATGAGATGTCGTTCAGGTTCGCACATTGCAAACATGATTCGGCTTCTCTTTTTCTTTTTTTCAGTTCCTGCAGTGCGTCATGTGCTTGTGAAGAGTTCAGCGATCTGCGGCAGCTTCGTGGTCCAATTCCTATTTTGTCTTGCCCAACGTCTTCATTTGCCACTTTCACAGTGACATTCAACTCATGTTCGTAACGATAATTGGCGTGAATCTGAAGTGCTCAAAACTTCGCTGAAAAAGTTTGTCACGTGTGCGTCGCGCGCGGGTGCAGTGAGCCCGCACAACCCAGCAGTGACCCGACGGGAGCCATTCAAATCACACGAGCCAGTGCCTGACAAATTCCAACGGGTACGGTTGAAAATGGGGAGAAACAATTTCAAGCGATTGAATCTCAGGAGAATGTCAAGAGCAACACAGCTGTTCGCTTCTCCCCAGTGTCAGTCGGACCGCTGAGATGCAAAGATCTGTTTCAGTAGCTTTAATTGAGCCTTTTTGTTTTGCGCCTGACTTTTTCTTACGTTTGTGCCATTTGTGCTTTTACACTGTAGTTCAATAAAGTCAGTGTCAAACTTTTCCAGTTCGCGTTGTTTTCTTTGGAAACAAATTCAAAGGCGGCGGATCAACTTTTGACCTTCACTTTTATCATATCATAAAAAGTAAACACAATGTACATTACAAAAAGTACAATTTTACAAAGTTTCTCAAAATTACACGATGTATACCGGTACTGAAGATCAGCTGACACAAGAAGATCACGATGAACACTGTACAGTTCGTCAACTGTAAACTCGCTGCACAGCACAGTTGTTGGGTTGCACACTGAACTTGTTCAACAAACTCGGATCTCGAAGCCGTGAGAGCTACTGTGGAGCAGCGTGTGCGCTGTTTCCCGCTCAGTAGAAGCCGAGCTGTAGCATTGTGAGCAACCCAAACTTTACACTTTGTGCCAAACTTGCAGATCCGATAAGGTCGGTTCAGTTGGTTCTTAGACACCTGTGGTGTGAGAGCTTAGCTTTGGCTGCGAGGCACGTACGAGTACACAAAACCGCAAACTCCCATTGACCAAGACGCAAAACCACTGAAAAGCGTGAACACTGTCATTTTATTTTCCCAAGAACGAAACTGCTTGGTCTCAGCGTTGAAGTTCACCTGTCAGAACACATTGACCAATAAGTGTAGCCGCATTTCCCACTCAAGTTTGGAACTGTCAAACATCGCCCGCGTCGCAGCGAACACAGTTGATCTGAACATGAAAATTTGGTGAACGACCTGTCTTGACTCTCCACTAAGAGCGTAGGAAAACCACAAAAGGCTTCTGAATGCTGGTCTTTCACCCGACCTGAACCCTGCATTTCGCAGGCCCGTAACAAATTCGGCAGCAGCAGCTCTCCAGAGATGACTGGTTCCAAGTAGCAAAATAATTCTCCACAACAGGAATACGTTTGAGTTTTGTGCAGTATCACACAATAATACACACATCAAGAAACAGTCAACAGTGTGAAGTGGTACACACAACTTCATTGTATTTACACCAGAAATTTAAAGCCGAAGTACTTGTAATACTATTTGATAACGATGACAACACACTGGTATACAGCTCTCACTGTGTCAGTATTCTATGTACAAGTACGTGTAGAATAGATTGGAAATTGCACTTTGAATTTTACAGTTTTCAATACGAATCATGAAAAGAGACAAGAAGAAATTGTAAGTTTCTGCAGGAAGTTTCGTGCTGTAGTGACTGGTCCAGCCCAGCTCGGTCTGCGACAAAAATAGTCTCAATGTTTTGCAAACATGCCTCAGTGAAAACACTGGCAGCGATTGAAACCCGTCTCTGATTTCCCCACTAATTTCCACTGAAGGGGTGTTTGCAAATCTAAACCTGCAGACCACACACTGAAGTGGAACATGCACCACACACCATTCAAAACAGCGAGTTCAACGCCCAGGCCCCATCACTGCCACGCACGTAGCACCCTCCGAAGCAGTGCCTCGCAGCCTGTTTTGGTCAGTTTTTCAAGGGAGTTAAAGTTCACATCACTTCAGCCTCGTATTTGAGAAGCAGAAATGGGGTATTTGGCAACTTTTCGCAGACACTGGTGCGGTGGCACCAAGCTAAGTCAGCCAGATTCTACGATTTCAGGCATCGTGCGTCGGGACCTGACAGTGGACACTGTCCTTCATGACCAAAGATCTGACAAGAAAGAATTCAGACAGGGTTACTGTTCTGCATGGTTCCACGTCGAATTTTGATGAATTCTGACGGATTCAGCGCATCTCCAGCAACAGGTCCCGACATTTGCAACACGCAATTACAATATTTCGTTCTCAAAGACACGAAACAGCAGTTTTGATTCGTACAATCAAGATTCAAGTTTCAGTGACAAGAGGAGACTGAAAGGGACAAGGCCTGGTACAAATAACTTCATTAATCCGTGTACCACGTTGACTGGAATTGTGCCTTCGACTGAAGAGATAGAGACAGAGATCTTGAGTTGCGACGCACAAGAACAGGATGACGTTGAAACAACTGGCGCATTGTTGTGTGTTCCACGGCGCCACTTGCGACCAACCTTCAACCTGTCTTTTCAACACAAAACAAACACTACAAATTCATCAGGAATGAGTGACCTTTGAATCAGAAATATTTTTGGCCGCTGCAGAGGGCTCTCCAACTGGCGAACCCCGAAAACAGGCTTCTTTTGTGATCCTTTGGCAGATGCACACAAAGAAAGAAACTCAAGCACCATATTGTTTTGGTAAAATTGTGGGTCAAAAATATCATTGTCGCTTTTCACTCGCAAATGCTCTCTCACTGTTGGCAAGAAAGAATGTATAAATAATGACTTTTTACACTGTGACATCACGCACCGTCACCACACTCACGATTCGTCCCCGTCATAAATAACGTAAACAAAGTTTGTGTGCGCCAGAACTTCAAACCAAATTCATTCAGTCCGATCACACAAACTTCTCCCAAATGCTACCTATTTGTGGACCTTGACATTGGTGGGAGGCGTCTCGTAAGAATGTCAGGCAGCAGAGCATAACATTTGTAAGTTCAACGTTGGCAGTTCTGGAATTCCCTTGCGTGAGCAAACTCTGCGGGACGTCAGTGCGGGACGTCAGGTGGGCTTGACTGATTTGTGTGTGCATGTTGGTGTGTTGTATGTAGTTGTACATTCAGAATAGAATCGGCTTGAACGGCTCAAAAGCTTTGTCAACAGTCCCACACGTAAGAGGCAAGACTTTGTCACAGACGCCATCAATGTGCACAAGACAGAATATTGAACAGCTCTTGCAGGCAGTGGACCACGACGACTACAATCGGACTGTTTCACACCAGTTTGTCCACTCCTCGACTGCCCTTCTGAGTCAGAACCATACCGACAGATTCCAAATCGAGCGTCCGGTTTCAAATTGAAGACTCAAAAGTGAACTTGGGCGAGCGTGGGGACGCGGAGTCGGGCGAGCTGAGGCTGTCGGGTCGGGAGCGGGGCGGCGAGGAGGGCGGGGAGTCCCCGTAGCCGCCCTGCGGAGCCGGCTGTGAGTAGCGGTGTTGCTGCAGCGGATTGCGCGGGGTGCCAATGTGCGCGCTGACAGGCTGCAGCCGATGATCGTGCGCGACGGGTGAGAATAGACTGCTGTCCAGATCTGTGGAGTAGTAATCGTGGTCACGTAGAGCCGCGGCGGACAGGTCCGCGTGGAACACGGCCGGAGAACTGCCCACATGACGCAGCCTCTGCTGCTGCAGCCACGCCATGATAGACGGGGCCTCGGAACCGCTGCTGCTGCTGTGCGCGTCGCTCCCAACGCCCCCTGGTTGTAGCCGTTCCCACGCTGACAGTGTCTTGTGCCCGTCACCATCTCCGCCGCGGCCAACAGTGTTCATCAGCGCTTTAAAATGCTCAAAATCTTGTGTGCCACCGACGGTGTGGCGGCGCCGCAGTTTCCGTCGTGCCGCGCCGTCCTTGCGCCGCACCACGTGCGGAGACAGCGGCGCCTTCTGGTGGACGGCGCCGTCATCAACACCTATGTCCACCAGGTGTTCCTTGCTGCTGTACAGTTTCTCTGAAGAACGTCTCAATGCCTGTGCATATTCCCACTCACGCAAGTTCATACCCATTTTTTCAGGATTTTCCTCGGAATCGGTCCCTTTGCCGTGCAAAGCCTGAACACTGCTGTCTGTGGGATCACTCGCATCACGGTTTGATCTCTTGGGACTCGCCGCCCCGTCAGGGTCTTTCCTCTCAAAGCGAGACGCGATGCCAATTTTGGGGTCACCAACCCGCCGTGGTTTGAACGCAGCCTCACTGAAGTATTTGTCAAAGAGAGTACTTTCACTGTTGTTTCTGTGCATGTCGTGGTAATTCAGCGAGTGTGGAAGTGAAAGTTGGGGTGGGCACGAGTCACTCTGGCAGTATTGAACTGTGTACGAGTCAGTAGTTTTGCTGTTCTTGCTAAACTGCTCCGGACTATCCGTCATCAATTTGAGTTTCTCGTCGAAAGCAGACGTCATGGAGTCAACGAAGTCTTCACTGACTTCCGAGTCATACAGATCTATGTTGGAGTCGAGAGAGCCTCGGCGCTGTCCGTCCGACCCGGCGCGAGAGCGGCGCCGCGCCCGGGAGCGCCTCTCCTGCCCTGCGGCAGGAGGCGAGTCGCCGCCGCCGGTGTCTGACCCGCCCGCGCCGCTCCCACCACGCCGCCGAGACAGCGTGCCCTTCCCAGCGATCTTGGCTGTGTTAAAACCCGAGCTTTTTCTCTGGGGATCCTCAGTGTCTGTCCGCTGTGGTTCCCTGCCAGGACTTGTGAGCATGAAAAACTTCCCACCTGCGGGGATGTCAGGCCGAGGAGGGGCTTCAGCTGACATGTCCAGTCTGCCGCGCGGCGGGGATTGTTGCGCGCCAGGAGCCTGGGTCAGGAGACCCGTGGCTGTCGAGGACATGGTGGAGTAGTCAGACGTGCTGGTGAGCGACGCTGTGTCCGCCGAGCACTGCTGCTTGTGGAAATCAGCGATTTGCGCGGCGATCTGGGTCGGCTTGGCGAGCAGCTCCTCCAGACTCTCGTCCCGCTCCAGCTCCGCGCGCGTTTTCTCCAGCTCCAGCTCGATCCGATGTTTCGCCAAGGCGCGCTTCTCCGACTCGATCCTGCGCGTCTCGTCCTTCTGCCTCAACGCCGCCGCGTCCAGCTGCAGCCGCTTCAGGTGCTGCTGAGCCTGGTGCGCGCGACTCTTGCTCACGCTCGATGGGTAGTGACCGATTTCGTCGTCGCCTCGCCTCTCGCTCAGAACGGAGTCGGCCGAGCCGCGCCGCAGACTCAACTGCGGCTTGGCGTTCTCCGTCTGGAACAACTGGTACTGTTCCAGTTGATACGCTGGATACTTGGTCACTTCGTAGTGCACGCTCTGCCTGTTGGTCTGCCGATCGTCCTGTTCTGCTGACTGTGGGGTGGAGGCCATGTTGGGTTGCGACTCGGCTCCGGTGATGTACACCAGCTTGGCGTTGTAGATTCCGTCTTGTGTGCTGCCGCCTAGAGTGTCGCTCGGGTGGAGCCCGCCTGCGACTGCCATGGAGGGGAGGTTGCCAGCGCTGTGCGAATGCACAGACAGAAGGCGTTCGTGGCTTCGAGCGCGGTCGCGTCTCTCTCGTCCCGCCCCGCCGCCTCCGCCGGCGGCCGCGTGGCCCCGGGTCCCGCGCTGCTGCGTGCTGTTCACCATCTGCTGCAGCAAGCGCTCCTGGCTCAGCGTGCTGGTCAACGTGGTGCTACTCGACGCCATTCCGTGGCCCGTGAGTCCCGTCAGGGGCGACAATATTCCCTCGGCCACCCCGCTCGCGCTCACCATGCTGCTGTTAAGACTGTCCTCCGTCATACTCCGCAGTTCGATCTCCCTGTCTATGTTTCGCTCGTTAAACTCGCACGGCGGCTGGTTGGCGAAGTCCCCCGCCACGGCCGCACTGGGCAGGTCCGAGCTGTCCACCGACCCGGTGTCCACGGACGAAACGCTCTTGCTCGACTTCTCGCGCTTCTTGATCTTGCGGTTTGCAGCGCTGATCACTGAAGAGACGAGGTCTTTGGCGCTGAACTCGCGTCCGCGCTCACCAAGTTCTGTGGAGGAGAAAGCGAATGTTTGGTGAAGGCAATTTTCCGCTTTCATCGAGGCTGCACCCATCAAGCCTCGTTTACGCGACAGACAGATGTTCCTCGGTGAATCTGCAACCGAAACAGCACTTGCATCGTCTTGTCATGACACATTTTTGTCTGGCAAATCGAAAGCTGCTTTTGAGACTTTCAGATTTCAAATCATTTCGAAATCGATTCAGACAAATGCACATCAAACTCAAACCAAACTTCAAACTTCATGCACAGACTCGTTGAACACAAACGCATCTCCTGGGTTGTCTTCAAATCGATTTAGTTCCACGTTTTCGTTGCCAAAACGTGACGATTATGAAGTGATGCGGGACCAAATGCTACCGGTCATTCAAAATGTCAGTGTCACATTCTGAACACAGGGTGTGAAAATCGTGCGAAGTCATGTCCTTCCAAAATGTCTGCACGCAAAATAGATCTATTTGTGAGTGAAGACCAAAGACCCTTTTCAAGATTTTCTTCCAGCTGTTCACTTCGCAACGCTCCGCGGCAACAAGCGTCACGTGGCGACGTTGTTCAGCTCAAACTCAAGAGCGTTGCAAAGTGAAGAGAGCTGGACAAGGAACGCACGGGGGGTTACGTGGAGCCATTCGTGTTTGACCTTCAATGTACCTTTGAAGACGGCCTTGTCGACATGACAAAGGCCCCGAGAGGTGACGGAAATCGGTCCTGGAAAAGTTAGTGGAACAGCTATGAATGCAATTGGAACCGAGCTGACTGCAACTGAGCCGAATGATCGCAAAACGCGTGGCCGTGTGCGGACCGATGGAAGGGGCGGTGCACCTTGAGCACGTCGCATGGTTGAAGCCAGCCCACTGACAGACGAAAATCGCCAGAACTTCATGTGACAGAAACACATATCATGTCGACATACAGCCGTGTGTTTGAGTCGGCTGGCTTTTCGTGCAAGGTTCTGGTGTGCACCGACCCCACGCCGCGAGCATGTACGATGATGTATGGCTGTTACAAGATGCAATTCTGGAGCACAGAAATGATCAGATGTTTTCCTTGGTGGTGGGTCAGACAACTTGCACAGTCCGTTCAAAATGTCAAGGAACAAAGCTCAACTGGACAAAACAAAATGTGAAAGGAGTGAAGCTCAAAACTTTTAATGACTAACTTGCGTTTTGTTACAGTTATTCAAAGAACTTGGTGAGAAGTTCCTATGCTTTCCTGTTTGGAAACATCGTATGTACAAAGAACAATCAGTCACGAACCAAGCTTCTACTGAACAAATCACACTTTCTGGTCATCCTCGTCATGTCATCACCCACAGTCGCACCAAACTCTCTTTCACCCGTGTTTTCCGCATTTCTTCTTTTCACGTTTAGAACATCCTTGATTGAACTTAGTTGCTGCCCACGAGATCTTTCAGAAAAGAAAATTTACTGGTGCGCGACGTGGAAATCAAGAAAACGTGAAAAACACGGACGGGAGATCTTCGTGCGAAGCATTTTTACCTCCCTATCTATCTACTGCTGCTTGGGCTCTTTCAGTGAAACAGATCTACGGGCTCCTGAATAGTCATAGCAACACGAGTCAATTCATTCCAAAAAGGGCTTGTTTCTGAGAAGACGTTCCAAAATCCTTCTCTTTCGGACAACAGCTGAAAGCGTCCTTCATCAGCTGGGCGCCAGTTGTACGCTTCGGAGCGAAGTGCACCCGAAGCTTTGCAGTGTCACACAACAATACTGTGCGAAAGCATCAACATGTTCACCCTTGGGGTTGGACAAATACGAGTGTGTTGCAATCTTCCTTGGCTGCTTACACAGCGGATCTTTTTACACCCATTCCCCACAGTCACGGGTCCATGTGTGGTGAAGCTTAGTCGAGAGAAAGCTGCACGACGTTGGGTTTGCTTTTCCTGTGTGTGTGTGTGTGTGTGTGTGTGTGTGTGTGTGTGTGTGTGTGTGTGTGTGAACATACCCAGGTTCTCTGCCTTGGAGAGCAGCTCCTCGTTCATGCCGCTGACGGGCATGGCGCCCTCCTCGGGCTGATCGTCCGGAACGTCGATGTCTACGTCCCATGAGCTGAAGAACCAGTCGCACTGAAACAAGGAACGGCTGTTGTGAACTACAGTTTTTCTGTACGTTTGGGTTTCGCTTTGTTCTGATTTTTCTCGAGTGGGATAAAACAAAGCACCCACCCAGTTCAAGAAATGCCACTAATTGGAAACAAATCGTGGCCAATAAATGTGCAACAGTTGTGAGATGTGGGTGGTGAGATGTGGAACAGCGCATTGCTGACGCAGCGGCTCTGCACATGAAACGCTGAACGAGTACAGGCGTCTCCGTTGTGAACAGGTTTCAATCGCGTCCGGTGATTGGAATCGCAAGAGAGTTACTCACGTGGGTGAGGACGCTCTCGACGATGCGGCACTGGTCGGACATGTCCTTCACCATGGTGACCATACTCTCCTCCTTCGTGCGGATCAGAGTCGGACCGAAGACGATCGCCAGGTTCCGCGCGTCCATCTGTGTCAACCAATGGGAGACGTGAACCAATCGTACACAAGGCTCGAAAAGTAAGTGACGTTCGAACACAGCAGACAGGGTGATTCGTGACCGTTTGCCAGTTTGTTTTCAATGTTGCATGAAAGATGGCCTGCACCAAAACACATTTTGTCCCAGCACGTTCGTGGCATGTTTCTTAGATTCGTCGACCTGTACACCAAGACACTGCTCGACGACGCTGACGAATACCCCGATGTTTTCCTGGATTCTCACTCAAGTCCTCCTCACCTTGTTGACAGCGCCGTACGAGGCGATCTTGTTGAGGTGGGTGGCGAGGTAGTGGAACGTCTCGAAGTTGTGGTCGGGCAGCTCGTGCAGGAGCTTCTTCAGCCGCAGCATCCGTTTCTCCGGGTTGTCGTGCCGGTTCGCTCCAATGAACATGTCGTACAGATCTGGAACAAACACCCTCAAGCCTCAAAACAACATTCCTTCAAACACAAATGTGGGGAAAAAAGTTACACTGATTTGGTCTCCAAAACGCACTGAGCGGGACCTGCTGACGAGCACGTACCGTCCGTGATGAGAGGCTCCGGCAACTTGCGGAAGAAGGACTTGAGCAGAGAAGACACGACGTTGACGTCGAGCCAGCGGTCCTCGTCCAGGTTCAGGTCGTCCATGTCCTGCGCCTGCAACAACACAGCTCGACTCTGAGCCACGACGCTCAGTGCCCCCACAAGCAGCACACGTCTTCTCCAACCTCCGCCAACTGGTCGGTTCTCTTCCACAAGTTCTTTCCGCACGAATCTGTTCTGTCCACCCCAACCTCCACTCCTGCACGCAATCTCTGGTTGGTTTGTGAAAATGTTTACGCCTCCGTCAGCTGTGGCGTCCCACTGCTTTCACACTGATCCAAGGTTTTGTTTCACTCCTACTCTCTCCCGCCTTCACAACATCAATTTGCTTCCAGTACCTTGTTCAGTTCGTCCTGCAGCGCGTTGACGGCGCCCGTGTTGCCTGGTACCCGGTAGATGCCCTGGTTCTCGATCCCGCGCTCCTCCACGATCCGCGTGCACACCTCCACCACGAGCGGTATGTGCTGCAAAGATACCACAGTTTTCATAAAAGCCCAGCGAAATGAACCTTCCTGAGTGACATCGTGAGGAGCATGTGACCGACTTTGACCAGTTGTCTTCCGGCAGAAGAAACACGTCATCGTCAGCAGAAGGTGAACTGGTCGGAAGAGACCACCACCATTTTGCGCGAACAAACTGCACTGATTCACACGAACAGCTGGTGGCAACAACAACTTGCACACTTCCACGCATCGTGCGCGTTGGGAAACATTTCCTGCAAAACACACGTCTCACCTCGCTGAATGTGGATGGCGGACACAGGTCGAGCGGAACGCCGAATGTACCCGACACCTCGACCGGAGCAGTCGAACTCGACCCGTAGCGCTTGAACTTTTTCACCATCTTCCCCTTCCACGTCTTGCTCACACCGCTCTTCTCGTCCTTCCCTTTGGGCGAGTCTGCCATGTCTGTCCCAAAGCAGATGTGAAATACTGAGTGCCTTCGAGCAATACGGGAGACGGCGCACAACCAACATGTCGACTCATTTCGCCATTCGTAATATTACGGACCACTTGTGAATGAGACGCATTTGCCCCTACAAGATGACACAAACTTCAGAATTGGAATTACCGATGCTCTGTTTCTTCTGTCTGACACCAGGTGAGTGGGACGCGGGCGACTTGGAGCGCGTTTTGGAGGAGGCGCGCTTCGCGCTCTGCTTCTGCGGTTGTTGCGGCGACCCCCGCGCGAGGGCGACACTCGTCTCCGTCACTTGTGACGACTTGCGCACCGTCACCTCGGAGCCACTCACAACCTTCTCCTGTGCAACAGAGAATCAAGCGATGCGGTATTTTTTTGTCTCGAATGCGCAAGATTCCCAAAAGGAGCTGCACAAGACAATGCTGATGGTTCAGCTCAATTCAACAGCTTCAGTTGTGTGCAAACGTTTTGAGCCACCGAACCACGGCAATGCGGCTTTGTTGTCAAATGATGAGACGGTCCAGTTTTTGGCTTCGCTGTGATTGTTCTTGACGTTCAGGAACTCTAGGAATTCAAGTCCACTCACGTCCATGTCTGGGTGGCTGTTGTACTGGATAGCTTTGATCCAAGACAACATTGTGTCGCGGTCGTCCGCCTGGAAGAGGAACTCCGACCCGTGTGACGTCATCACGCGGAACACGTGCTTCTTCTTCGTGTAGTCGTGGGCGATCTCGACGATGCACGAGCGAACCGAAATCGGCTGCTCCTCCACAATTGTGGGACTCTGTGGGAGAAACCACAAATTGATCACAAGAGTCACTGGAACACCCTGTGTTGTGGGGCGCAGATTTCAACATGAAGTGGGTGTCACAAAGGGCGAGTGGAATGAGCTGAATTCGCTCGTTTCGTTCAACATCAAACGACTCCAAAGCACATATGAATGGTCACCGCCAACCTCGTGACAGTTTTCGTCATCACTATGAACTTACACAACACGGAACGAGAAAAATTCCTTGTCAACATCGACTGACCGTGTTGGCTGCAGCCTTGTCCTTGAACAAGAACAAGGAGTGGCCGCGCAGCAGCACCCAGTACGGTTTCCACGAGCGATCAGCAGCGCGCTTCCCGTCCGCGACGGCCGCCTTGGCGAGCAGGTAGCCCTCGCGCACCACCTCCCCCGCTGCGGGCAGGTCGAACACCTTGCTGCGCTCCGTCGTCGCCTCCACGATCCGCGGCGTCTGCGGGGAAAACGGTACAATCGTTGCTACACGGAGAAACTGCGTCGTTTCGATGGCAACAGGCCACGTGCTTGACTCAATGGAAACTCATCACAGCAAACGTCCAAACGTTCACGAAGATGTCGGAACAGAGAAGGTTTCCCCCCCCCCCCAAACAAATGCATTGCTGGCACGAGGCCAGAAATATGCAACAATTGGGATCAAACAAAACCAGGCCTCACCTTTTCTCCAAAGAAAGCCTTCAGTTTCTTGATATTACTTGTCCTGGTTGGCGTTGCTCTGAAAAAGATTGAGCACATGAGTTCAAGATTTCGCGTGGAACAATTCCGACACGGAACCAGAACCCATTCACCTCACCATCAACAGGAAAACACAAAACAACAGTTGAACTTCGCAACTTGCAAAAGGAACTTGCACACATCCACACGTACTTTTTGCTCCGCTTGAGAGCATTCAGAAGCCAAGTACTTGAAAACCACTGGAGTTTTCTTCTGCGAAAGCAAGGACTGATTCAGCAAACTTTTGCAATTCACTTCTGTTGAGCCTTCAAAACACCAGCTCCAAACACACTGCGAAACTTGCTATCAAGCCATCAGCTCCCACACGATTCATTCAGTCGGAACCCGATGACCAGATGATGTTCTGTGCACAAAACTTGAGTGAGACGCGGTGTCCAAAGAAAGCCAGAATTGTTCCTTGAAAATTTTCTCCCGAGAGAGAAAAGTGAATAATTCCAGCATGCAGTGCTCGTCCGAATTCGGCGGAAGAGTCTTACGGCAATTTTGGCTCCACTGGAGTGAGCTCCTGGGGCGGGGACCACGACAGGTCCAGGGTCAACATCCTGTGCGGGGGTAATCAGGACACGATTGTTACCCAAAGGAGTCAAGTTATGTTCTTCCAACAAGAGGATGATATGTGACCAGCCCTCACGTTGGGCAAAGGAATTCGGTAAATTATCGATCCCTTCCCTGGGTTTCAATCGTGCCATCATAACAAAGCGCGCTGCACCGCTGTGGCGACCCCTCGTGTCGCACACAACCACAACTGCAGTAGATGAGCGATCATTGGCGAACACGGCTGGACATGAATTACTGGTCTGCGTCGAATTGAAAGTGCACGCGGTTGACACTCACTCGACTTGCTGTGGAGTGACCGGTGTCGGCTGAAGTTGTGAGTCCGACTTGGACATGGAGGATGCCATCTTGGGTTTGTTCGCTGCCTGCTGCGTTGCCATCAGATAGGATGTGCGCCGTGTCAGCTTGCTCTCTCGATCTGCGCAAAAGACCAGAGAAAACAACATTACCAAAGGAAGCAGCACGTGCAATTAGCAGTGTGCAGGTTCGTTTCCCAAGCAGAGTCATCCTGTGTCACAATCTTCTTGTTGCACAAAAGAGCACAGCGTGTTGTGTTCAGTGGTTGCCCTCAAACTGCCAACATCCAAATCCTGATTCGTGACAGCAAACCAGCACGCATTGAAATCAGGGACAAGTCCAAGTTTGAGTCGTACGATTACTTCACAGTTGTACTCTTAGTTCACAGGTGAAATGTTTGCAGCGCAACGAACAGTCTGAATCCTGAACATGTCTGTTGCGTGAAATTTCATGTTTCGAACTTTTCCCACAACCATGTTGAAGGTCAGTGGCCAATGGAATCCCTTTTGCGAATGGCACAGTAAATTCCACCACAGTCATCAGTGAGCGGAATCAGAGAGAGGTTAGAGACCGGAGATGGGCTGCCGCATGTAGACGGTGGTGGTCACGCCCCCTGTCGTGATGGAAGTGGTGGCTGCGCAGGAGCTGATGGGCATCATGTCGTCTCCAACGCCGCCTGCAACGACTCGCACGTTAGCACAAGCCACAACACTCAGAAAAGAAGGAAATAAACAGACATCGTGCAGTTTCGTCTTTTGTCGGGTTGAGATGGGAATGAGCCATTCCAGTTTTGTTTTTCGTCTGGTTGCAGTCCGGCCTGACAGGACGGTCTGAGAAGCAGTCGTGAAGCACACGAAATTGCCGTTAGTCAGTGGGGTTTGTGAAAAAAAAAGTTCGAGTCCAAAGCGTAGAAGGTGTCAGGGCATTTTCTGTTTCGTAGAACCAAAGATCTACGAGTATCTGTCTTGTTGGAAGTGCTGGTCTGAAGCGTTTCAACTGAAGAAATAAACGCACCTGTTCACATCTTCAAACAAACAAATTTAGCGTGATACACGTTGCTTTGGTTATTGCAAAGGCAATTTTCGTGCACGAGATGAAGAAATGCATCGGTGAATGTGAAGCTGACAAACAAGAACATGCCACGGTGACACACAAGGCGCATGCACATTGCATCGCAATCAACAGCACAAGGTTCAGCAAATTCACATGAGTTGGCAGATTTCAATTACCAATTTTTCCGAGTCCAACAATATTTTGCTTCGCTGCAACAAGATCTTCACGCAAGAAAAGCACAAAGAATTCTGACCGTGACAAACATCAGCCTGATATCTGCTGAACCTTGCCGTCATCAGTACCTACAGGACAGTGAGCAAGTGTACACTATTTACACACCTGCAGCGGAGGAGGGATCTACACTGGCTGCTGTGGGATCGTCGTCCTCAGTTCGGGAAGTGTCGACGTACGGGAGGTTGCTCTCGTCCAGCTGTTCTCGTTCCTCGAGCAGAGGCGAGATGGTGGCGAGTGGCGCCCTCTCAGCGCCGGCGTTGTGTGAGCCTTGCCCTGGACCCAAGACAACCGGCCCATCAGAACAAGCTCCCACCAAAACCACGGAACGAGCCAGGCGAGTGCGTTTTTCAGTTTGAGATGTGGACAGTCCCACTGACCGTGGTCAGTCTTAACATTCTTGATGTTGCACCAAAAGCGTACAAGACAGTTCCGTGGATTTGTAGTGGAGACAAGCATGCAATTCTCAGTGGTGTCACGCTGTCTCTCAGCTACTGCACATGCATCAGACTTTCAGCACCAGCAAAACGTAAACTGCACCAAGGTGAAAACCGAGCTGGAGTCGAGTGAGCCCCATGCAATATCAACAATTTTTGCGACTGTGAAAATGAAGGCATTTCTGATTCGATTCGAATCTACAGTATGTCTTCTTTCACTGCACTCCCTTCACCGTTTGCTGTTTACGATTTGCACAATGTGTCTCATGGAGTAAGGCCCAAAACCACTTCAAAGACGACCACAAGGTCACTGGGTGCACAGAGAACTGTTCGATCAAATCAGTACGAGGCATGCAATCTAAGTAACCGATTCAGCAGCATTTCGTGTGGATCAGGTGCAAACTTTGACCAATCCTTGGGCAATAACCAAGAGATAACCTTTATCTTCCATT
>JAAUXT010068183.1_pt1 | contig 15938 bp, 12 predicted proteins | sample 7278171 | NCBI WGS metagenome assembly JAAUXT01 (sample SAMN14350112, study PRJNA611818) | marine sediment metagenome | isolation source: surface marine sediment (1.8m) | place: French Polynesia: Moorea | collected 2018-08 | reverse complement strand
GTACCTATTGGATAATTTGAGGTCCTGCTCAATTCCAGCAGAAACACCCCTGTCAACAAGTTAGAGTATTCTGGACAGGTTGCACAATAACTTTGCCACACACAACATGGGACCCCAGGTTCCCTCACAGTCCACATGGTTTTGCAGAGTTGGTCAGCAGTCTCACTCAACATCTTAATTCACTGTCAAACGTCATTCAAATGTCATTCAACATCAGAGCATGGGAATTTCTGTTCAATACTGCTCTATTCACTGCACCCAAAGCCCTTTCATATCGCATCCCAATCCCCAATACCAGAAGATTCAGGCTCAATTGAAAAACATCATGCAATGGACCCAAAAGGGCTTCCAAATTCAGTGTGGGAAAGGGCACGACTCCATTCAACTGCGCTCTACCTGTTTGTATTCCCACGCACAACTTCAGACCTTGTGTCGCCATTACCTCAGAAGCTATTCAATGCATTTGCATGACACAGAGCCATTATCTAGTCATGACTAAACTCTGCGGCACACAAACAACAGTTGGGGTACGGTGTTATGTTTCTTTTGGCAATACCTTCAATGTTTCCCTTGGCACACTGCAACAGCGGTACCAGTTCAGTCGTGTTCAAGATCACAATCTTTCGGGGCTCAACAAAAGAAGTTGTGAGCCCTGTGGTACAGTCTATTCTCACAATTCAAAAAAAAACAAGCCACGTCCTTCAACAGAGTCACAATTCACAACCGAACGGCAAACAAAGCAGTGGTACCACGGGAGATGAAACTGTTTTGGAATCTCACTTCTGTCATATAATACCTTGGGATGGAGAGTGCATTTTTAAAAATATCTGAAGTTCTCATTTTTGGCTGAACAGACAATGGCTTCCAGCTGGAAGTTGTTGATTTTTGTGTTGATGTCACTGTGTTTTTCTGCAACATCACAGATCATTTCGAAATATGTGCCTTGCAAAACAGGTAAGTTTTGCCTGAGTTTTTATTCTCATTTGATCAACTTTTTTGTTTGAGATTTGAAAAGAGAACACAAGGCAATAATTTTCAAATTTGCACACTTTGTGGACAATCTCTTCAAATTTACTACAAGATGACCCAAGTATTTTATCTGGTTATTCTGTCTGCAGTTGTTCCTTTGCCACCTGCAAATGAAAGTGTGACATATTATTTGCTACAAAATGGTTCAGATACCATCAACTGTGGAGGGTCTGTGGATTCAGCTTGTCTCACATTTGAACATGTTTTGAACCTTTATTATGCCAAACCTCCAACCAAGGGACTGATTGTTGTTCTTGATCAGTCTCTGCTTATAGACAATGAAACAATGGTAAGTTTTTAAGTTCAAACACAAGCATATCTGCCAAGTACACCAGAAAATCCTGAACCTGAGCCCTAGTTCTTCCTTACCTGTGGTTTTAGGAAGCCTGTGAAGCATTCAGAAGCTCCTTGTTTAAATGTAAATCATTGAATCCCGCTGTGGATGCACATGTGGATGTGGCCAACATGGAATTATATCATTCTGTTTGGTCCATTGTGGACATAAGTTTAAACATTGCAAGTTCTGACATACATTCAATGCAAATCATTCTGCAAAAGGCATCATCTAGGAATAATATTTCTGTGCATATCACTGGGAGTCAGATTGGATCTGGCATAAAAATGTTTACTGCACAGGCAAAACTGGAAAATTGTTGTTTCCTTCAAAAAAATTTAGCAGAAAATGAACCTTACATTTTAGCAGAAAATAGTGCAATATCAGTGAAATCTTCACAGTTTGAGAATATTCATGGCCCATCTTTTCTGTGGCTTACTTCAGGAATGGCACACATAACAGATGTGGAATTTGTGAACTCTGTGCCAGTTGATTCACTTTTAAAAATCATGAATGAGTCTCATGTGTCTGTGGAGAACTGCACTTTCACTGAGATAGGTGGACCTTGTCTGGATGTGTTCTTCAACTCCACAGCAATTATCAGGAATTCAATGTTCAAAAACAACACATGTTTTGACAACACAACAAATATGCTCACATCAACTGGACATCATTGCCTGTCTGTCTCAGCAAGTTTTTTGGAAGTGACAAATTCCTATTTTGTAAACAACATTTTGCTTGAAGGATCTGTTGTTTCCTTGGAAGATGGCAGTTTTGGTGTTGTTGAAGCTTCAAAATTCTTTGAGAACACAGCCATTGTTGGGGCCAGTGTCACAATGTTCAATGGAACATTCATGATGAACAGGTGCACAGTTTCCAGAAACAGTGGTCAAGCAGTTGTCCATATGAACAGCTCATTTTTTTTGGTTTCAAGTTGCCTTTTTCAAGGCAACTATGCAAGTGCTGGAGGACCAGTTCAATTTGATTCAACAGAGGTCCAAGTTCAGGAAGATTTACAAGACAAGAAATTCCCATCTGCAGCCAGATTATGCTCAGTAATACAAAACAGCACAGAAAACTTGTGTAGGCCCATTTTGAAACAGAATCAAAGAAAACAAGTTTGCAACTGCACATTTGTTGACAACACAGGACAACTTGGTGGGGCAATTCATGCTCAAAATATCACAATTGTTTTGGAAAATAATCACTTTGTTAACAACTCAGCAGTTGGGGACAGCAAAAAGGGAGGAATAGGAGGTGCTGTTTTCTACAAATCTATCAAAAATGACTGTATCCAAATTTCAAACTCAAATTTTGTGCACAATTATGCTTTCTACAGTGGTGGTGCAATATTTGTTGCTTCACAAACAAACATTCAAGGGTGCAAATTTGCAGGAAATGGTGCTGTAAATTTTGGAGGAGCATATGTTTTTTCCTCTGGTTCTGAGAGTATGTCAGCATTTTTCTGGAAGCAAGAAGTAACTCTTCACAACTGCTCATTTGTTGCCAACACTGCTGAAAATGGTGGGGCCATGTGGGTAGTATTTGAAGAAAACTCAGATGTGCCAAATGAGAATATTCCAGCAAGCCATAGGAATACAAGTGTGCATTTTTCTCTTCACATGTCAACAACACTGTTTATTCAAAACCATGCATCCTATGGGGGTGGAGTGCATATTCAGTTCTCTACAACAGCAGCAAACATGACACATTCTACATTTGTTGGATATCATGATGAATTTGTTCATATTTCCAACTGCACATTTCTTGGAAATACAGCAACATGGGGAGGGGAAATGTATGCTCAAGATGTTTCCCTTGTGTTGAAGAACAATTATTTGATGAACAACTCAGCTGTACAACACAACACAATGCTTGGTTTGGGTGGTGCCATTTTTTATATATTGTTCAATACAAATGCCTCTCTTCAGGTGTCAAACTCAACCTTTGTGGAAAATCATGCAACTGCTGCAGGTGGAGCAATTTCCACTGGTTCCCTGACAAATATTCCCAGGTCCTTTTTCCCAGCAAACAGCACCCAAGAGCCAGCAGCAGCAGCAATGTGTCTTTCTCAAAACAAATGTACACAAAGTATAAGCAACAGCACTTTTTTTGGAAACACTGCAGAGATGGGAGGAGCAATTTGTGTTGAATATGTGTCCCTAAAATTGAGAAACAGCCACTTTGAGAACAACTCAGCTGTGTCACCCACAAACAAAGTAATAGGTACAGGTGGTGCCATTGTCTTTTTGACCAGCAACTTTGAGTCATTCCTGATGTTGAATTCATCTTTTGTTCAAAATCATGCATCAATTGAGGGTGGGGCAATTTTACTTGAAAATGTTGAAGGGTCTAGCAGAAGAAGCAGTCCAGTTGATTGGAGAAACAACACATTATCTTGTCTCAATGATGCCAAATCTTTCCTGAAACTAAGGAAAAAAATTCGCAACTGCACCTTTGTTGGCAACATTGCACAAAGTGGTGGGGCAGTTGTTGCTTTCAATGTGTCAATAGTTTTCAAAAGAAATCATTTTGCCAACAATTTAGCTGGCCAACACAACAACAAAAGTGGCAGTGGTGGTGCTATTGTGTATTCATCAAGCAACAGCAATGATTTCATGCTGGTTTCTCATTCATCTTTTTCTCAAAACCATGCAACAAGTGATGGTGGAGCAATTTATGCTGAGTCTCCAGCAATCATTGATGACTGCACATTCACAGAAAACAGTGCTGTTTTGGAAGGAGGTGCAGCAGAGCTTATTTCTTTTGTGAAGATGAAACCCAACTCAGCACCAATGGTACCCATCTGCAACTGCACATTTTTTGGCAACACTGCAGAATATGGAGGTGCAATTCATGCCTATGATGTTTCCCTTTTTTTCAAAAACAATCAAATGGATAACAACTCAGCAAGCTTTGGTGGTGCAATTGAATGGTATTCAACAATGAACACAAACAACATTCTGCATGTATCAAACTCATCTTTCAACCAAAACCATGCACCCCAGAAAGGAGGAGCAATACTTGCTCAAGGTGAATGGTCTACATTCATGAGAAATGGAACTGCAGATGCAAGCAGAATTGAAAGTTCTCCTCACAACACCTGGAAGTGTCACCTTGAAAACTGTACCTTTGTTGACAACACTGGAGGACATGGGGGTGCAATTGATGCCTTTATTGTAAACTTGAACATAACAGCAATTGATGTGAAACCTGAACTCACTGTGTTCAACTGCAGATTTGTTGGCAACACTGGAAACTTTGGAGGGGCCATTAAATCTGAACATGTGATCCTTATTCTGACCAACAGCCATTTCATGAAAAACTCTGCTTTGCAATACACAAATGTGACAGGCATGGGTGGGGCAGTTTACATTACTTTGCTGAATAGAGAACACTCTGCTCAGATCTCAAATTCGACATTCAACCAAAACCAAGCATCTGGTGGTGGTGGTGGGGTAGTGGTGGTGAGTTCCTCCTCTCACCCCATTCTTCACCAGTCCACTTTTTTGGAAAACAAGACAGTCATGGCCAATGGGACATTTATCACCCCTTCTGGGAACATCACAACATCTCATCTCAAATCAAGGAAACATGTCAAAATTATCAACTGTACTTTTCTTCAAAACACTGCACAATGGGGAGGAGCATTGGCCGTTATCTCTGTGCCACTCTTTCTGCAAAATAGTCATTTTGAGAACAACTCAGCTGCAGTACATACTACAGAATGCATTGGTGGTGCAATTTATATTTCATCAAACAACATACTTGACTCCAATCAGATATCTTTGTCATCATTCAAACAAAATCATGCAGCTGAATTGGGTGGAGCAATTGCTATTTTAGGACCTCAGGCAAATGTGAAAGATTCCCTTTTCTTCAAAAATAGTGCTGGACAAATGGGAGGAGCATTGTATTTCATGTTGCTAACTCCATGGACCATCACAAGGTGTATTTTTCAATTCAATATTGCAGAGATTGGAGGAGCTCTGTGTTCATTTGACTTTTCAATCATGGCAGACACACCATTGTCTCTGGTCATACAAAATTCAACCTTTACTCACAATACAGCATCTATTGATGGAGGAGCAATTTACAGGATTGGAAGTTTCTTTTGTACTTTTTGTAACTTTCTAAAGAACAAAGCAGGGTGAGTTAAATTCATTTTACAGAGTGTTATCTGTGGTTGTAGGCAGAACAAATCTTCTGTGGACCTTTGTTTGTACAAATTCCAATTTCAACCATTACTTTTCCATTCCATCCAGAAACTCATCAAATTACATCCATATTTTTTACTGAACAGGTTTGGAAAGTCCCTCTCAGGCAGTGGTGGGGCAGTGTATGCTACAGCAGAAAATGCCATGCAGCATTTAGCAAGTTGTAGATTTGTTGGAAATACAGCCCAAGATGGAGGAGGAGCTGTATACAGTGAGGGTTCAGCTGGTTCAATCAACAATTGCACATTTTATTCAAACAGAGCCTCTAATGGTGGAGCCATTAAAATTAAATCTGCATCACACAATGAAGACCTGGTTCATGTGCAGAATTGCATATTTGGCAAAAACTCAGCTTCATCTTCTGGAGGGGCATTGTCCTTGGAGGGTTTGTCAACAAGTATTTCAACAAGCAAACTTTCAGACAATATGGGTTCTCTGGGAAGTGCTTTATATTTTGCTGGTGCCTCAAAAGCATTGACCATGACAAACTGTAATATTTCTGGAAACAATGAGCAAAGGGACAAGCTGGAAAGTTCTCTGGTCCAAGTCATTTTGGTTTTTGGCTCCAGTAGGGTAATTGCAAGTGATGTGAAATTCTACAACAACACAGGAACTGTGTTGTACTTGGCAGACACCAAGGTAGAGATAAACAACTGCTTGTTCAACAATTTGGTATACCTGTCTTCGATTCTGGAAATACAAGGTGCCTCTTCCTTGTTGCTGATAAGAAACACATCATTCACAAAAAACAAATCAACAGTCTCCACACTGATGTTAGCAAACCACAGAACTATCATACAAAAATGCAGATTTGAAGCAAATGGCATGAACAACACATCAACAATTGCCATCTCAGGAGAAAATAATGTTGAGTTGAGACTTTCTGGAAGTACCTTCATAGAGCCAACCTTCCCAGATAGTCTATAGAACACTGCAGTGAAGATGTTCTCAGCAAATATCAACAGTACTGTTCAATCCACACTCTTCTATTGGAATGTTTCATTCATTCAGTTTGGTAGCAATGAAACACTTCACTTTGACACAATGTTTGTTCCCAATGTCTCCATCGCAAAGCTTCTGGCAATAGACAGTAGAAATTGGACAGAAAGATATTCCCCATTTGCTTCTGGTAAGTGTGAGGTTCTGAAGTGCAATGTAACAATGCACCTGGTGAAATACCCACCATTTGTCTGACATTGTTTTTTTTGTTGTAATGATTACTCAAATGCCATTACATATATTGTCTTTGCAGTGTACCCTTTGCCATGTCTGAGTGGTTGTTATTGTTACTATTCTATCAAGGATGATGCCAACACTGTCAATTGTAGCCACAACAACATGACACAGATTCCTGACAAACTTTTAACAGATACAGAACAACTTATCATGGCTGGCAACAACATAGAAAAATTAGATTACATCAACAAAGATTTGCAACACTTGAAACTTGTAGACTTGCAAAGAAATAATATCAGCAAAATTGGTTTGGAAGCACAAAAGACATTGTTATCACATGCAGACAATCTTGTACTGTCACATAACAGTCTGCAAAAAGTTTCAAGTATCCTCCAATCAGATTTCCAGACACAAGTTTGGCTGTCAAACAATCCTTTTTTGTGCAACTGTGGCATGATGTGGATGCATGACTGGCTGCAAAATGCTTCAAATGTGATGGAGAAGGCAAATATTACCTGTGCTGGAGGAAAGTGGAATGGTGAAAAATCATACCTTATCCCATAAATTGTTCACTTTCATTTTATGTCATATTGTGGAAGTTAATGATGTTTATACCTCATAAAAATTTCATTTTCCAGGAACAGCTATTTACCAGTTGGAGAGAACTCAGATGGGATGTGTTCACTTTCCCATCTGGATTGGAATTGTAACAGGAACTGTTGTCTTGAGCTTGATCATTTGTGTTGTTGTCACCAATAGAAAGTGGGGAGCTATCAAGTTTCTCTGCTTTGAAAGATTTAATGTATTATTCAATGATGATGAGCCAGAGAATGTGGAGGTGCTGGAGTATGATGCATTTATAATTTACAGGTAAATATATTGTGATCCTTCGCCTTCAAAATACTCACAAAATTACACCACTTTATCCACTGATCAGGTTTTCTTACTGCAGTGATGCAGACAGAGAGTTTATGATGAAACATGTTCAAGTTTATCTGGAAGAGGAGCTGGGATTCTCAGTCTGTATTCATGAGAGGGACTTCATGCCAGGACAGCGCATACTGGCCAACATCCAGAATGCCATTGAGAGGAGCAGAAGAACCATTGCTGTTATCTCCAGGTCTGTGGTTGCAATTTGGAATTATTGAAACAAGGTGACTTCAGGTGCCAAAGAGCAACTTGCAGGTGCTTTGTTGTTCATGTTCATTTTCAATTGGCAAATAAAAGTTCCAGGACTAAGCTCTCACAGCACAATATGCTGTGCATGTGTGTTCTTGAGCTGCAGTGGTGGGGAATGTGGAGAAAGGAATGTTGAGTGAAAAGCATACATACTTCTCCTCTGGCCCTATGCATTGTTGATAAACTTCATTGATTTTCAATTCTTAGGGAAGCAGTGATCAAACAAACTGTTCCCAACAGATGGCATCTCGAAGAGTTTGCACTTGCTCATACACACAGCAAGAACAGAACAGGAAAGTATCTGATCACTCTCATGTTGGATAACATAAAAGCAAGTGAAATCAAGGATGTAAGTTTGAAGAATCACATAGAAACAAAAACTTATTTGAACAGCAAAAATCTTGTAAGTATGGTTGCTAACTTCTTTAGAGATTCATGCAACATGATATTCACCTGCCATCAAACTCCTGTTGCAACACAGATAGTGGTTGTTGGTGAGAAACAAAACTCATCATCAACAAAATGAGAAGACACTAAAATTTATATGATGATGGCAATTTTTTTCAGCAAGTAATGAAAAGGAGGCTACAGTATGCCATGCCCAGAGTGCCACTCACACAACTCAAAGAGCAGCAGAAGGAAAGTGTTCCAGACAGTAATACTGAGGAATCAGTTCAAAAGTCTGCAGCATTGTGGGCTTGCTTTAAATGCATTTGTCTTCAAGCAATCAGCAGAGACAGAGGGAAAGAAAAAGAGAATGACCCAGACACTAGAAACAGAAACATTGAAGAACATATGGAAGAAACTTACCACCACAAAGCTTTGCCAAACACTTCAATAGAATCAGCAGATTATGAAGACAGATTCTCAGAAACAGATGCTGAACCAGGTGTGCAAGCAGCAAGACACAGTGTTAATGGTGACAGGAAAACAAGCCAGAGCCACCAACACTTCAATATTAATGAAGAGGAAATGGAAGCAATGAAGAAGATGGAGATGAGGCTGAGGAAAGCAAACAGAGGGAGGAAACTAAGACTGGTGCTGGTAGAGAGTGACAGTGAACATGATTGTCCTGAAGGAGAAGATGACAGCTGTCCCAATTTGGACAACAATTTAGATTACTTGTGGAGCTTTTCTGGAAATGTGGAGAGTTTTGGATCTGCTGACAATCAGGAAATTCCAGAAAACCAAGCTGTTAGATTCACTGTGCAGGCAGATGTGCACCATGTACCCTCAGGACTGTCCTCTGAGGAGAATGCTGCAACTGTGATTGTAGAAACTGATGTAGACAGAGAAAACCCAGTGTCAGATCATCTGAGAGTGGAGTCCAGAGAAGCAAAAACTGATGGCAAAATGAAATACCCGTTCTCACATGTTGGTAGATCTGAAGGAACCATGGGCAGAGCAAGACCCAATCAAAAAGAAGATGAGAGCAGAGGCCTCCTTGAGGATCAGGAACTGAGAGGAAAGAAAACAGGAAACAGAGGAAATGTTGAAGGGCAAACACCAGCAGCACAAGTTAAGTATTCATTGACTGCAGGTCTGTTCAAGCAGAAACACCCGAAACTAACAAAAGTAAATTGGGGAGATGAAGAGAGCAGTGAGAGTGATGGGGAATGGGACTGCAATGGGGAAGATATTCGTTTAGTGAGAATGTAGAGAATGTTTCAACAGGGAAATGAACAAGCCATATTCTAACAGGCTTGTCATCCTTGTGTGATTGTCTGGCATATATGTGTGGTGTTTTCTGACTGACAGACCAAATTTGTTATTGTGACTATTTTTAATATTTTGCAAATTTTACAAGACATTTTGTGGACAAAGGTATTCAAAGAAGCTGTTTAAATCATGTTGTAGCAAACAGGAAAGAAATTAATGGGTGGTTTGTTTCTGTTTATTGTGCTGCAAATAAATGCTTTTGCGGACACACAAGAATATGTTGCATTTTCCTTGTGAACCCCAGCAAGAAACTCAGTCAGAAACCTTACCATGCAATGCAACTTAGTTCACTGTTGCTGGTGTAGAGTATAGATAGAGGAAACAGACACCTGGATGGGTTGTTCATTTGTAAGACACTGTGTACTGACCCTTGTGCTTTTTGTTGTATTGATACTGGAGCAGGTTTAATATATTTTGAAAGAGGTGGGGACCCTCTTGGTGTGATTTTCTCAATGGACTGTGGAGTTGTTTGGTTCTTATCACCCAGCACAATGTGAGGTTTTGAACCCACATAACAATTTCTAAAAACTTAAAAACTTAAAATTTTAATGTCTTCTTTCAAGTTTCATTTTGCCCTGTATATACTTCCTGAGTGATATGCAGGTCACAGTCAACCTGCAGAGTTGGTCAAATATCCCCAAAATTGGTCAAAGGAGATTTCTTGTTGAAGGAACGAAGGAACAATGTGAACAAAGTGGTACAAAAAAGCATAAACTGATTGGACACAGGCCAGCTCTATTCCAAAATGTGTAGGGCTTGAAAGGAACAAATTGAGCAGAAAGAACAAGCAGAACAAGCTAAAAAGAACATCATTCCACCATTTATTGTTCTACAGAACAGGCTAGATGAGGAGTTTTTGCTTTTTTGCTCGGCATCCTATTTTGGACTCATTCCCTGAGTATCTCTCACACTGACCATTGTTGGTGAATGCCAACTGTGGGAATACTTCACTTTGAGGGTTTTCAGAGGCAACTTCAGCACAGACAGGCCATAAGAAGGGGAAGCAGATACCAAGAAACTTGCAAACTTTCAAGCACAGAAGGGGTTCTATGGAATGCTGTGCTTGACCCAGGTATTGCAAGTTACCAGATGGAGAGAACTCAAATGCGCTGTGTTAACTTTCCCATCTGGATTGGAATTGTTACTGGAACCCCTGTTTTGAGTTTCCTCATTGCTGCAATTGGTATCAATAGAAAATGGGAGGCTGTCAAACTTTTCAGTTGGGTAATTTGACATCTTGCTCAATTATGATCAAACAGAGAATGTGGATGAAATTGAATTTGATGCATTTGTCACTTGCAGGTGAGTTTGTAACTTGCATGGTTCCAAAACATGTCCAAATTTTTGTCAACAAAGATCATGGCTATTTCTTATGAAAAAGTTTTGTTGGGGAATTCATGGCATTACAAGGGCAGAAAGAATACCACTCACACTTGTTGTGAATAAATATGTTGATACTTTTTCTACAGTCACCAGGACAACCAGTTCATGAAAAATCATGTGCAGCAATGCTTGGATGAAAATACTCATCTACACGGTGGGATTCCATGAGAGAGATTTTCTGGCTGGAGAATCTATTCTGGCTGACATTGAAGCTGCAATAAACCACAGCAGGAGGATGATCATGATCATCTCAATGTTTGTTCATGATAACATTTCTCTTTTACCACCTGAATGTGCAAGCCTGGTGATATCATGTGTAGGTTTTCATGCAAATATTGTTTCACTATTCATTATCATTCCAGAACTTCTTTTTGAAACTTGGTTAATGCTGGGTGGTTTTCAATAGAATTTCACACTGCTCATAAAAAGTAGTTCAGAGCAGAAATAAATATTTGATCCCACTCTTGTTGGGAAATGTTGAAACCAATACAATAGAAGATGCTGATTCTAGGATGTGTGTGAAAAGTCACTGACTGAATACATGAACAACAAAAACAAGGCCAGTTGTCTTTGTCATGCCCATATGGAGAGGCATGGTTGACACATTTTAGATGCACTGTTGTCTGTTTTCTGCCAGAAATATTTGACAAAAAGGCTGCACTTTGACATATGCTTGGAGTGCCATTGCATAAGTTAAAGCCAAAGGGTGAAGATAAATATGATGGTGGAAATCAGCCAGAAACTCATGTGATCACAAAAGATAAAAGGAATAGGAATTGGAGATACAAGAAAAGAAAATATAGAAAATGCAGACAAACAGACAAGGGTTGATATCAATGAAGAAGACCAAAAACTGTTGGATATTTCTTCAACAGATGAGAGTACCAGTCACAAAACACAATCCTCAGCAGTAATTCTACTTCTGCAACATTTGAAGTGGTTGCTGATGCAGAAAGTGATGTTGATGATGTTGATGACCACAGAACAAAAACATGCAAGCAAACAGCTGATGTTGAGGCAGGTGACATGCTCAAAGTTGTAGTGGATGTATATCAAGTGGCAAATGAAGAATAGGATGATGGGGCTGTGGGTGGGGGTCATGGAGGTAGACAGGAATCAACAGGAAAAATGTCAAGGTGCAAACAAATAATGACAATGAAATAGTTTTGGTTCACTACAAGAAACCATCACTGAAAACAAGAAAGAAATAAATAAGAAGAAAGAAAATGCATTTCAAAAGCAAAAAGTGAGAAAGGTGAGAATGCACACCTCAAGGCAAAAGATCAGTCAAAACTCCAGTGCGGGTGAAGATGAGAGCAGTGACACTGAAAGTGGTGGAGGTTGAGATTTTGAGACAGGGGAATGCCTCTTTGATACAGATGAATGAGAATACAGATGAATGAGACACAAGCAAGGCAGCAGAAATAATATGAAATTTTTGAATGCTGATTGCCATTGAAAAACGAGGTCAAGCTATTTTAGCAAGGTGCAAAGTCTCACTGGCCTGCACACTCTTCAAGGAATAAGTGTGCAAAACACTCTACACTCAAACAAATAACATTATGCTTCTCAAATAAATACTTGGGATAAAACAGTAAAAATAAAGACAATCCTGTAATTTTGTCAAGGGTTCTCTTTCTCAGTTGGTTCTGACAATTTCAATGAAAAGCACAGAGTTGACCAGAATTTAAAAAGTATTTGAAAGGTTTTTGTTGTATCATTCCAGAACAATACAAAGTGGTATTACTCCCTTGTGATACCTGAAAAATGTGGTAAACATCCTCACAATAATGGCAAATATTGCCAGTTGAGAAACATTGTGTTGACCGTCAGGTGAAGAAACTTGTCCCAATGATACATTTTTGTCAGGAAAGAGTGCACAAAACACAAGTTTCTCTCTTTCCAAATGCTGAGGCCAGATGTGGCATTTCATCTCTGCTGGAAATTGTTGTACACACAAGGGTTGTGTGATTTGAAGGCCATACAGGAGAGTAAACCAGAATGGGATTCCATGTGCCTGATCTGTCTTGCAACACACACAGCCACAGGCTTTCCCCTTTGGTTTTAACAACAGGTCTGCTTCAATCTAAATGTCCACGAATTATCCCCACTGTTTATTGCAATAAAGAACAAATGCTAATGCGCAGATTGCTGTTGTTTTGATCATGCCTGAAGATAGTTGTCTCTTTGCTATCTGCATTCGCATATTAAATTGGAAACATGGTTTCACTTTATACAGACTCATCTGGCACAGACCACAACCATAATACAGTCTCTGCATTGCTCTGTTATGACAAGGACCATGATTTTTTGAAAACCATTTGGCGTTCCCCCCAACAGGTTTTGTTTTGATGCAACACAGAACACACGCATTTATGTTCTGTTTGTGGGTTAAACCTGATGCTCTTCAGACTAATATCCCCATGCTCCCCTTGGTGCCTGTCATTCCGTCTCTGCCTCATAAAGATCATGGTATGTGTTCAGAAGTTTCCAACAAAAGTTTGTTTTGATCTCCACAACTTCCATTCTTGATTCCCACTGTTTCCTTTGTCTACTCATACACTTGGTGCCTTTCAATTTCACTTGAACTCAACTGAAGAGGCCTTGGCACACAAAGAGTTTTGGTTTCAGCCAGTCAGACTTCATTTCTGGATTCACAGTGGCTGTTTCATTTGGATGTACAGTTGTAGCCAGCTGCCTGTTTCAAATGTACACATTGTAAACAATATTTTTTGCTCAACAACATAATGAGAAAAGGAGCACCCAACTTCATACCTTGCCTCTGGAATTCAGATGTTTGTTTCCAGATCCAAGATGGCCCTTCTTGAACAACAATTAACTTCTGCATTTGCTATTGTTCTCTGTCTTGTTAACATTTGAAGATGAAGTTGGGCCAGTGATTCTTTTTCCTCTGGCTGCAAGTGTTAATGCTACAAAACGTGAGGACAGGGATGTGCCTCAGAAAGGGCTTTGCGTGTGGTGAATAGAGCAGTACTGAACAGCAGTGCCCTTTCTACCAAGGAAATCACCTTTCGTGCTTCGTGGTGTATCGTGGTGCTGCATGAGACCCAGTGAGAATGTTCAAAGCCGGCGTTTCTGTTCTTCAGCAAAAAGACCTTCAGCAAAACAGCACGCAAACTGGAACTGTTAGGAGTACACTTTCAGCCATTTTTACCTTTGCCACAACACGGGGACAAGGCTCTCACATGGCTACACAAAACTTAGTAATTGTAGTGTTCACTGACTGGCACATGCCCCTCCGCATTCTGTAAAAAGACTTTTTGTTGAATGATAACTGCGATGGGATAGAAACTAAACTTTTTGCTGCAAAGTATCGTAGGCGCAGAACTTTTGCTGAGAAGCCTGAAGTTGAGCCAAAGCGACAGCAGGCGAGGGAGCATGCGAGTGTTGAGGGAGTGACACAGAACGTGAATAGACTGTGGGAAAGTTTTGGCAAATTAGTGGATTCGAAACCAAACTTTTTGTAGGAAAGTACCAAATATGGTATGAAAGCCCTTTTGTTGAGAACCCAAGGTTGAACCAAAGTGACAAGAAACACCAAGGAGGGTGTGCCAATAAGGCTTCAAATTCTCAAATAACTGTGGGAAGATTTTGGCAAGATTGTGGTTGGAAACCAAACTTTTTACTTGAAACTATCAAGGCTTCTGGTTTCAATTCTTTCTGATTCACTTCAAACTCATTCTGTCTGTTGAGTCATTTGTTCATTTCTTTTCAGTTGGCCATTCCAAACCAAATTCAGTGTGCGATACTTTGTTGTAAATTATTAGATTGCACCTGAGAAATAGAAGTAAATACAGGCATTTGAATGCTCAAAGCCAGTTTCTAGGGAATAGTGGTCTGGGTTGGACACCTCACCCCAGCCCAATATTGTGCAATGCCTTTTGCTGTAAAAAAATATATCAAATGAAAATAACATCAGGCAGACATATCTCTGGGTGGAACAGTGACTCCTGCTTTAATGGTGACATGTGATGTTCACATGTGTCTCTGGATGGAAAGTTTGCAGTCATGAAACTGATTGCTGCAAAATTGGTTTATATTTTCAGGTGTCCTCTTTGAATCCAAGACATCAAACAAATAGTTCCAATTGTATCTGGCACTGAATTGTATCTGGCAATTTAGAAAATTGTTGCTTGAACATGTGTCCGAGCCAGCACCAGCAAAGGAGATTGGAAACACAACACAGAAAGCTTGATTGCCCTGGCACCAAACTCAAATGCTGTTTTCCTGTAACACAGGCAGAGAACCTCTTTTATGTTTGGAAACCATGGGTGTCAGTGTTTGGGTGGGCCAACAGGCAGGTTCAGCAAACATGAAACATAGACATATGTGCAGCTGTACACATACAATCTCACCCTACAGGGCACTCTACAGACAAAAGAAATGATTGTCTGTCTTGGGTGAACAAGAATTTGTTGTTCTCTTGAGTAAAAATTGTCTTATTTTGCTCATTTATACAAGAATAAAGGTCTTTCCAATCAGAGACAAACCATTCTGAGGATAAAGAGTGTGAGTGCTTTGTGGAGTAATTGTCCCCAGGGGGTGAAATGCTATGCATACACTCATGCTTACATCTATGTTATATGTTTACCAAACTTGCCTCATGTAAACATTCACAGTAAAGTGTATAGACAGCAGTACCCCAATGCCCAGTGTGTTGAATGTGGTCTGTTGGCGCATTTGGGCAGGAATACTGAATGCGGCAGAGTTTGGTGATGAAGAGATAATGGCTCAATGGCATGCAATTGGGTTGAATGGTTTGTGTGGTGAATGGCGACAGAATGTCTGGAGTTAGGGTATGGGAAGGCAAAGAGAGAGAGAGAGAGAGAGAGAGAGAGAGAGAGAGAGAGAGAGAGAGAGAGAGAGAGAGAGAGAGAGAG
>JAAUXT010046501.1_pt1 | contig 15940 bp, 14 predicted proteins | sample 7278171 | NCBI WGS metagenome assembly JAAUXT01 (sample SAMN14350112, study PRJNA611818) | marine sediment metagenome | isolation source: surface marine sediment (1.8m) | place: French Polynesia: Moorea | collected 2018-08 | reverse complement strand
ACCAAGGAGTTTGTAGGTTGTCAGTCTCACGCAAGACTATCATGTCAGTCAGCTCTGAGCTTGCAAGAAAGTGTAGACTCACTGATAACCCAACAGGTCATGGGTCAGCAATTTGAATTACCATTCCTGAAAAGATCAGACTTTTCCAAAGCGCCTGTGGAGGAAACTTCTCAATCGGCTGTGTCGGGTGATTTTGACAGATTGTCATGACGATTGCCAAGAAAGGCTTTCGAGGTATGATCACGAAACCAGCGTGCATGTGTTGCAGTTGTAGACCCTACGCTTTGTACACCCGAGCTTTGATGTTGAGGTTACCCGTGCGGGACAACTCTCAATTCCCGATCCTCGCGCAAAAGTTCTGCTTCCATCCAATTTTTGATTGGCGAATGAAACACTGCCACAAACCTTGCGTTTGGGATCACAACCTCCCCCCACAGACACACACACGCAAACCACACAAAACAAGTAGCAGTTCAAACTTGACATGACCATGCGAGCTGGTCAGTTATGCGGCTGTATTTTGGCCAGGTGTGGTCAACTCCGTTTAGGAAGCATTTCACCCTTTCTGATCGAAATTCAAGCCCCCTGAGTTTCGGGGGGGGGGGTCTGCACTTGAGCAAGCAAACTCACTGGATGAGAGTGAAGGCTGGCTCCTTGACATCCCGTTTCATTTTTCCAAAAGTTCGAAATACGAGTAGATCGTCTCAGGTTTTGGCCCTGGGGCAGATCAAACCCTGATCCACCCCTGGCTCCAGTGTGCCACACTGCATCTTGAACGCTTCAAAAGAAATCGGGTGCCAATTTCTTACCTGCTGACGCTGTCGCGCGTCATCCAGCTTCTACACGGAAGAACCCTGCCTTGATATGAACTGCCAACTCAGAGTTACAGTACCGTGTTTTTCAGGTGATTTGATTTTGCACGTGTTGCGAACTGACGCTCACGTTTGGTGTCCCGCTGCTTTTGAAAAGTTTACGCGCAGATGTCCGTGCAATTGCCAAGTCAATTCCCGGGAGACTGCTCAAAAAAGACGAGCGCTGTGAAAATTGGTGGCAGCAAAGACGGATCAAAATGAGTCGTCAGAGAAACGAAGTGACCACATTCAGCAATTGATACCTTTCTGTGTTGAACGCTGCATTCTTGTGAACACGGTGGCACACACGTCCACCAATTTACAGCAGTGACGACATTCCCGTTGAACTTTTCAGTTTGATCTCCCAAAAGGTAAATCGGCTATTTTGGCAGTGTCATCTTGTACGTGTTTGCATGCCATTCTGCCGCATCGTATCGTTAATCCACACAGCAATACAGAGCTCTTTCCTCAACCATTTCAAGTGTAAACATCAGTCACAAGTTGTACATCATCACAGAAACCCTCTTGTCAGGTTTGGCTTTGTGGCGGTCCAAAACGTTTGTTCAACATCAGTGTGACGACTTCTTTTTGACGGAAGGCAATCAAGTACAATTTCGGTCGCAGCACACACTCATTTGTTGTCACATTTGGAAGAACTGCTGTTCAAAAATCCTTTGGTAAAAAGGTGACTTGACTGGCGCAGTTCTGCTGCTGCTGTTTGAAAGCCACTGTTGAAACTGTCACGACGTTGGGCTCTTCGCTCGTCGTGTCAAGTTTCATCAGTCCGATTGGAAACAAGATGCCCAAAAGCCATTTTGTCTCATACAGTCGTCCCCCCTTAATTCAACAGGGTCATTGCACGGAAAAACCGACTGATTGAGCGGGGCGACGTACTAACCGGGGTGTAACGCATGAGAAAATGAATTTTGGTGCACAGCAAAACTGACTGATTAAGCGGGGCGACGTACCGTACCGTCTCGTGTATAAGACACACTTTTTTGCCCCAAAATCAGACATCAAAAGAAGGGGTGAGTCTTATACACGAGTATATTGAGATTATTTTTGTGATACAAAGGAAGAAAAAATATTACATTTGTGGAGTGAAAAAAGACTCTTATTTCTTCAGTGAATTCTTTCCAGGAAGACCATGAGACCCTAAACCAGGGTACAGATGAAAGACTTACTGAGGAAGAGTAGGAAGACTTGTTTGAAGGCTTGTGATAATTTTGAATTCAAGGGATATTTGGTCAAATTGGTAGATTTTGAAAATATTTTGGAAAAGCTGAACTTGGGGTGCGTCTTATATATGAGTATGTTGAAAACATGCAGTATGTTCAGTCAAAACTTGGGGTGCGTCTTATACACGAGTGTGTCTTATACACGAGGCGGTACGGTACTAACCGGGTTCGAATTAAGCGGGACCTACTGTACAATGGAAATCAACTGTGCAACAACTCCCTGTAGTACGACACGGCGCGCTTCGAGCAAACAGCCTTTTGTGCAGCGTGTTTCAAGTGTGTCCAGAATCTGCACCCTTGAGTGTGTGTCTGTGCACATGTGTGTGTGTGTGTGTGTGTGTGTGTGTGTGTGTGTGTGGAGTCATCTGACTTCTGAAGTGATTTTTGGCTTGCCCAAGAACAAGGATGGGTGGCACCAACCCCAGCCCTGAAACAACCAAGTCTTTTTCCAGATATTCCCTGAAAGCCTTCATTTTCCCGGCAGACCCCCCAAAACGCATCGCAAATCCGTGGGCACCGCAGCAGACGCGCGATACGTTCTAGTACGAGAGTTTAACAACCTTCCAAAAGTTCTTGCTTCCGAAAGTGAAGCGCAGCGAGCAAATTCAGCTGAAAAGTTGTTCAGGGCGCTTGCGCTTTCGTGTGCAGCAGGCAGATTGGTCGATGCCGAAGGATAAGACAGGCACGCAGATCAATTGTGGCAATCTCCAGAATGCGGTCGTGTGCCTGTGTGTTGAGTGTGGCTTCACTCGGTCCGACCGCTGCATGTTTTGCCTTTTGCGATCGCGTTGTGTCATGAGGAGTGTTGAAGCTGTCTGCATCGCAGCTGCTGTCCCAGTTCGGCCGCTTATGTGCTTTCTGCAAGTTGACAGTGCGATCCTGTTCGTGCACTTTGCTTTGAATGAGTTTGTTTCGCACGGAATTGAAGACAAAACGCACTTGCAATACTGAAACCGGGAAATGTGTGGATGCAGCTTTCGATCAGCTCGTGATTGCCATATTCCGCAGCTATTGAAACAACAGCCGACCGACATTCACGAGGTAAACACAGCTTATTGATCGCTTTTGGATGTTAGCATGGACGACATGAACACATTTTCAGCGGTTGCATCTTCTGCGCTATTTGGCCAAACCCGCACACAGCACAACATTACGCAAGCACTGGATACGTAAATTGCACACTTCACGAGACTGAAAGAGAACCCAGATTTATAAACTTGCTTCTTGAACTGTATGGAAATGAGCAGTTCTTTGAAAACACACGCATTGCTTGTTGAAAAGTGAAAGGTAAACCATATTTTCTTGTTTGTTGACACGATTTTGCGTTGGGTTGTGGTTGGAACACTTGCACACGAGCGCACGACAGATGTCTTCCTGCAGTGCTGGCACAAACGTGTACGCATGGTGGTTCATGGACAAAACATAATGATGTATCCTGGAAGCCTGACGTTCTTTTATGCTTCAAGAAAGCAGCCTGTGCAGTTTACATGAAATGTGAAGGTGTCAACCAAAAGTCTGCTCAACGCGAAACGTTTTCACACAATGCTGAAAGCTCACGAAAGTTTGAGAGTGTGGCTCTGGGATTTGGATGTGTCTGCATGGTCTGCATACGGGTCGTTCAGTGAGGCTGTATCGGCGGCGAGAGTGATGCATGTGACACTAACGAGAAGCCGATTCCGTAGAGTCCGCTGCTTTCAGGCGATTGAATGTTTCAAATTGAATCTGGCTGCAGTTCGCCAGACTGCAGTGACTTTGTTCGTGCACGTCGGAGCTTCACTGCAGACGTTCCTGACGTGACAAAACAGCACGAAAATCTGCACCAACAATGGCTTGGGTTTACAAAGATTTGTTGTTGCAATTTTTCATTATTTTGAACCTCAAAATCCATATTGAGCAAGTAAACAACAGCGCTTACTGCCCATGCTGCTGAATTTTAATTGTCTAGATTCAACTCAGGAAAATTGATCTGCTCGAATTCTTATGAAATGGCAGCGCGGCTCCTGGAGGCCCGTCCATCCGACACCAAAACGTGCAAATTTTGTACCTGTGGCACAAATTCATTGATCGTTTTGTGTGTCAACAGAAAAGGTGGAATCATCTCCCCTGGTTCTTCAGTTTGTTTGCAATGGTCACTGGAACAGCCTGTGGAACGCCGCAGCTCAGCCTTTTGCCAGGCCACAGCCAGACAGGCACCGTGTGGAAGCAAAATATTGGGCCACTCTGGCCACAACTGTCCTAGTTGATACCAGCCAAACGCTATGTCTACTTTCGCCGTCTGGTGTGCTCTACTGATTCCAAAGGGTCGTGAAGTCGACCGAATTTACCATGCAGCGTTCCATCGACTGTTCCAAAAAAGAGTTCCACTTGACTTTACGTTTTTCAGAAACGCAAGCCAAAGCTTACGGTCATGATACCCGTCGACGCCGCTCGCGTCGCTGACGCCGCCCACCACAATGAGCGGTGAAGACGCCACCGTCGTTCCTCGGCGGCGTCGCTGCCGCCTGCCGTCGGCGTACCGCGCGCCCGCCGCGCTCGTGTGCACCGGCGTCACGTTCGCGCTGATCGGCGTCGTGCCGCTCGCCATCACACTCGGTGCGTCACACAGTTGCTTCTTCAGATCAAGAGACCCAAAATGACAGTAATTTATCAAACCAGTACGATTCGTGTTCGTTTCCATGCTGCGTTTACCTTCCAACTTGCCGGACATCTTGGGAAGTTGTGGAGGCCTCCATTTTGCTTGATCAATTGAACAAGGGTCAGTTCATGCCATTTCATTTCGCAGCTTTCCCTCCCATCTGTAATCTGACAGTGACAGAAATGTAAGTTTTGCAGTGGATCCGCTGCTGACTGGGTTGTCAAGAACTTTATCTCGGTTGGCAGGCATGGGCGAGAAGTCCACGGCGACCGTGGTCGGAGTCGGGTTCATCGGATTCGGCACCATGTTCGTGCTGCCGGGGCTGTGCTGGTGCATCATCGTGCGGCACTACCGCTCCACCTGGTGGAGACGCGACAAACGACCCGGCGACGACTCCCTCCAGACTCCCGCCCTCAGGTCAGTGCTCAGTACTGGCCTGGATACTCGAGATGACTGTCGTGATGCTTTGAAAGAAAGGTGACTCCCTCCAGACCCTGATCCTTGACTTCGTCCTTTTTGCACGAAGACACACAACAAAATTGAGTCAGATTACTTTGGAGAGAAACCACAGCTGTCTGCCCGTCATCGACAAAGAAAACATCCTGAATTCACCAAATGTGGTGACTTGCATGCATGTGTGCGACTTGTGGAGTCCATATCGGTGTTACTTTTGTCTCAACCGGAACCTGCCTGGAAATAGAGTTTGGACAATAGGAGTCTTGCGAGTCAACGATTCTCCGTAGACTCTTTGATGGCTGAGAATCGAAGCATGCATTGTGGTGTCTTTTGAATGTTTTGTCGCTTTATTCTTGGAAGATTCCATTGTGTTTTCAGATTTGTATTGTTTGGTTGATTTTGCAGCAAAGACAGGGAGGGAGACACGTACAAAAAGTTTCGCGAAGACGACGACGATTTCGATCAAATCGACGATGTTCACGACGACCAGCAAAAGTTACACTCCGCTAGCAGCCTGGCGTGACGGACGGAATAGCCTTGTATGATAGTGTCAGTCCTTATGTTGTGTTTATCATAATTTTGATAATAATTTTGCCGTTTGTGTTGTGTTGTTTGAAGGGTCTTCAATGCAAGTAATTGGATGCTTTGGCTCCAACCAAGTGAAAAGAAATCGAATCGGATGCTTGCAACGTACAACCAAAATAAATTTTCTGTTGGTAAATTTGGCTGCCTGCTTCAAACATTGTGGTGATGCGCTGCGTCTGTGTGTCTGCATGTACGAGTCGATCGACCGCACATTGTATCTAAGTGTGAAGATTTGCTCAATTTGATGCCAGGGCACCTTGTTAACAGTTTTAAACTTTTTTTTTTCAGAAGCGACAACGACGCCTTCATCCCTGAGACTGAAGATCTCGAGGAGGACCAGTATGCGCAGCCATCCATCCCTATCTACTGAATGAAACCTCAGTCCATTGGTGTCCAGCAACAATATACGTCGTCAGCTGCCGCTGCGTGTGAAACAGAACCCTGCATGGTCGGACAGTCTTCAGTTCCCAGATCCGACCAATGACCTGGCCCCTGCATGGGTTCTTCCGCTGGCTTTGCCTGTCGAGGTCCACGGATCTGGAGTGCTTTTCCTCGAACCGAAGACATCGTGTCCTGTACCACCTGCCTCGGGGTGTCTGCGGAACGAATATGTTTTCGAGGTGTAGTGAACACAGAAATCAATTTCCGAGGATTGTTCTCAAGCAGTGTGTGCCCTTGATTTGGACGTTGAAATGAGACAATGAGGTGATGTGTTCAGGGTTTGGGAAGGACAGCCAAGAACCCTGCGTGTAACATTTGCACTCTTTGAGACTGATTCACCGTCTTGACAACACAACATTTGATGAATTACCTGTGTACAGTATCTGCATGCTTTGGTGCTAAAGACCATTCCAGTTGTGAGTGCAACGTTCTTTGCCACAACTGTGCAAGGCTTATATTTTGCTCGCTGTCCCAAGTCCAGTCCATCTCACCATTGTTGGACAAACACAACGCAGGACAACAAACAAATCTTGCGTCCACAGCAAGGGTGAAAATCTCTGTACGAGGAGTGGACTGCTGCGTCATGTTTGCTCTTGAGGTGAAGCAACTGGACTTGATGGCTGCTTCATTCTGTCACAATTGTCAAAAATGTCAGTATTCTGCAGAACTCTCAGACAGTGACGTGTACATTGCGTTGGCACATTGTGATATTCGATACAAATGCAAATTTCCCTGCAGAGGTGCAAGTTGCTTCAAAACCTTAACAGGCGGAACACTTAGAACTGAAATCACTCTGTCTCTTTTGTGTTCAAACGGCACTGGTCTGGACTTTCTCACAAATTCCCAGACATTTTGCATTGTGTGTACATCTGTCCGAAGGGAGTCGTGAAAGAACTTTTGCAAATTCTCCATTGTTCGCGTCGAAGAATCAACGCTTCTTTGCTTTGTTCTTCGAGAGCTCGCGTGTGGCTGGTTCGTCACAGAAAAGTCAGTCTGGACCACAAACAGATATGAGTACAAGAATGTGCAAAAGCACAGGTGTCAGAAATTTTGCCTCTGGGAGACTTTCCTCATCGCACTGCCACGTTTGTGAATAAAGTTGAACGCTTCAAGTTGTGGTTGACCACTCTGTGATGCAGATTTCCGCGAAAATTCGGGAAATCAAGTTCAATGGGCAAACCCGCTTGTTACTTTGTGCTGACAATGGTAAACTCACGACCTGAGACGAACTTGACGTGGGGCATCTTGCTGCACCAAGAGGACAACGGGGGACGCAGATTTCCACCGGTTTCAATTTCCGTTGCTGCTGTTTGACTACTCCTGCTCTATTCATGAAAACGAATTTCCAAAGGTTTTGTTTGGTTTCTGATCAAGACAGCTCGTGTGTTTTTTTTCGACCGCAGTTGAACTTACGGCAAGGTCAGCTGAAGCTCAGCTCAGAAGGACGTTGCTGAACATTTGGTTCTTTGGCGGAATTGTGTATCTGAAGCAATCGCATCGATTGCTTGACACAAAGCTGCTCGGTGGAGTTTGAGTTGAGTAGACCGACTCGAATATTGGAGAGAAGAGCCTCACACTGTTGGTTGCACAGAAACATTCTGCATGCAGAGCGCTTGGTTCGGTCCAGAAAGGTTGTGGAGCTGGGACTGTCACAACATTTCCGGCTGAAGAGAAAGCTGGTTCAGAAATGAAACGAGAGGAGTCAGCTTGTTCCTGTTGGTTGTTTCTTGAACTTACAACAACTTTGCATTCTTGGAGGAGTTCGTGCGGAAAAGAGAACGTGACGACGCAGTAATAGGGAATCGTTTTCGATGTTCCTCTCTGGATTTGCCCATGCAGTTTTTGCTATTTGTTCCATAGAACAAAACTGCACAGGTCCTTGGACCTCAATTGAAGGCAGCATTGAAATATCAGCAACCGATGCTGCGCGGAACGCGCCTCGGAGTGTCATTGAGTTCTGTAAAGTCTTGGGAAGCAGATGCCCTTGGTTCCTTTCGACCAATGGCAAGCGCATGCATGTAAGGTCTTTGTAAACATCTGCAAAACAGCAAGGAGGTCCCACCCAGCACAAGTCTCGTACGCGTGCAGATGTTCGCGAGCGTGTTTGACTTCACGAATGACGTTCGGAGCAAGAATCCACACTGCTCCGAAAATGCTCTGTTCAACCACTCACGGAATTGGACCACGGTGCACAGTGAATTTGATTCTGCACAAAAGGTACCTTTTTCAAAGCACAGACAATTGTTGCTCCGGCGGTGTGAGATCTTTGCGCACTGTTGACAGGACACGCGCTCTGGAGTTCACTTCAGTTGTCAGCCGTAAAATTTCGACAACAGAGCTGAGAATGACGCAAAAACCTGTTGTTGGAGGCTTCAGGTTCTTTATGACTGTGCAAATTGGCCCAAATGAGTAAGAATGTCGTGCTACAGTGAAGCAACCTGATTTGTTCACCCAGAGGGGCAGTCTAGTTTATGTATTTGAGAGATGTACGATCGACGCAAGCTGCTCGCAGGTTAATGACTCCAACTCCATGGCCTCAAATTTCAGAAGCAAATTTGGGAGTTCGGCCCAAAATTTTGCTCGTAGAGATCCAAAAGAACCAGAAAGGTCCAGTCACCATTGCTTTGTCAAGTTCACGTTGCTGTTTGGAAAACAATCCTGTCCAGTTCTTGTGTTCGACAAGCCTCACTTGTTCAGGAACAGCATGTCAGTGTGCCTCGGCAGATGGACAGTTTCCGGTGGCACATGTGAATGAACTGCGTAGTTCCTTTTGTTCCGCATACGAGGATGAATCATTTATTTCTGTCTTGACAGTTTGCATGGGTACAAATTGGTCGCATTGCGCAACAATCGCAAAGGGTTCCAATCATGACCATTATCAGAAACAAATGATCAAATGATTCATCCTCGTACAATTCGCTCAAAAAGCAAACATACTCGACGATGTCTCGTACGTGTCCCCACTCTGGCTGCAGGCGGGGCTCAGCACGGGGGCCCAGTGGGACCAAGGGTGAGGTCCCAGGAAGGGACCTTTGCTGTCCATGGGGTGTCCCAGCATGGGCACCAGTGTCAGACCCTCTTGTGGACAGGTTAGGTCCCAGGGTTGAACTTGTATTGTCTGCCAGGGCGGGAAGTAGTGCTGTCATTGGTGCCAACTGCATGGAACTGCACGCTTTCTGGGCGTGGCCTTGTTGTCTGGTATCTTCTGAATGATTGGGTTCAAATGTACAAAATTGAACTGAACTCAATTGGACAGAACAACTCCGCAGTTTGTGTGGATCAGCTTGTTCCTCTTGAGTTTCAATACCGTAGTAATTTTGCTTCAAGTTAATGCAGGGAGAACGTCTTTTGTCTCTTGAAAATGTGCCCGCACTATGTATTCCTCAGCCTCAACATTTGTCTCGATTGGTCGGGAAAACAACGAGTGTCCAAGAGACGCTGATGACTTCCAGGCTGATGGTTCTTTGATGGACGTGAGGAGCCAGATATTTTTCCATTGAGCAGAAACCATTTCATGACTTTTCTCAAATCTGAGTTCAACAAAGCATTGATTGTTTTGTTGCCCCAACTGGGGTTCTTCTGCCTTTTTTGGTTGAAAGTAGACACGCGGCGAAATCCCTTGACAAACCCGTTTGTTTTCTCGGAATATAGTTCCACTGGGTGTCCAGGGATGTGCCACAACCAGGTGGCTCAAAATTCCTCTTCTTTCGCTGGGAACCTGTTTTCCTTTACAGAAAAAGATTCAACATATGCATACACCCCGAATTAAACTGGCAAACAAGAGAGTTTCAACCTGAACAAAGACACCGTGCATTAGAAACACGGATGTAGCAAGCCAAGGAATGAATTCGCAAACACCTGAAGAGGAGAGGTGTTTCTCAGAGTGTGGATGGGTGAGAGATGTATTTACGAGTCAGCTTGAGGAGACGCACAAGTAATTATTGTGGGCGAGAAGAGCACAGAAAAATGACAGTCGAAGAAGTGAATAATCTCTCTGTTGATGTGTTTATCACAGACTGCAACGCAACGCGAGAAAGTCTACTTTGACCACAACCAAAAACAGACTGTATCTCCGGAAGAGTCCCTGAGATCAAACTTTGTTTCCGCTCTCGAACGCAATGAGCGGAAAACCCACCATTTTGAGACCACAATGACACGGACAGACAGAATACAAAAGGTGGGAGTCTGTCTGTTGACTTTGCTGCTGTCTCACCGTCAGACGACAACCAAAAATGTAAAATCTACGTGTGCACGTACCAAAGTTCAAAATAGAATGGGGCAGAACTTACTGCTCTAAGTCTTGAGTTTAAATACTTCTGGGAACTAGGTCTTCACATGAAGCTTTCTTGCTCCTTAGCCTCCACTTGGGTCTCCAGAGATCTCCCTCTGCTCATTAAACCCGGATTTAGAAGCACTTGTTCGCGTGCAAGATCATTATTCGCAACGCTCTCAAGGAAAAAAGAATCATCAAAACACCCAAGGCGTTCCCTCAAGTGTTCAAACTTGCATATCACACACACACAAGGTACGGACAATATTTGGTCATTTTTCCGTGCGAAAGGTTTCGGCCCTCAGCAAGCCGATAACATCAGCCCAGGGACAAGAGGATTCAGACTGGAGCAATTCACTGAGCCTGGGAGGACGGAGTACGCTCAGCAGCTCGATTTCAATCTGTGCAAAGTACATCCCCGAGTCCAGCGCGCAGGTTCTCTCAGCTTCCACATCCTTTCCTCGTGAACCAAAGAAATTGTTTGGACAACTGCGAGGGCAGTGTGCCAAGCATGACACGAGAAGAAGAAAGAGACATCAAGCTTCAAATTGTTTAACCATTCAGCAGAGAAATTTTTGAGTGTAATGACAAGGGAAATCAGGCTCCTCTCAGGTGTGTGAGTATTGTTGGGGACAGAAGTGAAAGTAATTGAGTCTCCAAACTATTTGTTTCCGCAGCTAAATTCCAGTCTCTGTCGTATATTTCAGGGACAGATGAGAACGTGAATTCTTGCAGGACGCGCCTTTGGCTCCACTTTTCCTTTTCGCAAACGAGTTGGTAGTGCTACCCAAAAGGAGATATGAAAAGTTGTTTTCACCCACGTTGCGAGCACAACTCGTGCGCCATTCACACAAACCTGTAACAAACGCATCAGCAGACGGACAAAATGTGACTCTCACGTGAGTTGTTTTCTCCATTTTGCCTCCATATGTGGAGGTTCTCACCGATTTATGAAGTTACTTCATTGGCCTTGTGAGAACAGAATCAACCCTGCACAACAATGCACATTTTGTCTGCACCTTGACCAGTGAGCTGTGGGGAGTTTCCTTCACGCAGTTCGACTATTCTGGAAATGATTGTAAACTCAAGTAATTCACTCACACTTTCATGGTTCTTGGCAGAACATGAACAAAAAACGGGTTTGTGGGGAACAGGAGACCGAGCCCTGCTTCATGGGACGAAGCCCCACCCGGAACCCATCCCAGGTAGGAAAACGTACGTGTGCGTTGCCAAGGAGTTTGAAAGAGTGATTTCTTTTCTGAAAAGGGAGTTAGTCACGACTTCAGTGTGCACGAAGTTGGCCCTATCACAACCCACCTGGGGGCTGTTCGTGTTTGCTGGCAGAATCTTTCTCTCGTAAGTCAACAGATGAGCTCCATCACATTGAGCCACATGTGCAATGCGAAGAGGGGAGATGACGTTGTCGTGATTGAGACAGACAGACAGACAGACAGACAGACAGACAGAGCAAGTTGCAAAAATCCTCGGTGATAATGTTCGTGTCACAGCCACACCCGTGCACACACGCACACGAACAACTTATTCCCAGATCTCACTTCGCAAGGGCCTGCAAACTGAGTGCACGACGAGATCAATCAGACCAACGTTCTGGCGTCGATGGAATTCGGGCGAAAATGATTAAACTGGTATTTTTTGACAACGTTCCACCTGAACATGATCAGTTACCGTCTGTTCAGCCTGCGTTGATGAACATATTGACCATTTTCATGACCATGCCTGCCAATGTCGTCTGAAGCAGAACCAGACCAGCGATAGATTTGTGTCCCAAACAACGTCGCTGAACAGGCAGACATGCAGGTTTGACCAAGCCACGCCAAGGCTGGTTCTGCTAGTCTGTCTTGGCTCCAGCATTAAATCCAGCTATCTGTACATGTGACACAAAAAAGCGTATTGAACCGAGCAAACTTTCGCAAATTCATCGATTCTTTGCACCTACAAAATGTAACTTGTCAATCCGTCTGTCCGATGTTGCCGAAGGAGCCGTGTCGTTTCTCAACAGAGGCACCGCGGAACGGTGTTTGCACAATAGCGTCTGTAACTTCACATGCGTCGGCGACAATAAGCTGACGAGAAAATCCGGAACAAGGGGATTAATGCCTGAGTAAAGCTTTTGTTCATTACAAAGCTTCCACCTTCTGTGTGAGGCAATTCGTAATCAGTCACCCGCAAGAAACAGCAGCAGGTATGGACGTAGGCAGCAAGTGCGCAGATATCACTTTTCATTTTATTTCTGACAAATTACAGGGTGCATCTTGCAGGTAAGCAGACACACCAGTTCCTACATATGTGTCCTCCTCTGCCTGTTTTTCTCCCCCAAGTCGAAAGAAAAAGGAGAAAAGGCACCTGAAGATCTGAGATGTGCCTGCAACAAGACAAATACGAGATTTTTCTGTGTCTTTGACCCTTGTGTCCGTAAACGCCCGCTCTGGATGCACCATCCTGCTCTATCATCCCACCTGCTCAATCTGAGGATCCAGAGGCTCTCGCACTCGACCTGGAAGGCTCAGATCGGACAAGAATCCGGAGTCGCGAGACTCAATTGGCTTGAACCCTGTAATCAAGCAAGAAGCGGAGAAGCGTGTGCTGTTTCCTTTCACTCCAAGAGAACATCGTGTCGGAAATTTAAATCACACTTTCCGTGCGTTGGGTGCGAGTTGCAGGACAGTTTCATTTGACGGAACAAAAATGCAGCAACTGACACACAGTGACATTTCAATCGGAAATAACTTCTACCTGCAGTTCTGCACTGTTTGTCCTTGCAGGATTTCATGCTGATGCATGTTGTTGGCTGTGCATGAGCTCACAGAATGGAGCTTCGGCCCAAAGCTCAGTTGCGTGAAGCGCAATGTAGATCAGTGTCTGAAAAGATTTCGTCTCTCATCTGCACCGACACCAACAGAAGAAACAGACGTTGAATGAGATACTCTCTGGTCAAGACATCATGAGAAGTGCACGTTGTTGAAACCAGAAAAAGTCGTGAGCAAGAAGTCAGAGAACCACATGGTCCAGGGGATCCGCGGCCAAGTTTCGGAAGGCGCCTGAGTTCACCTGCAGTCAGAACAGTTGGGTCAGGCCTCGATTCGATCAAGGTTCCTTGAGAGGGAATGTTCAGGCATTGAGATCCACGAAGACACACACCATGGGGAGGGTGAATGTCCAAAAGAAGTCCATTGTTCAGTGTGGACATGTGTTTGTATGCAATGAGTCTCTGTTTGGTTTGCTTTCTGCTGTGGTTAATTATGCCTCACAGACTCGTGGTCTAATCAGTCTCTACTCATACGAACACCAGGGATGAAGGTGCACTCTGAGAAGGAAATTGTCAGTAAATTCTGCGTTTTTTTTTTGTGGACCCTTCTGTGTCTGCAGTTTGTTTGAACACCTCGCCCCAGGACACGAAGATTTGGAGACCTATGTTGAAGAGAAAACGCGAGCTCTTTCTGCACACCAGTGAGATCATTTTCAAACAAACCGGGGTATGTAGATGACTCGCTGTTTTGGAAGGAAGTTTCTGCACTTGCAAATTGGTTTTGTTTGTGCGTTTGCTGCAGTCTCTGCCATCGTCTTGAGCTGAAGTAAACAAGCGGAGAGGAAATCAGGGCCATTTTGACAGCTTCCCTTGAAGAATGACAATTGGCGGTGTCCTCGGAGATGGAAAACGGAGACGTGACGTGCGCAGCAATGCGATCGTACACGAGTGTACTCGACCTGCGCGACTTCTTCGTCTCGGGTAGGTCTGCCCACAATCCGAGCACTGGAAGTGAGACAAGAAGAGACTTGTGCGGAAAGAGAACACACATCTGTTGAGGCTGAGATTCGGAATTCTGTGTCTGAATCCGCTGCCCAATACCAGCAATGACATTGACAATGGAAGTTAGGGAACAGAATCTGAAGATCACTCGCACAGCTGAACCTCCTGTGAGCATGTCGGACATGACGAATGTGGGTTTTGAACACAGCTTTGCTTTCCCCTGAGCTGAGCGCGACAAGAGAGCAAATGGCACGAGAAGCCACCGACACGTTTCAGATCATGAGTTCAACCTGACAACACCTGACATCTGTTGTTCTGGGCGATCAGACCGATGGAACTCGCCACAGAGCCGTCGGGGTGGAGCCAGCATCGTGAAGAATGTTCAAAAATCGACCTACCTGTGCTGCCGGTAGGTCCGTTGGAATGGTGTTGAATGGACTTGTGATTTGACTGAGCTGCAACAATGGTTCTGCATTCGAGTTTTGCATTCCTCACGGAAAACATTCAAGAAAGACAGCCCAAAGAACGCATCACTCTGTTTTGCGTTGAATTTGCTGATCTAATTATCAAGCATTGAGGTCTTTTGGAGTTGAGGAAAGGAAATTACAAAATTACAAGTGCTGGAGTCCTTTCGGATCCAGGAAAGCCTCCTTGACCTCCACGGAGGCCGCAATTCGAAGAGGATCAGGAGGATGTTCAAAGGAGTGGACCTCAGATTTCACCCTTAAGACCAATAAAAAACACTTCCTCTGAACAGAAGGCGTGCGAGCCTCAGCCCTTTTGTTGTGGGTCCACTGACTTTTTCTTTTACTGTGGTCATATTCTCAAATTTCACCGTCAATCTTTGGAAAGATCCTGTGTGTTTGGGTGGCCACTGTAAGTGCACGGTTCACGTGGATTGTCAAACGCAGGATGAAGGTTTTGTGTTTTTTGCTTTCAAGGCTTTTCCGGTATGTCTAATGGTTGCTCACTCCAGGTGGAAGTTGTTCAGCTTTTCGTACGCGTGGTAATCCAACGAAAACCGTCCATCATCAACATCAGATGATTGAGTGCGTTTCAGTTGTTTTGCGCTCAAAATGGGGGAGAACAAGACACAATCTCGCAAATCCGACGCTGGAGACACAAAAGGTCACAACAAAGGAGCTTTCTGTCCATTTCTTTGCTCCTTGAGGCATTTTGTCTTCCAGGGAAAGGACAGGAAATTGGAAATTAGAACAACAGTTGTGATTGCAATGTTGAAGTGGAGTTCAAGTGCGGAGGTGGCGTCGTTCCGATGCTGAGGACCTCAACAATTTCCCAAATCCCGTACCCCCTCACAGAGAACCATCTGTCGCAATCACAAAATGATTAAAGAAGAGAACAACAAAACAAAACTGAAGGTCCTGAAAAAAAGAAAGCGGAAAGAAAGAAAATCTGAGAGGAATTTGTTGCGGGCACAACAATACGAGACACAGTCACAGCAAACTTTGGAAGTGTTTTCAGCCTCTTAAGAGCTTCACGCTCATTTGCCTGCTTTCCCCACTTCACGACTAATTGCATTTTCCCTCTTTCTGCAACTTGAGCCAAACAGTGAAGTTGAAACAGCTTTTTAGGTGATTTGAACCCTGAAGCATACATTGTATAATGTATGGTGATGGTGAAAATCACCTATAGGCATCAAGAGGCAAAATCTGTGAACACGAGTTTGAAAGTGTT
>JAAUXT010123438.1_pt1 | contig 15941 bp, 16 predicted proteins | sample 7278171 | NCBI WGS metagenome assembly JAAUXT01 (sample SAMN14350112, study PRJNA611818) | marine sediment metagenome | isolation source: surface marine sediment (1.8m) | place: French Polynesia: Moorea | collected 2018-08 | reverse complement strand
TTGACCTCGACATGCAGTGACCAAGATCGACCGGTGCAGACACACTTGGATCATGTCAAAATCGGTGCACAAAGTTCCGCACGAAGCGAAACTTTTGGGCTCAACTTAGTACTTTGCTGTTTGCACACTGGTCAAGCGTTTTTGATTGAAAGTCTCACCACACTGACGATGTTCGAGAAGATACGTCAGATCAGCAGATAAATTCTGCAACAGCGACTCTGGCAGAAATGTCAGAACACACCCTGCAAAGAGGTGCCAGGTTGATGACCAGGGTAGCTTCAAAAGCTGGATGATTGGTCCACCTCGCTGACACACGTCTCTGCCTTTTTGTCGCTACGCCACTCCGAACTTCCTGACGAATGCTTTTGTCTGCAGATATCTGAGTCATTGGGCTCGAAAGCACAAATTGCATCGTGCATATGTTATGTACACAGACATACATTTTTACATACATTTCGTAATTACTAAAAGCTTTCTGTGTTTGCCATTAATGGGTGATGCAGCTGGGGGATTTCCATCCCCCAGGTTTTCGTCATAATTTGGGATTCTTGGTGACTCGGAGGCCTTCACTGCGGATCGCGGCGGATTCCTGCAGTGTCACGGCTGAGGGAAACGCGCATCTCCCACTCTGCACATTCCACGTTCCCACTGCCATTTCCACACAAATGCAAATTTCCTGTTTTTTAACTCTCCCACTTCGTCACAATCTCGTGCTAAAGTGCCTTGCATCGTCATATCTAATCTTCCTCGTTAGTTTCGTTCTCAACAATTTGGCGAGTCGACTGCACTGTTGGAAAACGCGCACTCAGTGCGGAGAAAACTCACATTGTCGTTCCATTAGGAGACGCTGTATTTTTCTCCCACTCAGTCCCGCTGGTTGCGGAGAATTTTAACAAGACCGTGGAACCCAAGTGTATTGATAACTAAATTTCTCCTGTGACCAGCACACGAGACATCGCGTTTTGTGGCCCGGTCTCTTTTCTGTGCTGTCGCCTGTCTCTCCCTGCGGAGGAGTGGGCGGGCACATTGAATTTCGAGGAAACCAGTCCGCAGGCCATAAATCCAATTTTGAAAAATTTGATGACCGGATCTTGCTGAGGGGAAGACCTTACACGTGCCGAGGTGAGCGTAGGAGAAGGAAGCTTCTCAAACAGTTCAGGTGGAAAAGAAATCTGCTTCCTGCATACTGGTGCTTCTTGTCAAGACAAGAATGTTTGGGTTCATTTTGTGAGGCACTACAGTTGTGCGTCTGCAAAGATGCCTGGTGATTTTTCTTGGAAAATGTTTTTCACCTTCTGGCAAACCCGAAATGAAACACAAAAAGTGACGGCTGTACCTAAAGTATCTTGCTGTTGAAAAGTTGGCCCTTTTCCTTTCCTTCCTTATCAGGAATGCAAACCACACTGAGAAGGGCCAAGCCTTTATAATGCACCAAATTGAATCACCGTGCTAAAAACGGAACAGAACGGATTTATCCGGAATCGGCCCGCAAATCCAGACCGCTAATTGCCAGCCTGTCAGTCGCTCACTCGCTGCAGTGCGGACGTTGACTTGGGTCACGGTAACCTTGGGGTCTTTCTGCTGGGCCAAGGTGCGTTCTTCTACCTTCCATTTGAGTGTATCCGCCACAGTTGCAGCAACAACTGTTTCATTGTCGCCGCAGAAGGTTTGCATCTCTGTTCAAACACAATGGCATGCAGGTTGCGAGGTTGCCACCACGTTGGATTGAAACAGGGAAACAAAATTCCCCTTGTGTTCGGCTTCATCGATCTGTTTTCTGAGATGATGCAATTGCAAAAGCACAAGGTCCGCGTTGCATTCCACACTAAAACCTTGGCGACCAAAGTGTGACCATAAGAGGCAATACTCGTGGTGCCGCACATGGTACGCACAAACAACCACGATCTTGTGGGCCCGGTGGCGCATTCCTGAATTCCCAAGCGGAAAAAACCCACAACATATGCAGCACACGTTACAATGCCAAACAGTACACCGTTTACTACAAAATGCCTCCCGGATTTCCAGTTCAGGTTGTTTGCCCATCACGAAGCACCAAGACTTCGAAGCTGTACCTTGATAGGGCAGACAACTGCAATCAGAGCCAGGCTCCTGGAAGCCCCACAGGTGCAAAACTTCATGTCAATTTTGCACATGCAATGAGACTGAAGTGATGGTAAAGGACAAGAACACACAAAGACTGTTTTATCATTCCACGGAACCATGTGTTGAAGCCGGACACACTGCGGCACGCTGCCAGACACCCGAACGACGTCGTGAAGAGTTCCACTCCACGTTTTCAGATCACGTCGCAACAAAGGGATCATCACGTCTCCAGAGCACGGCACATTGTTGATAACCGTTGTTTTCCTCTTCGCTTGACAGTTTGGTGAGAAAACTTTTCAAAACTTCAACTTTTTGCACTGGGAACGCGGAAATCATTCTTACAACATTTCCTTGGCTTGTTGTTCATCTGTTGTTTCGTTTACGATCTTGCGTTCTGACACGACTGCCAAGAAACACGCAAAAAAATTCCACGGTGGATGTGTGCCGCTCTCACATCACTGTTTCGAGAAAGTCAATTTGATTCTTTTTGCTCCAAACATTCGTTTTCTTGCAGAAAAAGAACGCGATTGTGCAAGTAACGCAAAGTAAACATTACAAGAGGCAGAGGCGCATTAAATTTTTATGTCTCTCAGCTTTTTTTCTCCTTGCCCTGAATTTGTCGCTCTGTTTGGGGAGTACTTACGTCAAAGTAAATCGATTGCATTTCTATTTTGTCCGCATTGGGGATGCAATTACGAGTGAAAAGCGCTCACAATTGAAAGGCGATGTGGGAAAATTGCGTCAAAGGTCAACAGACTTTGCGTTGGTTGCGCCTGGTCCTCGTGACATGCGGAACCAATGCAGCCTCGGCAACTTGCGTTCACAATGAGAGTAAAAATAGGACGACGCTGCACCGCGAGGACGGCGCGCAGCACTCGCAGCTGAAGCCTCAACGTGGAGATGACAAAAGGCTAATCCTCTCAGATCCGCAACCTGATGCCAATTGGGCACCGCTCCAGATTCCGTCATTCACTTTCCTTCTTCTGCAGGAAGGAAGAATACTCGCACCATGTTGTGTGGGCATTTGTGATGCATTCCGTTTTCATTCAGCAGAACATCTCAGTGTCAAGTTGCACCACGCAATTCACAAGGAAATTAGAATTCTTTCATTTCATGCACTGCTTTTGTTTTTCATTTTTTGTTCCCATCGTTCAAGTGGAGCTCTCACATCTCTCATGTTTTCAACTCAAAGTTGTGGACAACTATGTGTCCAAACCAGCTCGAAACAACCAACTCGTTCACGTTCCGGACCCACTTCACCAGTGTGAGAGCAGCCCGTGTCAGAGTACAAGGGGGCGCACCCCCGCCCTGTGACCGCAGAGCCGGCATGCCTGGGAGGAGTTTCGGAGTGGATCACAAGAATGGGAAGTCCGACTAAAGCAGCATGACAGTTGGGAACTGCTCACGACAGCGAAAGACACACCCATCGACGGGCGTATTTTTTGTTCTCGTTCAGACACAGCTGCCCACACTGATGGGTTCGCGCACCCACTTTGTTGGTGTACCGAGAGTCCCTTTTTGGACCGATGTGCAGTTCGCTCCCATTATCGCTAATTAACACTAATCAACACAGACGCGAAACGCACGTCATACAGCTTGTTTGTCTCCGGTCGTTTGAGAAGTTTTGCACATGTGTGTCAAAGGAGAGTGACTGGGAGAAGGTGCGAAGTTTTCAAATCCAGTCGGGAAAAGCAACGTGTACCCTTCCACATGCCACGGTCCCTGAGTCATTGAACATCTTCAAGGAGTAATTACCATTGCATTGACACACCATGCCCTGCTTCCTCCTGCTTTTCTCTCTGTTGTCGTCATTGCAGGGAGAGAACAATAATTACATCCTGCAGTACTGTGGTGGGTGTGGAAAATAACCGTCAAGTAGAAATCGCTTCCTTTACATGACAATAACGGTAACTGCTAATTATGTCAAAAAACGTGTCATTGTGTCTGCCATTAATTAGCTGTGGCAATCAAACACGTCCGCGCTTTGAGAGCAGCTTCACTGTGCACGGTGCCGGGGAAGAGCAGACTGGCTTTTACGAAGAGTTCTTTGGGGTCTCTCGAATTCGAGGTGTTCAGAACCCTGCGACCGCAGACACATCACTGACGCGTATCCAAGTTCTCAAGTGGAGCTGGTGGGAGTGACAACTGCTCACAGGGGAGCATTGTCGTTCTCGGCAAAATTTATTGGATCTTTTTGGGGGTGGTCCAGGAATTTCAACGGGAGTTCCAGGCGCCGCTTGGAACCGTGTTCTGTTTGTGATGTTTTTGTCAAGAGTGAAATTACATTCAAAGAGAGGTTGAGACAAAATACAGACTGACTGACTTCAGTGCTTGGTCTAAAACAAACAACAGCTCGTGGTACTTTGTCAACAACAGCAACAAAGAGAACTCTTGGGGGTCATTAAGGCGGAGTTTCTTCGCAGTTCTCTCTCCTTCCTTACAAATTAAGCTGTTGAAAGTCTTGACGTTCAGGCGGCTCAGGACAAAACACAATTTGTCAAACATCCATTGCAGAGCTTCCCAGAAAATACGTGCTATTTTTTCTCTGTGTCTTCGTTGTGTCTGTCAACGAAAGGACACAATCGCTCTCTTGCTTCTGTTGACGGAAATCTTGCACGAATCCCATCAGTGCGATCTCTGGCGTGTGTATCCAGACAAGGAAGCACCAAACAATTTTGAATAATAACATTGGCAAAACGTCATCGATCCGCATTCACAATTGGGAAGGAGAGTCGTTTTCATGGTGGATCGAACAGCGCCCGGCTTGCAGAACGGAACCCTTTGAAGCAGTGCCTGCAGGTTCTGTGCTGCACCAGACTGTGTCCGCACCAACTCCAAGATCCTTCTTTGCAGCAGTGAGATGGAAACGACACACCTCTGGGATCACTTCTCACTGCGTACGAGTCTCTGAAATGGCTTGAGTCCACCAGACACTTTGTGCTGCAAGGACGGCATTCTGTCCCATCCATAACTGTATTGAAGAAATGCGTTCAATGAGTCGCTAAAAATAGGGAGTCCAATTCTGCTGGGGGCCCTGTTGGCATGTCACTTGGCAATCCTATCACTGCAACACGATCAGAAATCAGAGGAGGATCCACCTGAAGGACCAAAGGGCCAACAATGAAACCTGCAACTCACGATGCCTCTCCCCTGTTATCGGTTCACTCCGTGAGTGTTAGGCTGCAGTCTCAGGTACGTTCTTGCGTCATCGTGACACACGTTTTTGCTTTCACTCCAGCCTGAAATCCCAAGTCGGTCAAAGTGAGAGATTGATTAATTCCGGACCAAAAAAAGACAGAGAGAAAGGAGAGCGACACGTGCGTCAGTTGGCGCGGACCCACCACCACAGGCGATCGAAGAGGTTTTCCCTGAATCGGAGGCGGCAGGTAAACTCCGGAAAACCCAAGAAGCGCTGCACCGGAGCGCTGTCCCATCGGGAGTCGCCGGGACTGGCTTTTGATGAACAAGTTCAGTCGGATTAGGATCGGGTTCTACGGTGATGTTCCTCTTTGTCCGGATTTGAGTATTTGCGAGAAAGGATTGAGCAGCGTGGGAGTGCACGCGATGCATGAGGTTTTGTGACAAAAGTACCAGCGGTAAGACCGCAGAAAATGTCAAGTCAAATAGAGTTTGAGTGGATAAATACCAAACATCGCTTTCTGCTCCCCGCATCAGGAGTGTGTTGAGTGTGTGAATTTGTGTTCAATTCTTCTTTTCGGGGCCGGGGGCATGTGTTGAGCAAGCCCCATGTCATTCGGTGTCAGCATTTGTCACTGTATCAATCTGTGCAAGCTGCACCCTTGGCCCTGATGTGTTTTTGTTGCGAACTGTGGATGCAGAAAGCAAAATTACTGTGAGTACAATTTAACAAGAAGCCGTTTGGCATCAAGAATGCGAAGAACACTGCTTCGCACCGTGCTTCAATTTGGTCTCCAAGCCACGTTTGGTCGTTGTTGTCACAGTCCAGTCTTTGTGCTTCGTCTCGTGCCTTTCACGCTTTTGTCCCTTTTTAGCAGTCAGGAAAGGCACACAAGTGTCTTGTAGCGTGGGAAGTGGGCTCCCTGATTTTAATGTGGTTAGTTGTACTAACAAGAAGGCGGCTTTGGTGCGATGTGCGTCAATGGGCTGCGTGCCGCAGCTTCTCTTTGTATCACGATGCGGCCCCGTGACTTGGTGGAGGTCTCCACCACTGTGGGTTGACGGCCGACGCCCGAGAGTGAGAAAAGCTACTGTCCGCAGAAAAGCTGCGTCACAGAGGGCAGCGGCTGAGAACAAACGGATGTCTGTTCACTCAACATCGAGAAGGTTGCGCCTCTCATTCGACACTCAAATCATTTCGTCGATCATATCTGGCCATTTTCAAAAAGTTTTCTTGATCTCTATTGCCACCATTTTGTGAACAAAATCGTTGGTTGACTCCCAACAACCAATTTGTGACGCACACACATACACACGGACACACACACACACAACACACACACACACACACACACACACACACACACACACACACACCGCAGTGACTGTAAGAAGCGCGCTGAGATACGGCGCGCGCTTCACAAAATCGAGACAAGAGTGAAAAGTCAGACCAGACCATCTGATACCAGAGCAAATGAAACTGACAGCAGACTGTTCAGTTCAATCTCCCGGACATTTGAACCACATTCCTGAAATGGACTGGTGCTCCGAATCCTTGATAGCTACAGACATTGTTGGACTGCTTTCCATGTTGTGTCTTTGTACGAAAAGCACAAGCATTGCAACGAGCTTTCAGTGTTCGTCGCCATTGGATAGATACAGGATTCGTGCCTGAGGTCTGGAAGCAAATGCAACCAGTGAAGCAAGCCAACGCAATTGATTTGATCCTGTTGGTAGAAAATCAGTTGACTCGTTCCCGTAACAGAAGCTTCTCCTGCTCCCTTTGATTTGATTTGAAACCACTTTGTGTGCCTGCCAGGCATTGCTGGTTGCAAGGAGATAAATAGTGTGCAATGACAGCTATTTTTGGAGTCTTTCGTGCTCAATAAAAAACTGTTTGAGCGGTATTCAGTTCGGTGATGACGTTTTGTTCCTACTCCAAACTTGGGATGTCGAAGCAACAATGCTGTGAGAACACTGACCGAAGTGAAAGTCTCCGTTTGTCCCACGGGGACTTCAGTACAAAGTGGGCGCAGTGCAAGAGATTCTGAGTTCTGTTTTCTGCCTGCACATGCCGCATTTCACAAGTTGGCTTGTCTCATCTACAACGATGCTTTGGAATGTGAACATTCGTCGAACAAGTCCAGAGCAGTTGTTGTCACGCTTTTGCCATTCACAGGATCAGACTTGCGTGCGACCTTTCTCCCTTTGGCTTCACTTTCGTAACTGGTCATCGTGTCACCTTGTCACGCATCAGGGGTGGTGTTTCCAGTGTTTGATTCCGCGATCCTCACACGCTGCCCGAGAAGGTCACCCCTGCTTTAGTTCGACGACCACGAAATTGGGAACGGAAGAAGAAGTTTCGAGACCCAGCTTGCAACAATGTCTGCAACTTCAAGAGATGAAGAACTCACCAGTGACTTGCAAAAGAGGCAATCGATTTTTATTTTGAAACGATTTTCGACAAATGTTGACTTCAAACATCTGCACACCGAAAACCCCTTGCAAGAAGGTGTTGGATCCATTTTGGTATTCATCCAATTGTTGAGGACGTTTGGGTGGTCGTCCAGAGACAGAGGAGGGAGGGTCACTTGTCTTTCATGAGATCCGTGTACTTTGGAACCTGAGCCCCTGGCCTTCTGCGCTAACAGAGTCTTAGATGCCGTAAATCAGAATCTCTGAGAAACAAAATCCGTCTTGAAGATTGGCATCGATCGAGGCAAGATTGCTGTCCACAGAATACCCCACACAAAACGTGATAGTTTTTGTGCGTGACAGCGTGAACAAGCACAGTAAACCATATTGGGAACACAAAAGGAAATTGTGAAAGGCTTCTCAGAATATTACACCTGCTTCGCAGAAGATTGGCCGTCGCACTGTCTTGTTCTGCTGTATTTGGAAAACGTTGACACGCGGCGTCGCTGGACAGTTGGCTGCTGGATTTTCACTGGCGCTGTTGAACTCAAAGATCGTGGACAGCGAGCAACAGATAAATCGCGAAATGACACGCCTCTCAAAAACTCTGGTTTGTTGCCAAAAATCGTAAACGCGGTGTAAATGAGAGAAAATCGCGATACATTCTCAGGCGTCTCGACATTTTGTTGCGTTTGGCCTCCCTGATGAAGCAATCTTCACAGCAAAGTTCATAAAATAGTTGATTATGAATGCGCAACGCACTCACCCCAGCATTCTCAACCTCAGCCAAGCACCTATCTTTCCAGTCACTTGATTCTCCAAATTTTCCTGTCGTTTCAATGCGTCCCAACGGCGCCCTGCCACTACCTTCATCAGGTCATTTTAACAGCTTCTAAATCGGCCCCAACGCCACAAATGACCCTGGAGGAGCTTCTAACCGGAATTCATGATTATTTTATGACCAAGGCCTGATAACCTTTTGTCCAGTACATGACCAAACACAAATAGACCTGGTCTCTCCGAGTAACATTCCACAAAAACGGCAGACGCTGATGCATCAATGTGTGTCTTGCCATGTTTGCACATGCACACGCACATGTTTTCCAGCACGCATGCAGCTGCATACATCTGAAGGCCATATGCTTTGTAAGGCAATCAATACAGAACCAACCGATACACTTTACAGTGGCCCAGACACAATTCTGCGCGGCCGAACACTTCCTCAATGAAAATATTGACCCACTGAATGGATCGCGCCTGATCTTATCTTTGTACACTCAAATCCAAGATCGCATGGAAACGCAAAGACTTGTATTTTATCACAACCTGTCATTGCTATGTTTTTGCTTGTGATGCAATAAATACTTTTGCACTGTTTGCCTTCATCAGAAAACTGAATTGGCTTGACAGCAGCGCACATTTACTCTCACCACAAATTGGACAGCAAAAAATAATTGTTTGGCAATAAATCCATTACGCCTGTCCAGAGAATGGAGAAAAAAGTTTTTCTGTGGTCATGAAGTCTGAACAGGAAGTTTTCGACCTTTGAGCCTGTGTTGTGTTTCAATTGTACCTGATGTTGAGATTGAAAGAGTCCTTTCATGCAGACAAACAACACCTTGCATATTGGTTGTTGTTTATTTGTGTGCACCTGTGAGTAGGAGGAATTCCCCCACTTACTCACTGTGCATGTTGTGCGCAACTGAGATGAGACCGCCCGTGTGCTCACTGGATTCTCCAAGAGTCACTTCACAGGAACCAGACTCGGCTTTCCAGCACATTTGTACTTGCTTGACTCGTCTCAGTACTTGTGGCAAAAGACAACCTTGAAACATATCGAGATGCCAACGATTGGCAACAAGGATCGTGGTCGACAACTGCAGGAGCTTTTCGACACATACCAAACCTGGAACCTGAAGCAACTTTGTCGCAAATTTCTTACGACAATCACATAGACTCAATTTCCTATGGAAGCGTGCCTTTGACTTCCAAAATTACGCATTAGTTCAGAAGTGTCAAAAAAAGCTCGACTGACCTGCCAGATGGAGGAGAGCGGGGACGAGGAAGAAGATGAACGTTCCCCAACTCGACAGCGACGGCGTCAATGACGCCATCACGTGGGACAGTAGTGACGCTGACGTGCGTGGACGTGATGTGGACGACGACGCCGTCGACGTGGCGTGACGCAAACTCGGTGCTGACGTGCTGCACGTCATCTGTTCGGGTGGCGGCGTCCCCTTGTTGGCGTTGTTGTTGTTATGCCTGTTGCCCGCTCTGCATGGCGTCGATGTGTCTTCTGCTCCACCTGTAACAGAAGCGTCCGCGTCAGATTCCATGCACTTTGCTCCTGTGTTTTGAACTTTGAGCGCCCGGCTTCTAGTTCTCTGCACTCCTTCCGTCACAGTGTCGTACGTTCGTCTCTGGTCTTGTGTCTACACAGACGATGCGGTTTACTCCTGCACCAAGTCCAGTGGAATCACTGTCCGAATGTGTATCCTTTCTGGCCAGAAATGAACACAGATTACTTCACAGTCTCTTTCACGAGGCTTGCTCAAGACCTGTTCCGTCCAATGTGGACGCACGAATGCAAAAGGATCGCGTCGGTGAGTGAGTCGTGCTCCCCGGGTCTCAATGAAGTTGTATTTCTGCATCCATTCAGCCTACAACTTCGCTGTGTCTCTCATACGTAGGATGCTTGGATTGTTGCCATGACAGTACAAACAAAACCACGGCGGCTCGCAGCGCTGCAGCGTGAAGCGTACGTGGCCACTCACTCATTGAGAGGGAAATGCGATTTGAAGCTGCTTCGGCTCTTCGCATTGCGAACACTGACTGAAGCAGACTTGGTACACGAGGCGCTGACGCACTCACTCACGTTTTCCTTTTTGTATTGTTTCGCGTCGTGATTTTGTTGCCGTCTGTTTATGCACGTACAGGTGTGATCCGTTTTGTGATTGCTGTCGAAACATGCAGACTGGGTCAAAATCTCAAGGCAGAATTACACCAGTCGTGCTTCTGGGGTTCGTTTCTTCTGCAATACGCGGAAGTCCTAACCTGCCACGATTACCTGCCACAGCCTCCTCCACAAACCTATCACTCAAACTGTGCAACTACAGAGACCATAACAGAGCAAAGTTTTGTTTGGCTCTTCTCTCGAAAGAAACGAACCGTCCAGCGTCGGATTCCCCTCTGGCTGTGCCACCGTCATGGCTCCGCTTGCGGGGGACGAGAAAAACAACTGCAAACTCGTGATTCATAAGATTGAGATTGTTTTTTTGCAGAATTCTATGCAGCAGACTTGCTTCACGATTCTGACCGGATAAAAGGGCACGTGGAATGAATGAATGAAGAAACGACAAGCTCGTTCAGACGACAATGACTCGAATAGGACAAAGAATCCACAGCCCTAATTACTCTTTCTTCTGCCCACAGAGATCGCAAGAAATCTGACGATATGATTTCCCTTCCCCCACCAATGTCAAGCGGCTCCAAATCTCACTGAAGATTGAAAACAGTATCTTTGTCCTGATGTCGCACACCTGGCGGACTCCAGCAACAAGGAAACTTTTGACATCGGAGAAAAAGAAACGAGAACAGTACCAAATTTTGGGCACGTTTCTTCACATCAAGGAACAACCATCACGTTCTTGTTCCACGTTACTCTCCCACCGCGGGGAGGAAACGAGTCAAATCGCCTTGGTGGTGACAAACCTGGGAACGCCCTGTTGACGTTGATTCTTTGATTCTTGACAGAGATGAACTGAACATTCTTATCTTCTGGTTCTGGGCCTGCTCCAGGGACAAACCCTCCAAATTTACTCGCTCTACCACAACCATTGCCTTCACAGTGGGTAGGCAGGGACCACAAAGTGGCAGCCAGGTCCACCTGTTGAGATGGATTTGACCTCTGGTCAGCTGCATGGAGCTGTCTGAGAGCTGAGACCTCCAGCAAAATGGCAAGTTGGCCAAAGTTCATCTGCCTTCATTGAAACAATGAGTTTTGCAGGACTTTGGCCAGAAATAAAATACTGGCTGCAGATCCACAACAACGAGGAGGTGGTGGACTCTTGTGTGAATGTGCTGTCATGCATGGCAGGATTTGGATGGGGTGCTATCCGAGTGAATTTCCTCGTTCCTCTGTTGATGTGTTCAGGAAAAGATGAAGGCTTAACGTGATGCCCCATGTGAAACTTTTGCAGACATGACCAAAGCCGGTGTTTGAAAATGTCGGGGAGGTTGTCACTGCCTTCATTTTCACACTTCCTGTGTGTAGCTTCCGTACTAAAAATATGAACATCTCCTTTTTGTTTAGAAACACATCAGTTCATCTATTGCTCTGTTTGTTTTTGTTATTTTGTGTGGTTTCGTGGTTTTACATTCTTGAAATTAAAATAAACACGGAGAAGAGATTCTGCGAAAATAATTTCTGGAGACAGCATTTGATGAAAAGGTTATTCTTTTTGTCTTGCTTGATGTAAATGTTTCAGTGGGAATGCAGTTGGCAGTGCGGGACTCAAAAGTCAAGATTGTATGTTCAAGTCCTGTCAAAAAATGTTATTTTTTTTATTTTATTGAATATTTTTTCACTGTTTTGCGGATTAAAAATGTGTATTGCCATGTTCTGCTTTGTAAAATAGTTGTAAGCAGCGTAATTGAAGTGCAACCAAAAAATGTCGAAATGAATCATTTTACCAGCACACAAAGAGCACTACAAACTGAACGAACAAACGAATTGGGTGGGTAAAATGGATCCGACGGTTCATGCACAGATATTTCTTGCAACAAATGAAAATTCTTTTGTTTCCGTCATCCAAGTGACAAGACTGACAGGAAGACTGACGTCTGTGCGAAAACCCGGACTTTGGGGGCGGGGGAGTTTGCGGACACTTTGAAAAGGATATAACACCATCTGGCTTCAATGCCACTTTCAGCCTGGGGTTTACGTCAGGTTGTCATGCTCTGCGCAACACATGCCAGCTTCAAGGTGCGTCTCATTTTTCAACTCAAAGCGCCAATGTGCTCCGAGTCCACTGCGTTTATGGCAAATGTGATCCAGGTTCTGAATGCACGCAAGCAACAGTTGGGAAAAGTCATCCACCCACGCAACGGCCGACTCGCAATGAACAATCCAACCAAGCGCCTGACTGTGCAGTGTGTGACAGTTGGATCTTCTGTGAGTCGGACTTGTCCTCGACTCCCCAACCCAAGAACAAAAACAGAAATTCTGTGACTATTTTGTTGTGAATCTCAAGCCCAGATTCTCACAGCTTCGATTCCAGAATTTGTGCAATCTTCATGCTTGTCATTCCAGTTGGAAATTTCTCCGACCCACCCGAGATCGGGCTCAGTGTCCGTTCACAGGCTGATGCAGAGCCTGGGTGCCATCACACCTGACCGAAATACTGATCCGGATCCCACTGAACGAAACGCAGGGGTGGATATCAACGTACTTCGGACGGGATTCCCCCGACTTCATCCATTTCTCCAAACTGCAGTGATCGATTGCCAATAAAGTGTCAATTATATACTCAAAGGGCAAGTGGTTCTTCAATTGTTGCAGAAAGGCAGCTGTGTCAGGACTGTAGGCTTCAAACAACCTGAAAAGCCTTTTTTGCGTTCCAAAGTCCTGTTCCAGGCGCCACGACGTTTCAATGCATGAAAGCTAAACTGCAACAGGGTTACCTGGAAATCCAAACTGAACATCTGCACGCAAGCAAGATTCGAAAATTTGAGGTGGACTCTTGGCCTTGATGCAGCCGCGTGAGTTGTCATGGTGGGTGGGTTGCACCACCAACACCCCACATAACCCACTGGTGGCCAACCTCAGAGTCAGAGCCACCTCCAATGGCCAAGACCTCACACTAATGATCACCACCCCATTGCAGCAACCCCCTCCCCACTCCTTCCCCGGACAACAAGCTCCCCTTGGTCGCACCCCTATCTTCAGCAGCCGTTCAGCAGTCTGAGACACTGTTCAGTGGTTCTATGTTCATCAATAATGCGTCTTTTGTTGGGTGGGAGGTCAACAAGCTCAATCAAACACTTTGCAGTCGTCACTTTGGAGATCTACACGAACCAGCTTTCCAAAAAATGTTAAAGCACTTCCTCACAAACCAAAAAGTTTACCTTTGGACTTTCTCGCTCGGCTGTTTGTCAAACAACGCAGAAAAGCAGAGCATGTGTCATTCCTGGCCCCTGAAGGGCCTCAGCCCAGTACAGCTTTGACTGAGTCACAAACGTGATTCAGTGACTGGACTTACCGTGGCAGCCTTTCACTGAAGCACTCCGGGCGGTTAAGCGGTTCAAACGTACAAATGCGAGGGAGTGAAAAGTGATGTCAACTGTCGCACCTCCTAACGATCCGTCCTGCAGCGCCGGGCCTGAGAGCGGAAAGACTCGAGTGGGTGAGCGGACTTGACAAACTGCACTGCACCCGGTGGACTTGAGCTGATGTATCTGTTGCTTCCAGCTGCGTCTGCGCCGAGACGCACACAGCCTGTCCAAACAGGGATTTAATTTTTAACACACATCGATTGGCTTCATAACGGGTCTCTCTTCACGAAATTAAAAAGCCAGCACACAGGCCGTGTTTATTTTTCATTGAAACAAGAATGCTACACATAAAAAGCGTGTGGTCCACAAAAATGTTCGCAGTTCATAAATGCCTAAATACCTTCACTGATCATTTTTCACCCATTTTCTGAAAAAATTTTCTAGGGCCACTTTCTAGGACCACTTTGGGGGGGGGGGGGTAGGACCACTTTTGCAAAAATGGTCAGAAATGATCACTGATCACTTTCCAACCATTTTCTGAAAAAAATTTCTAGGACCACTTTCTAGGACCACTTTCTAGGACTACTTTCTAGGACCACTTTTCCAAAAATGGTCAGAAATGATTACTGATCACTTTCCAACCATTTTCCAAAAATAATTTCTAGGACTACTTTCTAGGACCACTTTCTAGGACCACTTTCTAGGACCACTTTTGTGCCCACACACACACACACACACACACACATACAGACTGATGGTGATTCCACTAAGCGTGTGGTCGAGACCCTTCGGGACCACACGCGAAAAACGTTGTATATTCATCAGATCATCAGTTATTACTTCAGTTATTTTGTGATCATAAATCGCGTCTGTTGGCTACTTCGGTGACAATGCTCCATCTCACTGTGCGAGGAATTCTGTTGCATCGTTCACTTGGCACTCATGCCAGGTGGCAGTTTTCCAACCAGCACAAAACAAGATGACACCTTTCTGCAGGTCATCCAGGATTGTTTTGTCATATCAACGCTCACAGCAACGCGCCGTCACAATTTCAACACGATGTTGTGTTTCAGACGAATGAGAGACCAAGAATTGTTGGTGTGCCAACCAGGTGTCCTCTTCATGAGACTCAAGTGCACACAAACCTCACACAGCTCTGTCCTTTCTTGTCACCCTTTTCATGTCACAATGATGCCCTTCCCCGTCTGCCCGCCTCCTTTTGCCAGTGGCAGTGACGCTGCGGACATCATCGTCATTCCACCAAGCGACCGTTCGCTGAGATCGCGCTTGAAAAGGTCACGCTGGTAAAATTTTAGACAGCCATACAAGCTCCAGACAGGCGAGACGAGTACCTACAACAATGTTCCCGTGTCATGAAATAAAACCATCTGATGGAACCATCTCATCTGTTGTTCTTTTCAGTTGTGACTGTGGTTCTCGTGGTGCTGTGTTGTACGGTGCGGTGCGCGGCGGGGGAGGAAGTCCTGCTCCCGTTTGGGAGAGCGAGCAAATTAGATTTGCATACGATTGCGGCAGAACCTACGTGAGGCGGGTCAGTCCTTTTACTTACTTCCAGTCATTTCTCACAGTGAAAATGGGACTCATTGGTGTGTGCGTGTGTGTGTGTGTGCGTGTGGTCACATTGTCAAAACGATAACTAGCAGACAACATCTGAAGCTGCATGTGAGTGGACAGCGGTGTCAATGGAGTTCACTTCAACCTTGAGTGCGAACCTCCTTCTTTTTCCTTTCGCCTTTGACACGAACCAAGACACTGAGCTCGATGCAACCTTCACACGAGATGCTCGTGACTCAGCCCTCTGCGTTACCAAACTTTTTGTTGATGGTCGCGTAGCCGGCCATCTAGGTGCCGCTGTCGGCTTAAAAACCCATAGTATTCATGTGTGCGTCTGTCCACACTTTGGAATGTAACCTGGGGGGGGGGGGGGGGGGGGGGGGGGGGGGGGGGGGGGGGGGGGGGGGGGGGGGGGGGGGGGGGGGGGGGGGGGGGGG
>JAAUXT010103868.1_pt1 | contig 15941 bp, 17 predicted proteins | sample 7278171 | NCBI WGS metagenome assembly JAAUXT01 (sample SAMN14350112, study PRJNA611818) | marine sediment metagenome | isolation source: surface marine sediment (1.8m) | place: French Polynesia: Moorea | collected 2018-08 | reverse complement strand
TTTTGTATAAACCCCTCGTGTTTTTCCCCCACCGAAAAATTGGCCCCGGCCAAAAAATTGCCCCACGCCAAACCCCCCCCCCACGCAAACAAAACCTTAAACCGGGGTTTCCCCCCCCCCCCCCCCCCACCGCCATTGGGTGTTGAGGGGTACCACAAAGAACGAGTCCCAATCACTCGGTGGCGACTGTGCTGGAGACGCGCCAGTGTTCAATTTCTTGTTCTCTGGAGTACCGTACCATCTCGTGTGTAAGACTTTTTTGCCCCAAAATTGAACATCAAAAGAAGGGGTGCGTCTTATACATGAGTATGAATTTACTATATTTTTAATGAACCTTAGTACCACAAAATAGGACCAAATCTTGGGGTGTGTCTTATACATGAGACGGTACGGTAATTGTGTTGGTCGGTTCTTCCAGGCAAGGAAAGCTGCTTCGAGCGGATCGTGTCGCGGTTCGGCCGGAAGTGCACGTACGTCGTGGTCGGGGACGGGCGCGACGAGGAGGCGGCGTCCAAGCAGGTGCGTCACGTGGGCGTGGTTACGTGGTGTGTCACGTGGGTGTGTCACGTGTCACTGCCTCGTCCGTCTCGTTGTAGCGGGTCCGTGTGTTGAAAGGAGGAACACCAGGTCCACCAAATGCGTTGCTCAGTCACATGCCGACAAACGTTCTTCTGCGAGAAAAAGAGGGGAACCGCAGGGAAGGATGTCTGCAGAATGTTTCTGTGACTCCAGGGTCTGTGGCTGGCGTTGGCAGCGTTTATTTGGCTCACGTCCTGGCGGTGCGCTGTCTTAGCTCGGATTCGCTTGGGGAACGCACCATTGTTTCGATAATTAGGACGAAGCTCGCAAAAAGTGGCGCGGCATGCGGCTGCGCGGGAGTTGGGGTGTCCCGGCAGAGGCTGTCCGCGATGCAACTCTATCTATCTGTGTACACAGCTATAAAACAAACACATCGAGCCCATTGCCATTCTTTGTGAAATCCAACCAGCTCCGACACAAACTTTCGTAAACAGCCGGGGAGCTGGGGTGCTGTGAGCAAAGGATGGCGAAAAAAAACGTCCCCGTGGCATCAAAGGCGGGCGGGGAAAGTGGGTACATCGGGGAGATTGCGCCACCTTTGCTCCGGGACTGCGCCTGCGCAGTGCGCGCCGCCCCCGCGTGACGCACTCAGTTATGATTAGCCCGTGCGATTGATAATATTGCCTTACATACTCAGCGCATGATTATGTCTGCCGCGGCGTGAGTGACAGTTCATCTCGAGTGGCTTCGACTCAGAAATCGGTCCAAATTGCACCGAGAAAGCTGTAACTTTAGCAGCGCAGATAAACTATTTGTGCATCTTTGAAGTGGCGCTTCCTTGCACGAGAGGCACAAGGTGTGCCCAAGTTTGCTGCGCTCGTATGACTTGTTTTCAAAATGTACAAGTGGATTGACATCGCCACTATCACTTAACTCGTTAAATATAGCTGCGTACACAAACCTGGGCTTCGGGACAAGTAACCTTGTTGCAAAACTGTAAACAGAAACAGTTGAAGTGAGATGTGCAAGTTGAAGATATCTCTCAAGCACATTGGAGTTTCACTGGCTTTTTGTGGCTTCAAACGATTCTTTCGTGCCGTGTGCTTTCCATTTGTGTTGACCGTTGATCTTTTTTGTTGCAGATGAACTGGCCCTTCTGGCGAGTATCGAATCATTCCGATCTGGCGGCCTTACACCACGCACTGGATTTAGGCTACCTCTAGTCCACCGTCCGACACCAGCCGTCGATAAACTGAACACATGGACTGACCAAACAGGGTGGGAGGAAGAGGAGGAGTTGTCCACCAATGCCTGACTCGAGCTTCACTCCAGAACAGACTTGACGATGTAAAAAGTTCTGGTTGTGAATCCTGGTCAAATGGACACGCGTGTGGTGAATCTGGATTTACTGCTGCCGTGGCATGGATGGACAGACACCAGAGGGGGCTGGTCAGGAAGAGCAGGCGGTGGCGCCAGATGGCGTCATGGTCAGGAGGAGCAGGCGGCGGCGCGAGGTGGCGCCAGTCCGATTCCAGCATTCACTGTGGAGTGAAGGCACCGAACGTCTCCTGCCGCGCAGCGCATGCGCGTGTGTGCGCGCGTGCGCGGAGGGTCTCTTGTGAGAGGAACTGAACCAGGAGAACGTTGTTGGCAGTGATCACTACTCCTTGCATTGCATCCCAGGAATCTGTGAAGTTTGTCTGTTGTAGAAACGGTACTTAAAACGAGTCCATCTGCTGCTTGTGCAGCGTGTCTGGGGAAGAAATTCGGTTTCCTGTGTGTAAAGAAGAGAAGGTGTACATTTCCTGATGCAGCCGAAGACTTACAAACGCGTATCAACTTGTTTAAGTATTCTTGTTGAAGCCATAAAGTAAGGAGTTCACTGTTGTTGGTGATTTTTGGTTATTTTTTTGTCATAACTTCGCGCGAGAAAAAGACATGTCCCAAGTGGTGACAAGAGTGAATGAATGAGTGCAGTATTCGTGCAAAAAAGTGAATGAAGTCTCGTGTGGTCTCTCGCCCGGCTCGTGCACCGCGAAGACCCTCAACAGATCGTCCGATTTTCTTTTCAAGTCATTTCGTGTCGTTGTGTTCCTTTGGTTGTGTCCGCAGTCGAGGGAATGTGGCTGACGGGACAACACACTGTTCCAGAGTTCGTCCATCGACGAGGTTGCCTCCCCCCGCTCTGCAGAGGGTGGGCAGTCCCCGTCTGTACATATTTTAGTGACTTCGTTTTGTCTCCTTTCAGTTGTGGAAACAGTGAAGCCTTGTTTTGTCCACTTTGCCAAAATTGCACCTCTTAGACTGCCCAGAGCGAGCCAGGCATCTGCGCACGCGTCTTGTGGGCTCCCCAGATGCCATGGAGATGCGATGCCATGGCAACGTGAGCTGAAGTCGGGCAACGAGCGCAGCGTTTCAGTGTCCTGGCACAACTCTGCAGTCTTGAACATTTCGGAGCCAGAGAACTGTTGTTTGTTTCTTGGACGTTTGGATTCTGTAATTTATTTCTCCCTTGTGCCGTCGCACGGCTCGCAGGCTGCAGACCTGTTCCTCACTCACTCGCTGACTGCCAAAGGCGCGGCGCTTGTGACAATCACTGAAGTCCGTCCGGACCATGTGCACATCCCACAGGGTGTGGACATCATCCGACCCCTTTTTCAGCAAACACCCCTTCCCGATGGAAAAATCAGGTGAACAAAGCAGAGGATGTCAGGACAGCCATCGCACTTTGTTGATGAACTCCCCCCCCCCCCCGAAAAACGCACATTCAGAAAGTTGTTTTGGTGATCCTCCCAGTCCCCATGTTGAAAATTTAGAGACCAAAGAATTGGTCTGTTTTCTTCCGGATGATCCCACATCCAGGCAGCAATTATTTTCAAAATATATTTTGGGCATCCACAATGACTTGCAAACCAAGATGGCTGCAACTGCAAGTGACGTTCAGGACGGCATGTGTCAAAGCCGGAAGGTGTTCTTGTTGTCACAACTGGTGGATCATTCCTCTTTGTTACATTTTTGTGTTTTAACAATATTTTTTTTCCATTGATAAATGGTATCTTGAAAGTATTTGAACTGTGTGCGCGCGTGTGTGTGTGCGCGCGTGTGTGTGTGCGCGCGCATGTGTGTGCACGCGCATGTGTGTGCGCGCGCGTGTGTATGGCTGTGTCGCGGCAAAGGCGACGTGTGGATCTGTTTTGCATTTTGTCACAGGTACTGAGTGAGTCGTCACTCGTCACTGCAAATGTCTTTTTCAAAACAAGAACGAGTCGTTTGTTAACAAACACACGTCAAGTCTCAGAAATGTTTCCGTACATGTACAAAAATATAAATAATCTAAATGTAGTGGATGATGTCTTTTTCATAAAACTTAGTGTGTTTCCAAAATACGGACAAATTCAAACTGTGTGAAATGTTTCTGAGCAATAAATGACCAAATGTAATGTGAAATGTGTTTCGCTTTTTCTCACCTCTCAGCTTCATCGTCACCGGCTTCCAAAGAGGTTTTGCCCAGGAAAGACGGGGTCAGTCCCCAAACGTTTGCTTTGTGAGCAGAAATCTTCCTCTTTGAGTCATCAGGGCCGAGTCCAGATTCTGGTCAGGAGAGGGAGGGAGGAGCGACACAAGCCACTTGGGTGGCGGGGGAACCCACAAGTCTTTGTCTTTGGAATAATTCTCATTTTGAAAATGTTTGCCTCTGTTTTTCGTTTTCCCTGTGAGTGGTTTAAATGGTGGAATACCCAGGGTCCCCTGCTTGCCTTTCTGCCTGTTGGGATCTTTTTCCTGAAAAAAGATGGTCCAAAACACCAAGGTCATGTCGCCTTGGTATTTTTCAGCCTGCGGTTCGCTGATGGGAGTCGTTACCGCCGGTCCACATTCAGTCACTGGTACACAGAAACGCACACCAGACCACCGACACACACACACACACACACACACACGAAACATAAAGGGGTTCTTGATTTTTGCCAGCACAACATTTGCCCACCATCTGTCTGTCTGTGCATATTTGAGTTGGGGAGAGGAACTCAACTTGCAAAATTCAACTAGTACAGCATGCATAACCCAGAATCAGCAACTTGAGTTACCCCACCCCCTGGTGGCCATTCGGCCAGTTCAACTCACCCAACTCAACTCGGCCAAAGTCCCGGGTTCAGTCCACCTGCCGATCTGCACTGAAAAGCTTAGTTCCAGAATCAAGTGCAGTTTTATGTTCATTCGGGTCAAGAGATTCCGTTTCAAGTGCAAGTTGAACATGTCTTTGTCACCCACTTGTTCAACTTGAGGAGTACCCCATGGGTTGTTTGCAAGTGCTGTGATTCCAGCCTGTGATCCCTGGAAGAAGGGTCAAACTTTGACATATCAGTTGTCAGAGACCCCAATGGCCATTCTGTGTTTCTCTTGACCAGGAGATTCATTTCCAGGTGCAAGTTGAAGAATCTGAGTCACACCCCAAAGTATCAAAAATGTAAGGGTATAGTCAGGAATTTTTTGCAGCAGAATGAAATGAGACCATGTTCAACTTGTTGAATACCTCTTGGCTTGTCCATATGTGCTGTAATTCTGTCCTGTGATCCCTGGAACAGGGGTGAAACTTTGACATTTCAGTTGTCAGAGACCCCAAAAATTGACATTTTGAACCCACCTCACATCCCAACAAGGGCTTCAATTGCAGAACCAATGGCCATTCTGTGTTACTCTTGATCAGGAGATTCATTTCCAAGTGCAAGTTGAAGAATCTGAGTGGCACCCCAAATTACCAAAAATGTCCCCCAACCTACCAAAACACCAAGGTTGTTGTTGGGCATTTTTCAGCACCAGACACCTCATCAGAACAGAATCAAACAAAACTTTGTGCAAAACATTGAGTACTCCTCAGGGTGTCTGAACTTTAAACACCTGCTAATCCACACTGGTGGCTTCAATTACGGAACCAAGTGCAGTTTTGTGTTCCTTTGGGTCTCGAGATTCAGTTTCGAGTGCAAGTCCAAAATGTTTTGTGTCGCCCCAACATGCCAAAACACCAAGGTATCCCTGCCAATTTTGAAGAAATTTTTCAGGAAACTTTGACCCCAAATTATTTTGCTTGACTCTGACTCATAAGAGTGACTGATCGACTGACTCTGTGAACAGGTGCATAGATCTGAACAACATATGCTTGTTGACAGACCAGAGGCTCCTTTCTGCAGGAGGACAGCCAACTTTAGGCAGAAGTATGTGACCGATTGTTGGGTCGGGTATTTCTGAAAGAACAGGGACCAAAGACCAGTTGGGGCGGGGGGGGGGGGCTTGTGTGCCATCACAGATCTATCGAGAAGGTGGTTGTGGTTGTGCCTGTTTGTTTGTCTTGTTTTGCTCTTGTCATGACATTTGGCCTCGCGCTCTGCAGATCGCTTGTGGAGACACGAGTGTTCACTGCTGCCACACCGTGTGCAATGAACAAGTCACGACGAGCGTTGCGATAGGCGAAGCTACAGAGAACACCACCCGCGTCACAACGGACACCGAAACAGCTTTGATTGTTCAGTAGTTGGGAAAAGCAGCGCACAGCAGAAAGCTTTTGGGGTAAAGTATGGGATCCGGTGGGAAACATTCACCCACAACGCGAAAACGGGGTTCGGAACGCGGGAGCGTCTGTTTCAACTGCGCACAAAGCAAAACAACAAACACAACTTGCAATTCAAGATACACAAGTGACTTTATTTGAAGAAAGATGACTTTGCTTGAAATCTTTCAAACGTGAAGTGAATCTACACTGAAGTGAGAAAAACATATGATTTATTCACATTTTGCAGACCAGATGCAATTGGGGAAGGAGAACCCCTTTCACCACAAGATGTGGAAACGGATGCAGTAAATTTCAGCTCCCGCTTCGGCTGACTCAAGTTCAGCCGAAAATTCACACCTGCAGGGAAAGGGCAAAAATCACTCGCTGTCTATTCACAGTTTCAAGTCTCTTGTTGTCAACCTCAGTCGACTTCACAACACAGATGCGAACACAATCTTCAATTCAGCAAGTCCAAGGGACAAAACAACGTTGCCTCTTTCCCAAGTCGTCCGAAACGGAATTTCTTGCTCGTTTACTCTCATTTTTGTACCCTCTGACTGGGCAAGGTTTTCTCTGATTCAGACATTGCCTTTCAGACAGTAGATCTGATCACGCATATTTTTCCACACCCCACATCCCCACCCCATCCGCAGATAAACGACCGTGTTCTCTAGATCAAAACCTCACTCGATTGCATGCTCGACAGAACTGAACCAAAGTCGTTTTCGGTACGTCTGCAGGACAGCACAACCCTGATGTGCATCAAGCCTGGCAGTAAACAACTGAAAGCAAGTGTCTCGGCTTGTCTCGGCTTGCGTGCATGCTCGCATACAACAGACAAATTCAAAGTGAGCGACACAATCCGAAGATGCCAGCTTTTCTGGAAACAGTAACGATTTCAAGATTGTTGTTTGTGTTTCGTCCACAGCCGTCAAGTGCATTTTTCACTCAGGGAGTCGCTGACGAAGGTCTTCACACGAGGACTTTCACAGCTTTTCTGCTTGTACAATTGCAACAACAAACATCAACAGAAAGAATCGACTGAATTCTGACAGACAGACCCTATTCTATATTTTTCTGGCTTCTTTCGCCTGTTTCTTTCCCTGAACCAGTGAATGCTCAGGCGCCAGACAACATGAGATTCAAATTCGTTAATTTAGACCTCACGATATGGCACAGAAAGAGAAATGAGACCTGATAAAAAAGACACAACTGGATCTACACGTGGAATTCAAAATATTTTGACATTTCTTTGAGATCTCAACAAGCAAGCGATGAAAATTCAACATCTGTACGCTTAGACTGTGCAAAGTAACCGATTTACATTGTACACAAGATGTGTTGTTTGTACATCTCTTTTTTTTTTTTTTTTTGCAAATCTAAGAAAACTATCACAGCAACAGTTGACGTGAAGAGCGTCGAGGATCGAGAACTGTCAACACGAGTGCGCGTGCACGTTCACGCCAAACCGGGAGATCCTTCCTCAGCTCGGCTCCTGAATCTGTCAAGTGACAGGAACTGCGAACGAACGTCTTTGGCATCGGAAACCCTCTGTACAATACAGCCTCTGATAAGCTGCCGACAACAGGTTCTGCTACGTGAAACAAAGAAACAAGCCAACAAAGAGCTGTATACAACAACTCCGCACTCAGTTTTTGAGGAAAACTGAAATAGAGCCTCTGCATGGCCAGCCCCCACCCCCACCCCGCAACATCAGATTGTCCGATTCCTTTATGCGGCTCCCTCCCATTTCACGATTTCGTGAAACCGTTATGACACACACACACCAACGAAAGACTCAGTCAAACGTGTGACAACAGTTCGAGCAATCAAACGAAATATGGGTCCAAAATAAAGCACACGCACAGTTCTGATTTTGATATTTTTCGCCGAACAATAAAATTGTCACTTAGTTCGCTCTCGGCTGAGTACCGTTTGTTCGTGAGTTCCCATCCAGTCCAATTTTGGATGACTTGGCCCTTCGTCCAGGTGATTTACGCAATCCTTTCCAATCCTTTCCACGAGTTCGCGAGTTTACCGGTATCGAACGTGAAAAGGTCGCAATTCTTGCCAACTACATGCAGTACTTGAACCGTGTATTTACAGATTGGAATGTCTGTGAAAAGTTTAGAAAGAAGTTCTGCACATCTTTACCTCTGAATGACTTTGCACGCGTCGTACATGTACAATTGTAGCCTGAGATCTACTCGCAAAATATTCCTTTATGTTCTGCACAAATTTACAGTTCTTTGCTGTTTTTAGTTTTCTACGTACAGCGTAGAAACAGGTGAATTCTGGAAACAACACACGCAGTGGTGTACAAGTTTGTGAAGTACATTTGAAGATAAATTCTACCCTGTGTGGCCACTATTTTTCTAACAAATGTGAAAGATGAATTGCATTGTTGATCTTGTTCTCGACCAGCTTGATATGAAAGAAAGAAAACTTGACGACACCGCCCAAAACTGTTCCTATTTGTGTACACATGCGGCGGTGGAATCGTTTGCGTGTCGCTCATAAGGCTCATTGGCAACTCTGCGTTCTCCACTACACTTGAACATGGAAAATTATTCACTTGTCTGACATGACTCAACAAACAATGACGTTCCAGTTGGGCATCTATTGTAACCAAGAAATCAGTTTGCTTCGCACAGTGCTTCGCACGCTCTTGACCAAGTCTAAGCTCCCATCATTTTCTTGACCATGTACCCAGGCATGGAATAGAAGAACAGCGCTATGATAATGGCCAGAAGCATGAACAGAATCGCTTTGAGAATCACCCACTTGTAGTTGCGCCACAGAATGTAGCGAATGGACTTCAGCGGGCTCAGGAACCAAATGAAAGACGAGTCTGGGCGACTGAAAATACAGGAAAATTTCACAATGCTGAATTCCATGAACACATGTGATTTTGCAGGTTTGTGGAAGGGTTGAGAAGAAACTGGCGCGGATCATGCACCCATCATCTTCTTGACGGTGTAACCAGGCATGGAGTAGAAGAAAAGTGCCAAAATGAGTGCAAGCAGGACAAAGAGAATGGCTTTGATGATGATCCACTTGTAGTTTCTCCAGAGGATGTAGCGGATGGACTTGAGAGGGCTCAGGAACCAGATAAACGACGAGTCCGGGCGGCTGCAAGAGAAACACACAGGTGCGAATTGAGAAACTGAACACGTCAAAATTGAAACAAAATGCGTGGTTTGCAATTCAAAACGTGTGGAAGGAAAGACCAGGAAGAAGAGAAAGGAAACTGTTTGCATTCTGTGGAAGAGCAAGGCGAAGAAAGGGAGAATTCTGCACAGAAATATGAAAATTCCACGGCACTGAAAACAGCAACATCAAAATGTCATGCTTGCGGAGAACAGATGTTCTGTGTGCAGATGAAGAGTAATGATTGTTTCGTTGTGGTTGTTCTGAACACCAACAGCACACACGACGCCGGGCCCACAAGTTCTGGCTCCGACGCGTACCAGAGACCATGAAGTCTGAATGAGTATCATGAGTATCAGCGTGAGTACCAGAGTGAGTACCAGAGTGAGTACTCACTTGGGCTTGTCGAGCGGGTCCGGCTCGTTCCGCGCCAGCCCCGCCTGGTGCTTCTCAGCCTCCTCCGCCAGCATCAGGTGTAGCTCCGCCTCCACCTTCCCCTGCAAAGACCGGGTCAAGTCCAGACATCCAATTGGGAGTTTCAGCACAACAAACGTAAAACGTAGACGTACACGCTGGCTTGTTTGCCATGATTCTTTGACAAAAAATCTTCCAACCTTTCAGCAAGTAAATGTGAATTTCAAATGTAATTTTTACCATTTTAAAGTCACACAGATATTTCATCTTTCTCCACAGCAAAGGAATTTGGGTCCAGAAAATAATTGGGAAGTAGCAGCTACATTGAGCTGTGATGTGAAAATTGTAAAAGTTACGTTTTTCCCACACATAGTGCAACACAAAACGCAGACAAGAGCATTGGGAGATATGTACGTCTACGTTTACGTGGCTGAATTCTGCTGAAACTGCCTAATAATTTTCTTCGCGGACCCTGGTTTGGAGTTTTGGGGCCCACCCAACCTCGGTCTTGCAATGGGTCCTCCGTGGGGGTGGGGTAACTTCAGTTTTGGGGTCAGCGGGATCGCACACTTTTGCCTCGGAGGGTGGGGAAGTTTGTTTCAATTCAGGTAACTTAAGAAGAAAAAGGTGAGTGCTACTTGAGCCAAAGGCACAAGGGGGGGGGGCATTTTTCATTGTGAGGGGCCCCACAGCCTCCGCATCCACAAAAACCCGCCTTTGACAAGATTCCCCAAATTTCTGTGGGATCTCAGTTTGAAAGTGTTGCCCTCAGTCGGCTGGACTCACGGTGAGCTCCATCTCCTCGCCCTCGTTCTTGACGTGGAACGGCCACCAGCCCTTGACGCGCTTGTGTTTGAAGAGCGACATCTGCGGGACGCTGCCGTCCTCCTTCAGCATGTTGAGCGTGCACTGCTTCGAGGACTTGGCGCCGCGTGGGAACTGGTTCAGATCCAGTGTCAGCGCGCCTGCGTCAAGAAAAGCGGCGTCTTCGTTTTGGAACGTGCAGCAAACACGTGAACAGTTGAATCACAGGACCAGTGATGCAGTGAGGCACACAAACTTGACCTTCGCTTGTTGTGCCACTTGTACAATTGCGAGGGCATGCACGACAGGTTTTGAGTTGTGGAATCTTGTATGAGAAGACTCGCGAGAAAGATACAGGCAAAACTTGTAACATGCCAAATTCATCCAGGAAAAATGAATTCTTTTTTTTTTTGCCCTCTGTGTTTGTCGAAGAAAGGGGTGTGTCCCTTTGAGTTTTCTATTGTTTCAAAGAAACCTCTGCCCCGTACAATGGTTCCTGTTGGGAGCGACAAACGCCGATGAACACGGTGTGGAACTGACCGAGGAAATCGTCCGCTGAGAAGTGGTCAGCGTCCCACACTTGGAGCTGGAGACGCGCCGGAACCTTCGTCTCCGTCTCGTCCCACGAAAAGACGCTCTCCTTGCGCGAGATGACGATCTTCTCCTCCGCCACCAGGTAGTCGAACGGGAAGATGAAGCGCCAGTTGAAGTTGCCCTCCCCCGTCAGGGATCTACAGCAGAACACAAGCTACACGTGAACCTGTCATGGCTGAGGGAACAAGACTCCTCATCCCTACAGACAAATATCCCATTGGTGCAGAAATGGTTTGGTACGAGTACAATCTCCACGCGAATTTATTCACTGCAAACATGTCCAACGCAAAGGCAAATGAAGCTGAATATGAGGTCACACGAGGTGGTGGGCACCACGACGGTCCTCCGGCCCTTGACCCACTGACCTGTAGTGGATGTCTGTGCTCTGGATGTCCTCCTGACCCTTGACCCAGCCCTTGACGTAGATGTCGCTCATCTTCTCCCCGGTGAAGAAGGCGTCGTCCTCCAGCACCACGTCGTCCGTGTTCCAGATGATGCAGCGCAGCTCGTAGCTCTTGGGCTTCCGCGGGGAGATGTCCACCTGCGGCCCCGGCGCAGGCATGTCCATCGGGAACATGTCCACCCACATCTCGATCTTACCCTGCAGCAGAGGAGTTTGCAGTGATCAGCACCTTGATCCTGTTTGCGGAACCATCTCTGGCCTGGAGCGTGGGGTTTGGGACCAGAACCTGGGGTCTGAGTCCAGGACTTGAGGCCAAGGGCTTGGGGGCCCAGATCTAGGTCTTGGGTTAAAGATCTGCGTCCTTGGTCCTGGAGTCAAGACCTGGGCCTGAGGTCGGACACTGGTCCTGGGGTCTGACCTGGAGTCTAAACTCGGGCCCTGTGACCTGGAGCTTCGGACCTAGGATCTGGTACTTTTGGAGCCTGGGGCTTGGGATCAAGTTTTGCCGGATTATCTTCTGAAAAAAAAGAAACACAAACCCTGACGTTCGTCGACCTTGACGAGACTATAGAACTCTTGCGCACCTGTTCTATGCCGGGTTTGTCCGGGTTGTATAGCGGTCTCGTCTCGACGTGCTCAGGCACGAGGTGGCAGCCGACTTTGGGAATCTCGTGCCAGTGGTGCAGGACGCCGAGCGCCAGGTGCTCCTCGGTCGCCTTCCGCAGCTCTGCAGGAAACAACGCAAAATGACCCGAAATGACAGAAGTTCCCATGAAGACTCATTTTGACTGCAAGCCAATTCGTCGAAACTGACAGAAATCTTCAAAATTCAGTTCACAAAACCCTGCTCGTTTGGTTCGAGAGCCGAACATGCCTTTCGTTTTCGTGATCCTGAGTCAGAGCTTGGGTTCAATGAAGATCAGAGTGCTTGCAGCACGAGACCGATTGACACGTCGTTTGGCACTATTTGACGTCGCTTGACGCTGTTTCACGTCATTTGACGCTGTTTGACGTCACTGACGCTCGCTTGACGCACCTTCGTCGTTCTCCATCTCGGGCGGCACGGTGAAGATGCGGTTGGCGACGCGCACCTTGCCCGGGAGGAAGTGCGGCCCGTCGAGCTTGGCGTCCTTACACAGCTTCCCCAGGATCTGCACCGGCTTCATCGGGTCGCGCCACCCGTTGTACCCAGACCTGCCGGGCAGACGGCAAATCTTTACTCTTCTCTACGCGGGTTGATGTGTTCAACTTTGAATTGGGCGTGTGTAATGAAGTAGATCCACTGCTTTCCAACACGCAGTTGAACGAAATCTGAGAAAAGCAGTTTATTTCATGGGACGAGGCGCTGTGAAAGTGTCCGTTTTTCGTCTGCTTCGCCTTTTCTTTATTTTGAGACTAAACGTGTGCTCAAAATTGTGCAGCTTCAATTTGCGAAAGTTTTCAGTCACCAGATGTCGGCACCTCTCGGCGCTCGTTTTGTTGCTGAATCGCGATTGGACCAGATGCAGCCTGATGGCGCGAAATTAAAATCGATGAAACTTCTTTCGGTGATGAAACTTGGGAAAAGCCTGTCTGTTTCTCCGCGAAAAAATAAACTTTCTGCACAAACAAGCGAACGAGACTTCATTCTCTGACGTGAAACGTACAGGATGAACCTGTGCCCCCCCCCCCCCCGACCTCGCAAAATAAAATGCAAGTTGAGCCCCCTGACCCTCCAATCCTCGGGGCTCTACTCACAGTTCGTATTTCTTGGTGACGCCGCACGTCGCTCGGTGTCGACTGTAGTATCGGTTCTCCAGGTCAATGAACGTTTCTCCGATCAAGTCGTCCACACCCACCAAGTCCCAGTCGTAGATCTGTCAAACAAAACCAAGAAATTCGCTGCTGAAATACAAAGATGTGCAAAGTCGAACGCAAGGGTGTTGAAGACGACTGCGTGTGTGTGTGTGTGTGTGTGTGTGGTGTACCTGAACTGTGAGGCCAGACTCCATGGGGAACGTGGCTTCGATCTCGAAGCACTTCCCGAAGACCGGGTTGAGTTGTTTGGAGATGTAGTGCTCCTTGTCGTTGACGGTCGTTTTGCCGAGTCGGATGATGATGTAGGGATCCGCCTTCCCGTTCAGATCCGCAGGATGCAGGTCGTTGGCCTGAAATGACACAAACCGTGCAGCAGGGGCTTCGGCGGGGGGGGGGGGGCGCGCCAAATCCGGGCCCACTCAATTTCGTGCTGCAAAGCAATGTAATTGTCCCCCTCGCTTTGACCGGATTTGCGACCCCTGGCAGGTTTTGTTGGGAAAAGGACGAAGCTGATTCTGGACCACCCAGTCCAAACGTTACCTCTGAAAATTGCACAGAAATGTGTCAGACGGAATAAAATGTCCATCCCCTCCCCGAGCAAACCACCCCAGCTTGTCCCCCGCTCCCGAAGGTGCGCGCGCACCTTGACGATGTAGATCCTGACGAGCACGTGGATCGGGTCGTTGCTGGGCAACCCCTGGAACAGCCCGTACTGCGGGTCGCCCCCGGTGATGGTCGTGTCCTCGATGTCCGGCGGCAGCGGAATTTTGTAGATCTTCAGAGAACCCTACAAGCGAGAAAAAGGCGCGTGGTCCAGTGGCACTTCCACAATGGATAGACCAGGCCCACAATGGCTCTTTCTCATTCCTGAAGAAGTAGGGCCCACAAGGGCCCCAAGTGAGAGAAAGTGCACCGAGCGTGTTCCACCACGACCAGTGCTTCTTATACGCTGTTGATGTTCGTTCTTGGAATCTTGACCAGAACAACGAATCAATTGGGCAATTCATTCCCGGACTGGAAACAGGACAACGATGTTCCGTCTGAACAGCCTTCAAAACGTGGAGCTCTTGACCAAATTTGCAGTTCAGGAAGCGAACATCATTGAAAGAAACGAAAAAAGTTCCCGCATTTGGCACAAGATTGGGATCATTTTTCTTTCCGCGTTCGAGGGAGGGAGGCGGGGCGCGTTCATGTTGTTCACCTTATTTTCCGGATCAAGTAAATTCTCAAAATCAATCAATCAATCACTGACCTTGAACTTGCCGACGACGCGGCTCTCGTCGTCGTCGGCGTCGCCCGTCTTCTTGCCGCGGTACAGCTCGAACGTGTGCAGCCACTCGGCGAAGCCGCTGAACTCGGGCTGCGCCTCCAGCTCGTTCGGGTAGCACTGCGGGGTACGACAAGAGGAGCTGCAGGGTACGGCAAGAGGCGTGGCAGGAACAAAGGTACGGCGAGGTCAAAATGCGTACCGTAATCACCCAAGTTTGACGTGCACCATGACATTTCGTGCACCCCTTCTTTTGCGTAAAAAACTGGCGACTCAAAAATACCCAAACAGACACCCACGTTTTCTGCGCTTCCCAACTTTTCATGTCAATTTTTGGTGCAAGAAGGTGGGCATTTACACGAGTGATCACGGAAGGTCAGCCGTAGTTTTTCATTGCAGAGTCCTGTGCAACCCAAACCCATCCAGAAAGTAAAAAGAAAAAGACCCAGAAGCAGCGCATCTCTTGCACAAAATGCATTTTTGCCTGCTGGGAGGCAAACCACAACAACTGTATTTCCAGAAGATGTCCTTGTGCGGTTAGTACACGTATGAATAAACTGAGTCGGTAACTTTACAACGAGGTTTGAGATTTTCAGGGACTTTGTGAACAAAACTTGAACTTGAAGTGAAGAGAATGCTTTTTTTAACGAACGGCCCACAGAGCACAATCACTGCATGCAATTCTTAACACAGAATCAGTCAATCCCAACACATCTTGTCTTGGAAGATCAAACATTTGAAGGAAAACAGGGCACTTGCAGTCTAGTTGTAATGGAAAATTCATTATGATTGCTAAGTTGTCAGTTTCTTCTTTATTGCAAATGCAAGTTCAGAGGTTAGTTTTTTTAAATTCAACTGCAAACAAATTCAATCATTAGGGAAGTTTGGCTTGCGGCTGAACATCCAAACTGTGTCCTCAACACTACAGAGAAACAATTCACCGGCTGCAGGTGTTTCTCTGCACTGTTGACAAAGTTTCGGTGTTAGTTTGAGGGTCATACGGAATAGAACAAGGCATTCGCAATACCAATGAGCAAGTCTGGGTCTGAGGAGGAAAAGAGCACAAAGCATTCCGTGTCACCGTTACCTTCAACAGGGCAATATCTGAAGCGGGCTCGTCCTCTTTCTAAAGTAGTGAGAACAAGTGGTTACGAAGATTCTCATCTACACAATCAAACAATCAGGTCTGTTATGTGCTGTACCCAAACAGCCGAGTGCACACGTTGTGGTTGTCCGCCATGTTTAGTCCTGCTTTCAACAGATGTTGCTTCACACAAAATGTGCGATTTTCGGATATGCACGGTTTTGCACGGTTTCGGCAATGCACAGTTTTGCATGACCTTCGAACATCTCCTCTCTTTGAAAGCTTTGAACCTACAAAGGTAAAACGAGACAAAACGAAGCAAAACGGGGCAAGACGAGGCACTTTGAGTTACTTTTAAAATTTA
>JAAUXT010095537.1_pt1 | contig 15942 bp, 18 predicted proteins | sample 7278171 | NCBI WGS metagenome assembly JAAUXT01 (sample SAMN14350112, study PRJNA611818) | marine sediment metagenome | isolation source: surface marine sediment (1.8m) | place: French Polynesia: Moorea | collected 2018-08 | reverse complement strand
TTCCATTCTGGATTTGAGTACTCTGAGTACTCAGGAACTACTTTTTCTCTAGTTACTCCACCCTGGTGCCTCCAAGAGTCTGAAGCTGCATGGATCTAGCTTGGGCAGGTCTTGAGAAGTTCTTAGAGGGGTCACAAGGTGGTGCTGTGACCTATTTCAAAAATTCCTTTCTGGATTTGGGTACTCTGAGTACTCAGGAACTACTTTTTCTCTTGGTACTCTGCCCTGGTGCCTCCAAGAGTCTATAGCTGCATGGATGTAGCTTGGGCAGGTCCTGAGGAGTTCTTAGAGGGGTCACATGGTTTTGCTGTGACCTACTTCAAAAAATCCCTTCTGGATTTGAGTACTCTGAGTACTCAGGAACTACTTTTCTCTTGGAACTCTGCCCTGGTGCCTCCAAGAGTCTGAAGCTGCATGGATCTAGCTTGGGCAGGTCCTGAGGAGTTCTTAGAGGGGTCACAAGGTGGTGCTTTGACCTATTACAAAAATTCCATTCTGGATTTGAGTAGTCAGGAACTACTTTTTGTCTAATTACTCCACCCTGGTGCCTCCAAGAGTCTGAAGCAGCATGGATCTTGCTTGGGCAGGTCCTGTGGAGTGCAAGCGCTCTTCTGGAGCCACGTCCATGGTTCCCATCTGGGCCTCAGGCTTTGCAGCGCGACGCTTGTGCGGACTGAGCCACTCGTTGTGAAGGTGTGGCGCCCTCTGGTGAAATCCCGCAGTCATGATTCTGTCATTTTATGTTTTTAGATGGCCTGTTTCGGAGAAGAGAACGCGACTACTGCGGTACACGCATATCTCACGTCCACGTGTCGACGTCAGAACGCCGATGTGGTTACAGACTGACGTCAAAAAGGCCTGTGCTAGGACATCAGCATATCAGGACATTAAGCGCGTTAACGTCAGCATGTTCGTGTCATGGCACGTTCACGCTGAGACGTCAGTACGTTCACGCCAAAACGTCAGCTTGTTTACGCCAAGACGTCAGCACGTGCACGCTGAGACGCCAGCACGTTCACGCCAAAACGTCAGTACTTCACGTCAAGACGTCAGGGTCCTTGCGCCGCCAATGTCACAGGTAAGATGTCAGTTTGCGCTTCTGTTTGTGCGGTGTGAGTTTTGGTGCGTCAGTGTTTCTCGACGCAAGACTGAGAGTTTCAAGTCACACCTGCAGATCTCCCTGCTGAGGCCCAAGATCCGCCCCTGAGGCCCAAGTGCCCCAGATCTGCCCTCTGGTGGTGCTGCCTTTACTCCCAAGTCACAGCGCATGCGCCAGCATGTTTTGCATAGCTTTTACATTACACTGTGTCTGCCCGTGCACCGTTGGGGTTGGGACCCATCCACATTCAACGTGGTACGTAGTGCGCAAGTACGTGTGTCTTTGCAGGGAGATTATGCAGTCAAACGTTGCGCTGCCCGCCAACGTCGAGTCCTGGTTCATGATTGGCCAGTGTCTTGGAAACTGCACAGCGTCACCCATTTATTTGCTCTCTTTGACGCTGGCGTTGACGTGACACGAGTCTCAAACGTCGTACATAATCTCCCTTGTGGTGTGCGCATGCGCTGTGGAGTCGGGTTCACCTGAAGGAGTTCATGTTGCACACGGTGACGGTCGGGAAGGGCACGGCGTCTCTGTAGTCGATACTGATGGCGACGGCCGTGTCGTACCGGAAGTAGTCGACGACGCGGCTCGTCACTTGGTACGTGAAGATGAGGATGGCGGCGATGACGCAGAGGATCCACGTGACCCTGCAACACGTGGTGTGCGTGTGTGTGCGTGTGTGTGCGTGCGCGCACACACGTTTATGCGTCTGTGTGTGTGTGTGTGTGTGTGCATGAGTGTGTGCGTATCAGACACAAAGATCAGTCTCGTGATGTGTTTGTGTATGTGTATGTGTGTGTGTGTCCCAAGAAAGCTGTACAACGGTTGGAACAGTGATGCTCCTCTGTTTGTGCGTGACAAGACCCGAGAGTTCCTATCACCCGGGAAACCGTCTAAGCACCGCAAATTTACAAGCGCAAGTCAACAGGTGCTGCGTCCCTGCACGCTGCATCCCTGTACAAGTGAATGGGCGATAACAACGGTGAATGAAGTGCGGCTGACTGACCTGCGGATCTTGCGCGCGTTCCTGTCGAAGACGTACTTGAGTCCGTGGAACGACGTCTCCTGGGTGAAACCCGCCACCTGATCCCGCAGCGACATCTCACGGCGGCGCTGCGCCCACCAGAGGGGGCCTCCTTCCGGGTACCAGAAGTATACGATACGGCCAGCGTGCGGCGAAGGCCTGATGCTCACTGGTTCCCGGTGTGCTGCTCACTGGTTCCCGGTGTGCTGCTTACTGGTGCCCGGTGTGCTGTTCACTGGTTCCCGGTGTGCTGCTCACTGGTTCCCGGTGTGCTGCTCACTGGTTCCCGGTGTGCTGCTCACTGGTTCCCGGTGTGCTGCTTACTGGTTCCCGGTGTGCTGCTCACTGGTGCCCGGTGTGCTGCTCACTGGTTCCCGGTGTGATGCTCAAAGGTTCCCGGTGTGATCCTCACGGGTTCCCGGTGTGATCCTCACGGGTTCCCGGTGTGCTGGTCACTGGTTCCTCACTGTCTGTAGTGTGGTTGAGTTGGTTCTGACGATGCCTCCTGGAACAGCTTCGTCTCTGGTTGGCTCCCTGTTGCTGTTGTAGCTACTGCTGCTGTTGCTGGCGCTGTTGCTGCTGATGCTCTCGCTGTTGCTTTGGTTGTTGTTGCTGCTGATGTTGCAGTTGTTGTTACTGCGTCTGTTGCTGCGCGTGCTGTGTCACAGTGGGTCTCGTCCGATGATACACCCTGAAGCAGCTCCGTCTCGCTTCAGTGGGCGCGTTCGTTCGTCGTCCCCGAGCACCCTGCGCACTCACGCATGCAGAAACGTGCGAGAAATCTGTAAGCGCGGCCAGACGTTTTGAACGCAAGTTTCCCAGCCAATCGTGTCAATCACGAGCGCGCGTCAGCCAATGTGAAGAGGGGTTTTCACACAGGCAGATTTTTTGATGCTGGCGTCAAAAATTTTGATACCTGGGCGTCAAATTTGACATGACGCCCAATGGCTCCAGAGCACCAAGAAAATGGTCCAGCCTATTTCTGGCATCATGTCAAAATTTTGACGCCGCGTCATCTGTGTGAAAACCCTTGATTCTTCTTTCATATGGACGTGTCAGTGTTCTGTGCCTGCTCAGAGTCAGGCACCCCCAATCCGCTCCCTGCACACCCAATTTCTCCAGAGAGGGAATGAGGGGTATGCTCCTGAGGCACACCCTACCTCTCCAGCCAGGGCAGACAGGGTATGCTCCCAGGGCAACACCCTACCTCTCCAGCTGGGGTACACAGGGTATGCCCCCAGGGTACACTCCACCTCTCCAGCTGGGGTACACAGGGTATGCCCCCGGGGTACACTCCACCTCTCCAGCTGGGGTACAGAGGGTATGCCCCCGGGGTACACCCAGCCTCTCTGGCTGGGGCATACAGGGTATACCCCACCTCTCTAGCTGGGGTACACAGGGTATGTTCCCAGGGTACACCCAGCCTCTCCAGCAGAGCACAAGGGGTATGCCCCAGGGTACACCCCACCTCTCCAGCTGGAGCCCAGAACAGACAAGTTGTCGCCACATGGCATGCTGAGCACACCCAGGGCCCGCGGGGGGGGACGAATACACCCAATCGCCCCAGCCCGCTACAAAACGAACGCCTCAATTTCTCGCGGTGCTGTTTGATCCCGTGTTTGCCGAGCCGAGAGAAACGCACTGATCTCAGCTGTGAGTACAGCGCGCATTGATCTGGGGATTTTCTTCGTGACGCGGTAGCGCGGCGGAACCGATCAGCGTCGTGCTGTGTGCGCTGAAAGTCAAAACCGTCCAAGAGTCAAGATTTCCTGTCGCTTCTCGCCCGTCCTGAGTGACTCTGATGTTGCTGTTGTTGTTGCTGCTGCTGCTGTTGCTGCTGTTCTTGCAACTGTGGTGGTTGGTTGGTGTGAGTGCTGTTGCAACTGTTGTTGCCACCACTGTTGCTGTTGCTGAGTTTACCGGTTGCGATTGGCTCTGGTTTCTCGGATTTTGTGTTCGCCTGATGTGATGCTGTCAAAAGTGAGTCAAACCTTGGACTCCCCCCTCCAGTGCAGAGAAAATTTTGGGCCCCCTGGCCCCGCCCCTCCTGCCCCCGATCTTCAATGGAGAGGAAAATCTGCGACCCCGCCCCCTCCAGTGCAGTGAGTAGCCTAGACCCCGACTCCCCCCCCCCGAGGGCAAAGAAAATTTGTTCCATGCAAGAGGTAGGTGCTGGGGTGACATTAGAGTTGCCAGTTGGGATCTGCTTGAGAAACAATACACATCTGTCTGTCAGCCTGTCAGCGTTGCAGGGTAAACAATGATTGGGGTCCTGGGACTCAGCCGGGTTGGGTTGGGTCAGGTAGGGCGTCAGGTATGTTTAGGTTGTGGGTTGGGGGTGGGTTGGGATTGGATTGGGTCAGGTTGGGTTTGGTTGGGTTGGGGGGTCAGGTTGGGTTGGGTTGGGGGTCAGGCAGGGTTGGGTCACATTGTGGGTTGGCGTTGGGTCAGCTGGGGTTGGGTTGGGTTGGGCATCAGGTGGGGTCGGGTCAGGTTATGGGTTGGGTCAGTTGGGGTTGGGTTGGGTTGGGGGTTGGATTGGGATGGGTTGGGCGCGAGTACTTCCGGTTGCGCGGTGATACCCGGAAGCGCGACTCCCACCGCGGGTCAATATGTGCAGAAGAGATTCGTGTTTGTGTTTGTCTGATTGCCAGATCCCCTTTTGATAGTTCACTCAGCGTGTGCTCTGATGTTCGCATACATGCAGACGCAAAACAGTTTCTACAGCAGTGTTTGGTGTGAGTCTCTGGGGCGAACACACGGAGTGGAAACATGGGCGAATCCCTGGGGCACCAGGACCCAAGCTTCCTCCTCCGACCCCAGGGAAAAAGTTCCTTCCCTCATCAATTCTGCCCCACGGGTACAACATTTTGCATTGAAAGTTTTGAAAAATGAACTCGAGCGTCTTCGGGAGTTGCCGCCACAGGCAACTCAAACACCACAGCCATCACTTCCGGTTGCAGAAACCGGAAGACGCGTGCACGCATGCGCGAAGAAAAGGCAGGATTTGTTTGTGTGAATTGTGTGTGTGGTTCTGCACGCTCCGTGATTGCACTGGAGGTTTCTATTGGTGACGACACAACCTCGGATCCATTTGCGACTCGTTCGAAACACATGTAGAGATGTGTTTGCGCTACACAACAACACAAAGCGTCAGCCAATAGTCATCAGCTTTTCCATCGTTTGCTTCAGCGGATCCAGGGGATTCCCTCCAAGGGACCACGGGGATTCCCTCCAGTGGGTCCAGGTGGATTCCCTGCAGTGGACCAGGGAAACTCTCCAGTGGGTCCAGGGGGATTCTCTCCAGTGGGGATTCCCTCTAGTGGATCCAGGGAATTCCCTCTGGCAGATCCAGGGGGATTCCCTCCAGTAGATCCAGAGAGGTTCCCGCCAATGAATCCAGGGGGGGTTCAGTTCATAGCATTCAGGGGGGTCATTTCCATAAATTGACCCTTTGTCGTGCTGCAGGCGGAAACTTTCCACAAAAATTGCGTTTGGGCTGCACCCTGTCAGGGGCGGGCTCCAGTTTGGTTCTTCCCCTCGCACACACCACGCACACACACACACACACAGCACACTCACGCACGCATACGCACACACAACCCGCACGCTGTCTGTTGTGGAGAAAAGTGAACTCTGAGCGCGTGTGGTCTGCGTGTGTGTATGTGTGCGTGCGTGTGCTGTGTGCGTGTGCTTTGTGTGCATGAGGGGGTTCTGTGCGAGTCTTGCATGTGTGTGTGTGTGTGTGTGTGTGTGTGTGTGTGTGTGTGTGTGGGCGTGCGTGCGTGTGTGTGTACAAGAAGGCGCGTGCCTGACTGCTTGAACTGGCCTGCTGGCTGTCTTCTGCTTTGGAAACGTTTTTGCACAAAGTTTGCGCGTGCTGCACCAAATTGTTTGGGAGTTCCGGATACAACCGGGTCTTGGATCTGCCGCACGGGTTGGGTGGGTTTCGTTTGTTTGAATGTGGTTCCGTTTCGGTTACAAATTGACAATAGAATCTGAAGAAACAGGGGAAGTGAGGAGAAAAGTAAAAAAAAACAATATGTGGTGTGTACTGATTCCAACCATCCAATTTATTCATTATAATTGCGAAGCCAGTGTACAGTATCTACAAAAGTGTGCGCAACGCATATACGCGTGATCACGTGAGCAAATGCATTTGGTTGTGCTGTTTATTGTGAGACAAATCAATGTTGATAGATCTAGGCTTCTCGTAAAAGGCAAAAAACTTGTCAGAGACGTCACGGGACGGTTCCAGTGCGAAAAACATTGATTGGGGGGGGGTGCACCAGTGCAAGAAAGCGGATCTGAATCATCGGCAGGTGCCGACTGTTGTGAAAGGGGTCTGACTTCATGGAGTGTGACCCCCTGGTGATGCCCTGGGTGACCCCCTGCATGACCCCCTTGGTTGATTCCCCCTGGGTGACCCAGCTGTAGTGACCCCCTGTGTGACCCCCCATGTATGACCCCTGGGTGACGACCCCCCTACATGGCCCCCCTGGGTGACCTCCCCTGGGTGACCTCCCCTGGGTGACCCCTTGGGGTCAAATAGAATTTTGGTTTGTGGCAAGGGAAAGCACGAAGTTGCCTGGGCGCAGCGATGTTCGGAGGTCAGGAGCGTGGGGGTCTGTCTCAGCAGTCTGCCGCACGGCAGGTGTGCCTTGCTAAAGTCCAGTGTGCAAGTCATTGTGTTCCAGGAGGCGTTTTGAGCCCCAGGGCCCCGTGATCCCTGAAATGTCTACATTCCACGAGAAGGAGGGTTTACACATTGTGTGACACGCCGTTGTTGGGGCTGGCGTCAAAAAATTCCACCATTGGGTTCAATGTTAAAAGTTTGACGCTGACGTCAAAAATTCGACCGCGCGTCACCAATGTGAAAACCGCTATCAGCGCCACACTGCACTGGATCTGAACCAGCCGAGCACGCTGTTTGTGGGGGGGGGGAGGGATCAGGGATTGGGAACACCCTGAAGCATCTCAACTTTGAGAAAAACACGTGGAAGGAGTAGCGGTGGCAAACTGTCCTTGTGGGAGCAGGGCGGAGTCTGTGTGCCCTGCATCCCGCCCTGCGGCAGACACGTGTGCACGGAAATAAGACACGTTCACTTTGGCCTCACAGTTCAAGTGTTGTGTGTTTGTGTGTGTGTGTGTGTGTGTGTGTGTGTGTCAGCTGCTGCTTGAGGTTCAGTGCACTTTGGAGGATCTTCTTCACTCTGAAAACACAAAATTCTCCGCGTCATATCTCAGAAATTCACATTTTTTTTGTACGTTTGTGATAGCACCGCGAAACTGCAGTGGATCAGGAAGGGGGGGGGGCACTTTCCGACAACCATGTGACGAGAAAGCAGCTTCATTTCTCCCCAAAACTTGTTGAAAGAACTTTGAGTTTGATTCGCTGAATTCCACAACCCACACGAAACCGATGTGGGCGTGCGTGTGGGTGCGCAGGCTTTGTGTGTGTGAGTGTGTGTGTTATACGTGTGCGTGTTTCATCCTGCACTGTGTGTACACGTGCCTGTTTTGTCCTGCCTGTGTGTGTGCGTGTCCGTGCGTGTATGCTGTGTGTGCATGCACGTGTGTCCGTGTGTCCGTGCGTGTGTGTGTGTGGTTGACGTCTCACCTGTGGCGCCCCCTAGTAGCGGTAGCGGAGGCGCTCGTAGTGCTTCCGGTCGTAGCCGTAGCGGTCGTGCTTCGGGTGGTACTTGTGGTCCCGCTCGTACTTGTCGTACTTGTCTGAAATTTAAGGCACCAATACACTCAAATTGTCACAAAATACACATACACGCAAACACACACACACACACACACACACACACACACACACACACACAACGCCAGATGGAGGGCCAAAAACACCAAAAATACCCCGTCTGAAGACCATAGGTGAAACTCAAATGGTCCTGCCAGAAGACAATCGCCACTCTAAACACACGCACACACATACACACACGCACACACAACGCTATATGGAGGGCTAGAACCCAAAAGCATTGGGCAACAGGTTGAGTCAGTGGTGATCGACCTGGTCACTGCTCACTTGGCCATTGGCCGAGGAAGATCTTTCCTGAGAGACCCCCCCCCACCCACCGTGTACGGTCAGTTGTAATTGGGTGACCACACCAAAGATTTGTGGTGACGTCAGGGTTCATTCAGGCTGAGGGACATGACGTCACACTGACATGACGTCACACTGACATGACGTCACAATGACATGACGTCACACTGACATGGCGTCACACTGACATGGCGTCACACTGACATTACGTCACACTGAGGATGGTTCGGGGTTTTCACACAGATGACGCGGCGTCGAAGTTTTGACGCGAGGCCAGGAACCAATGCTCTCATTGGGCTTCTGTTAAATTTGACACCTGCACATTGAGTTTTGATGCTGGCGTCAAAAAATCTGACGCCGCCCTGCCCGTGTGGAAACCCGAATTGAATTCAACAGGAGGCGACCAGCCGTGCGTGCTGGACCACCCGGTGGTGACTGCGTCTGCGCAGTGCGCCTGTGGATCGTGTGGTCGCCATGGTTACACGGGTCCGCGCTGTGCGCTGATGAAGTCGACTGCTGTCGCGCAGCAGACCAAGAATCGCGCCCCACGTGTGTGACCCACCCTCCGAAACTTTGACAATTGCGTGAAATTTTCTGGGGGAGGAGCGGGGGGGGATGTTTGCAACACAAAGAGGACGAAAGAAGCGTTTTCTCAAACCCGTGTCGTTCCTGATTCTCACAGTGACGTTTGGTGTCCAAACCCAAGAACCCCGATCCACACCACGTGGGGTGGAAGCGGAAACGTGTCCCCCGCGCATGCGCACTCACCGTGTTTGTGGTAGCTCGTGGCGCGGTACACCTTGGTGTTGGTCTTGGAGTACTTCCCGTCAGGGTGAAGGTCGTAGTCGGTGACGTCATACTTGTCGTAACTCTTCCCATCCGGGTGATCGTCTTTGCCATGGTAACGGCGGTGTCTCCGCGCGTACCCATAATCCTTCTCGTACAGGTCGTACTTCCGGTCCTTTTTGTAGTCATAGTCGTAGTCCTTCTTGTCATAGTAGTCACTGTGCTTACTTCTGCTATGGAAACTGGGTACCTTGAGGTACTTGTTGTCGTCATCGTAGCCGTGTGCCCGCGTCTTTCTCTTGCCGTAGCTGACGCCTGAGTAGCTCCCGTACCCGTCGTGCTTCTTGGTGTCGTAGTCGTGCTTGGACGAATACGATGTTGACTTCCGGCCCCACTTCCGGTTGGCATCGTACGAGTCGGAGAGTTTGTGCGCGTAGTGCGGCGCGTGTTTCTTGGCGTAACTAGGCGCGTAGTGATCTTTGTCGTCCTTCTTGTGGTACTCATACTTCTTGGGGTACTTAGGGTACTTGTCGTTGCTATGGTGATGTTTGTGGGGGTGGACGCCGTACCCGTGTTTGTACTTGGCCTCGTACTTGTCGATCTTGCCGTTGCGGTCGAGGTCGAGACGATCGTCGACGCCGTCGCGGTTCACGTCGTACTTACTGTACGCGTCGCCGTGGTACTCGTACGGCTCGTAGTGCTTCCTGGAAAACACGTGACCTCAACTTCCGGTGTGAAGCTTCCGGTGGGAGCTTACCGTTTTCTGTTCGGATCATTGGATTTTGACCCCAGTCTGACCAGGTTACTCCCCCCCCCCGAGAGAATCTGTTCTGACCCCAGTCAAGTTCAGGTCACCCTCAACCAATCACACACACGCACACACAAACACACACACACACACACACACACATGCTGCACTGGACAGACGCAAATGTTGCTCTTGCTTCTCTACCTGTGGCAATTGGTTCTGTGGAGTTTGAGGGAGAGTGCACTCACCCGTAGTCGAAGTATTCCGCTGACGTCAGAGTAACAAACGATGACGTCAGAGCGAGAAGCCACAGCGTCAAACCCACGTGCACCAACATCCTGCAAAAATCAAGGCCCTTTTGAGGAAGTCTATCCAACGGATCCGGTGGGGGGGGGGGGCGCACGGGCGCCCAACCCCCACCTCCCCAGAAGACAAATCAATTTCCGCCCAACAACGCCAGTTGCAATTTGTGTGCGTTTTTGTTTGTTTCAAAGATTTTTTTTCCTCCACGGGTTTTTCCTACCCTGAGTTTTTGTCAGACCCCCTTCTGCAACAAGTTTTGTCCGCAACCTCCATCTCAGAGCTGCTCAACTCCTGGGTTTCTCCAGTTCTGAGCACAGGCTCTTTCCCCCTGTCGTGGTCCTAGTTCCAATGGGGTTTTCAGACAGGCAGGGCGGGCGACGTCAGAATTTTTGATGCTGGCGTCAAATTTGACATGACTCCCAATGGAGAGCGTCAAAAAATGGTCCAGTCCATTCCTGGCCTTGCGTCAAAATGTTGACGCCGCGTCATCTGTGTGAAAACCCCAAAATGTTTGAAGGAACCCTCCCTTCAGCCCCACTGAGACGACATGTTCCGAGAAAAAGGGAAATTCACCCACCTGCTGCTGTTGCTGCTGTTGTTGCTGCTGCTGAACACTGTTGCCGCGAAATGCAAGTCACGTGCCTATTACTTCTTCTGTTGATGCTGTTGTTCCTTCTGCTGCTGTTGTTGCTGCTATTGCTACTGCTGTTGCTGTAGTTGTCTGCTGCACCGGACAGTTGCTCCTGAGCGGTTCTGGACTCTCGGGGGAGAAGAGCTCTGTGTGTGTGTGTGTGTGTGTCGTCCTGTCTCAGGCCTGTGTGTGCGTGTGTGACGTGTCTGTGTGTGACGTGCTGTCTCGCGTCTCGCGGCGCACAGACTGACGGGAGTGGCGCCCGACGCGTGCCCACAGCCACTTCACACCCAGCGGAACAATATGTCAGCAAAATAACGTTTATTGCAGCACAACGGTGTGGCCCCAGGGATGCGCAAGGTGTGGAGCCGAGGGAGGCGTGCGGCTGAGACTGAGACCGGGAGACTGAGACTGTTGTGCTGAGACTGTGACTGTTGTGCTGGGACTGGTGAGGGCTGTGCTGAGATGTGAGTGCTGTCGTAAGACAAAGATCACACTGAGACTGAGACCATAGTGTCGAGACCAATACTACCAGTCTGAGTCACAGCTCTCGTTGTGCTGGTCTCAGTCGCACTGTTGCACGTCGGCCCTGGGCATCGCGCGGTGAGCGAGGTTCCCCAGAGGCACCTCTGCTGTTAAAACTGCCGAGTCGTAAAAGACTCCCGATCGGGAATGAGTCAGGGTGCGGGAGCCATGACTGTGGGTCAGGGTGTGGGAGCTGTGACAGAGAGGTGTGGATCAGGGTGTGGGGCTGTGACAGAGAGGTGGGTCAGGGTGTGGGGCTGCGACAGAGAAGTGTGGGTCAGGGTGTGGGGCTGCAACAGAGAGGTGGGTCAGGGTGTGGGAGCAGTGACAGAGAGATGTGGGTCAGGGTGTGGGAGCTGTGACAGAGAGGTGTGGGTCAGGGTGTGGGGCTGCGACAGAGAGGTGTGGGTCAGGGTGTGGGGCTGCGACAGAGAGGTGTGGGTCAGGGTGTCGGAGCCACAGCAGGGAGGTGGCGGTGGCAATGCCCTGTGTGGGTCCCGGAACAGAGATCGATCCTGGAGCCCCCAAAGCGCGAAAGGTTTTCTGTGTGGTGCCGCACAGTGTGGAGTGCAGCGTTGGGTGTGCTTTGCCTGCTTGTTCACACTTTCTGCGAGTGTTTCCTCTCCACTGGAAGTGAAATCCCGAGGGAAACCTCCAGCCAGCAGTTTTTGGTGTTTTCCCGTCCGGAAACTGGGGCAGGTCAGCGGAGCACCGGACGTGTTTGCTGCAACTCGCTACTGACACCCGCGCCGTCGGTGTGTGTCTGCGCCTCCGCACCCTGCCGCGCTGAGTCCACGTTCCCAGCGCGCGTCAGAAAACCCACCGCGCTATATCTGCGCCATATAAAATTAATTAAAAGCCACTGGACGCGGCAGGATGTGCTATTGTTGTTAAAACCGCCCCAAAGCGAGGATCCTCTGTTCTTTTTCCACTAAATGTCAGTGTTGGTGATTCTGCATTGTTTATTTGTTGGGGATGCTCCCTTTACCCTGCAGCGGGAGCGGTTTCATTGGCCTGAAGGTCAAAGGTCAAAGCCAATATTGCAACGCGTGAGGCAGCGTTGCGTGGCAACAGAAATGTCTGCGTGAGCCGTGCGTTTGCAGAGTCTGATTTGCGTGAGGTCCGACCCCCTTCAAGTTTGAAAAATTTGACTGCAAAACGGAAAGAAAATTGCATCTGAGACGCAAAATGATTGGGTGGTTTTGCTCGGGGTCAGGGGCCCCCAGATCCGCCCCAGTGCACACAGGTGAAGCTGTTGTGCAGTGACTCGTGACGCCCCTGCAGTACGCAGCGTCCGCCTTTGAAACGCGACGCTGGTGGGTAGCCGGAGCTGCGGTCCAGTCTGTGTGCGTGGGTGTGCGTGGGTGTGCGTGGAGACGCGCGTCTCGGGCTCGTAGCCCCGGGCAACGTGCCATCAGACTCGAAGCGGCGTCGCTCACGCGCGGCGCATGCGTCATGAGAACCGTCAGCGGCGTCTCCGTGACGCAGTTCACGTTGCACAGAGACGCGACGCGTGACGCAACCAGTCAAGACACGTAACGCGTCCTGTGTGAAGCGGGCCCCCAAGCTGCTGCGTCAATGAGGTTGACGCAGCGTGTTCACTTCCAACAGAGACACGTCGAGTGACGCTCCCGGCGTGAATTCAGCCTCACGTGTGAAAGGACACAGGAATTTTTAGACACCTTTACGGCAGCTTCAGATCTCCATGGCAACGGAAGAGTTGTGTTTTGTCGGACGTCGCTGCACTTGTGTTCAGGTGCGGAGGGTGAGGGGTGCGCTTGTCATTGGACGCGCTGACGAATCACGTGACCACAACACGTGACACGTGGAAGATCACGTGACGTGACACGTGACTCCCCTGTGCTGTACCCACTCACACTGACGGACTTGGATCACGTTGCGTGTGTGTACTGCGTCTCGCCGGGACTGACGTGGGAACGCAACGCGTGACGCAACGTCCGGCCTGAATCTGGTCGGAAGCGCAGCGTCCAATGTCATCAACAGGGATATTCACTGCAACCACATCATCTCTGAACTCTGGCGTTGCACACCGCGCATGCGCCTACTTGTGAAGGGACTCAACGCACAGCGCATTCTAGGGGACCTTGCTTTCTCGCACGTGCACAGGACAACTCAACGACTAGATTTGGCAGGGACTCAAAGCGAAGAGCGTCCTCTGTGAACGGCGTCTGACCGGTGGCGACCTCTGTGGACCTTGCAGGGCTTGACTCTGGCGTAAGGGCCGAGCGGTGACGGGGACAGGGGCGGCAGCGGCGGCAGCAGCAGCAGCGGCTGCGAAAGCAGCAGCACCACCACCACCACTAGTGGGAGCAGCAGCAGCGGCGGCGGCAGCAGCAGCGGTAACAGAAGCAGCAGCAGCACCACCACCACCTCTAGTGGGAGCAGCAGCAGTGTAGGCAGCAGCAGCAGCAACAACAACAGCAGCAGCAGCAGCGGCGGCGGCGACAGGCTGGAGAAGGAGGAGAGGATGGGGTGCACACTGACCAGCCACGAGTCGGTTCTGCGACTGCGCGGTGCACGAGGTCTGTGTGTGTGTGTGTGTGTGTGTGTGTGTGAGTGTGTGTGTGAGTGTGTGTGTGTTTGTGTGTGTGTGAGTGTGTGTGTGTGTGAGTGTGTGACTGTGTGTGAGTGTGTGTGTGAGTGTGTGTGTGAGTGTGTGTGTGAGTGTGTATGTGTGTGTTTGTGTGTGTGTGTGAGTGTGTGTGTGAGTGTGTGTGTGTTTGTGTGTGTGAGTGTGTGTGAGTGTGTGTGTGTTTGTGTGTGTGTGTGTGTGAGTGTGTGTGTGTGAGTGTGTGTTTGTGTGTGTGTGAGTGTGTGTGTGTCTGTGTGTGTGAGTGTGTGTGTTTGTGTGTGTGTGTGAGTGTGTGTGTGTGAGTGTGTGCGTGTGTGTGTGGATGGGAGGAACACGACGCATGCGTGACACCAGCGCAACAGAAGACCGTGGTACGCATGCGTGCAGCACGCACAGGGAACTGAAGCCTCGCAGCGACACGGCACGCGTGCGTGACGCATCCGCGGGGAACTCAAGACCCCGACACGCGTTCGGGAGACACCTGTAACAGGACTAGAGCACGACCAGGACCACAACACGACCACACTATTTGGTCGTGCTGTGGTCCTGAAATTTCAGCACTACAGCACGACGTCGGAAAATATTACAGTCGTGGTCTGGTCCTGAGACCCCGGGCACGCAAGCGACCAATCACTGCGCTCCTTGTTTCAGCCCTTGAGGCCCTCGTACTCCGTGGGGTTGACCATCTGAGGGTGCGGACACACTAAATGTTGCATCGTGCTGCACCGTCGTGCTGCCCCATCGTGCTGTGGCGTCGCCCCATTGGGTTTGTATGGAGGCTGCTGTTGCGTCACCCCAACTACTCCGGGAGAAGTTGGGGCAATAAGGGTTTTCACGTTGGTGATGCGCGCGTCAAAAAATTGACGCCCGCATCAAAAATGTATGATTGGTATGGACTGATAATTTGATGCTCTCCATTGGGCATCATGTTGAATTTTGACGCGCGTCATAAATTCTGACGCCGCCCAACCGCGCGTCACCAACGTGAAAACCCCTAATGCAAATGCAGCCCAACACAAACCCAATGGAGCACGACGGGGCAGCACAACGCTGGTTGCTGCATCGCTGGGAGTGTGTTCCCAGCCTCACTCAGTCCTGGACCCAGGTCATTTGCGCCCTTTCAAAGCGCAGATCCACCCCGCGACCAAATCTCGCCCCCCCCCCCACGAATCAGAGGTAAGGAGAAACAAGCACTCCATTGTGTCTGGAATAGAAACACCAGTGGTGGGGGGGGCAGATTGACCAGATCAGCGGATTATCAGCTGACCAGCGGATTGGTTGATGGATTAACTCGGAGATTAACGGATTACTGTAGATTAGCTCGTGGATTAACGTTAGATCAGCCGTGTGTTGTTTTCTCGCTGTGAATCAATGGGATTGTTGTGCACAGTGACGGATCGATACTGAGATCACGTTACCCAGGGATAGAGAGCGGCACCGTATTCACACGTGTTGTGCGTGTGTGTGCGTGCGTGTGTGCGTGGTCCAAGGGAGCACGCATACTTCATCTCTGGAGAGAGAGACAGAGACAGAGACAGAAAAAAACAACTGTCTGTTGTGAAGCTGTTTTTGATCAGTCTGAAGCTACAGGTGTGCAGTTGATGTGAGCACTCATCAGCTTCACTGTGTGTGCAGTTAATGTGAGCACTCATCAGCTTCACTGTGTGTGTGCAGTTGGTGTGAGCACTCATCAGCTACATTGTGGGTGCGTTATTGGTTTTGCCCTTCCTTCAGGAAAATGTTGGAGAGCAGCTTGGGCAGTCAGGGAAGAATGTTACAGTGCCAACAATTGACATCAAGGGGCGGGTGCCCCTTTCCCTGTGTGAATGAACCATTGTTTCAATGTGACCTCCATGTCCAACAATTTACAAACCCTCTAGGGTAGCTGACGCATTTTCTTCCCCAAACTCGAACACCAAAAGAATTGGTGCGTCGCAAGTACTTGTACGTGTGTGAAAAAGGGCAATAGTTTGGGTGTGTACATGGGTGCGTCAAAGACGTGGCAGGGCCCGGTGGGGTTTGGTTTTTGGGTGCGACTGTCACACGAGTGTGTGGTACACACACGTGACTACGGTACAGGCGGAGTGTGTGGTACACACGAGTGACTACGGTACAGGCGGAGTGTGTGGTACACACGAGTGACTACGGTACAGGCGGAGTGTGTGGTACACACGA
>JAAUXT010053285.1_pt1 | contig 15945 bp, 18 predicted proteins | sample 7278171 | NCBI WGS metagenome assembly JAAUXT01 (sample SAMN14350112, study PRJNA611818) | marine sediment metagenome | isolation source: surface marine sediment (1.8m) | place: French Polynesia: Moorea | collected 2018-08 | reverse complement strand
TTCGCGCTTCAGAATGACCCACATTTGCTCATGATGATTTGCTGTACTCCAAATAAACAAAACAACCAGCAAACACGTGCTATTTCTTCAGAGAATTCAAGCAAAGCAAAACAAGTGAAAGTGAACCACAATGTCCTTGTTGACCCTGGTATCCACACCAAAAAAAACGAGATCTGTATGAAAGGACGCGTTTTGCGTTTTGACTATCCACGCAGCAAAACACGCACTGATATCCACGTGGCTCTGTATGAACGCAGCCTACCGGGAAATTCAAACTGGAAAAAGTTGGTGAAATTGTACGCGAAGAAATTGTCTGCTCAAGAACTCCATTCAGTTCATACACGTAGAAAGGAACTGCTGTCAGCAAACATAAAGTTGCGACAACATGATAGATTCTTCGGCGAGGTTTGAGGTTTATGTAGCATTCAAGAGAACCAACCTTTCAGTGAGAGGCTCAAGCGGTTTTCACATTGGGTGACGCGCGGTCGTTGTCTTGATGTCAGCGTCAAAATTTAACATTGCATCCAATGGTGGCATTTTTGACGTCAGCGTAAAAAAAAACTTGCAAAGCCTGACAAGCGGTTTTCACGTCGGCGTCCGAAGCGCCCAAAGCTGTTGTCGCCGACTCTGCGAGTGAAAAGTGTTCGTCGTCTTCAAGTTTGATCGGTAGTAGTTTTCCAACATAGCTAACCAGTAGGAGGCGCCAAAAACAGGAACGACGGGAAACTAGATCCACGGCGAACACAGAGGCGAACAAAACCCAGGGAAGATTCTGTGATTCCAAAAGGGCCAGACTCGTTCCTTATTTGGAGAGTGCGCAAAAACGCAGCACACCACAAAGGGTCCACAGATCACATTGGAGATTTCTGAGACAAACAAAAGACAAGGAAGAGCAACGTTTCTTGGAGCATTGACGTTGACGCTGACGTCACCAAGCAACGAAACAGACCCTCGGCACAACCAATTTCCCACCTGAAGTCAGGTTCCTAGAAGGGTCGGCTCCCTTGGGACAAACTTGGAACAAACCACGTAGGGACCACAACTACGTGAATTCTCACGTTAGCCACGTTGATTCACTTGTTGTTTTCTGGGGTGTGTACGACTTGTGTAGTACGAGGATGTATCAACATAAAGTGGCACTGTGCATGTTCAGCAGCTAAGTCACTTGGCCAGTCCACAATCAGGAGAACAAAAGAATTGGCTGGTCTGACATTGTCTCGAATCAACCGCCCGTGTCTTATGCCAAGCATGCTGAACCTGCAGAGTGACAGAATATGTTGATACATCCTCGTATTGCACCACATGCAGTGAGTTCCTGTAAAACCCACAAATGCCTTGGTGCTTGAAGTGCTCGGCCAATCACAGCAGAGCTGTAAAACTTCTGGTTCACGGGAGCGTCATGTGACACACGTTCCACCCAGTGACATTCCCGACGCACGCACACACGCACACACACGCACCGCACACCTGCTGGTGATAGAACCCAAAAGACGTGTCATCCCCGTATGCATCTCAGGGGGAAAAGTTGGCTGCCTGCCAGCCTACGTGTGTGCAGCTACCTTCACCAATTCTTGGCGACATGTAGGCCAGAAATCAGCGAATCTTACACACGGCAAAGACGCACTCATGAAGACAATGTGTCTTTGTCTTTTTCTTTGGAACTTTTTGTTCCCACAAAAACAAGACAAATTTATCGAGGTACCCCTGAGAGTTTAGACCGACGGGTGACACGCACGAATACAGTGAATAGGTTTGAGGGTATTGGTCCAAAGGTGGTGTGTGATTGGCTGGAAGAACCCTGGCGAACATGTCTTGTGGAGGCGACAAACCTTGGACGAAATCGTCTGGAGTTTGTGAATGGGTGCAAAACGCAACTGGCGTGTGCGTATGCGTGCGTGCGTGTGCGCGTATGTGCGTGCGCGCGTGTGTGCGTGTGTGTGCGTGTGTGGACCTCTCTTCGGAGCCCCATTGTAATGAAAGGACACGCCCTCTCGTCTCCGAGCTTCAGATCCAGCCTGACTGGCCAGGTACCCTCCCTGAAAATGTTTGCCCTCTGGGTCTTGATGTGTGCCTGACTTGGGGTGACTGTCCATTCCATTGCACTGGATCCCAACCCCTGACCATGAAAACTGAGCGTACCACGCGTTGGCCTTGTCTTGTCCTCCTCACAGGAAATAAATGTTGAATTGTTCCAAGTTAAAATCGTCCCCGAGGGGTGGTACCCTCTGACCAGAACCTGGATCCAACCCATGATGCAACAGACGTCAGCACTTCCGGTTTTCCTTCCAGCGCGATGGCCACTTCCGCTTCCGCCCCGGACGACAGCGACGCGCCGCTCGACGTCGCCTCCGTTATCGCCCAGTTTGAGCACGTGGACGAGGTCACCGGAAGTTCTCGGCCCATATTCGTCACGAACTCATCACGTGATGGACCCACGGCGCCCCCTCCCGAGTTCCCTTGCAACTCATCTGCGTCGCAGCCTGTGAGACCCACCACGTCTCCTGAGCAGCCCGCCGCACCCTTTGCCTCCCCGTCTCATCAGACCCCGGAAGTCACCTCGTCCCCGACTCAGCCCCCGGACCCCAAGAGGCCCACCCGGCCCGCAGAGTACTTCAACTTCTTCGCTGTGGATGGGGAAACCGGAAGTGCTGCCTGCCGTCCCAACCAGGTGGCGCCAGCTGCTTCCGGTGATCATGAGCCGGCACCTGTCCACTCCGAGAAGTCTCGTGCTGAGGCAGCCCCGTCGAGAGTTCTGTTCGGAAGCGTTGGGAAGAACACAATCCGTTCCTCGGTCATGTCAAACCTGGATTCCTGCCCAGTTTGCCTGGAGCCTTACCATAGATCGGAGGGAGAGAGGAAAGCAAAGATCCTGCCCTGCCTCCACACTGTCTGCCTCAGCTGCCTACAGGAAATTATAGTAGGTGACTCCATCAAGTGTCCACTCTGCAGGCAGATTGTTCTGGTGCCATCTGAGGGTCCTGATGCCTTCATGACCAATTCCCCAGAAACCCGAAAGGAGCTGGGTTTACCTCAGGATCCAGCCCAGTGGTTCCGGAGTGGAGAGCTTCTACTAAATCCACAGCAACTGAAGAAGCTGCAGCCAAACAGAGCGCCCACTGTTGTCTCACCAGCCAGAATTACCGCGAATTCTCGGGCCATACAACAACCCCTATCAGCATCCAGAAGTGCCACATCCACTTCGCCCAGATCCACAGCCAATCAGACAAGAGCCAGAGGCAGCATCGGAAGAAGAACAATGAGAGACTTGTTGCACATGGACAGCAATGAGTGTTTGAGATGCGTGCACTCCTGCAGAATCTGCAGCATTCCTCTGGGTCTTCTGCTGTTGCTCCTTTTTCTTGCTGTTCAGCCGATTCTCTGGGTGCCACTGGCATTGCATATTGCGATTTCATTTGTCAAAAGAGTGTATGGCTCAGGCAGGAATGCCAGGGAGCTTGACAAACCCAAATCTTTGGATGATTGTGCTTTACTAATTGGTCAACTGTGCCATTGTGATTGCTTCAACAGTCTATGCAGAAAGGCATCCTCCGTAATGTGGCTTGTAGCCCTGATTGTTGGAAAAGCGACTGGTTTCGTGTTCGCCTCTTTATTTTATCCACTGATGTTCGGCATTGCTATCGCTGCAGCTCCTCTCCTTGTCGCTGCTTCTTTGATCTACTTGGTTGTTGCTTGTCTCAGAAAGGAGCATGTTGCAGACGCAATACACATTTTTTTGGTTTCAATCATTTTTGGCGTACACTTCGCTGTTTGCCTTCCAATATTCCTCTGAAACCCTGCTTCCTGTGCTGTACTGCCTTCTCTTTCCTCATTCTCGTCTTGTTTCTCCAACTTCAATGGGCTTTGCTGTATGAATATTAACAAGCAGAATGAGCAGATCCAAGGTTTGGTCAAGAGGGGATGATTCCTTTGTGGTTTTGCCGCTGGCTTTGAAAATGAAGATTGTGAAAGTTGTGCCTTCAGCACAAAAAATAATGAAGTGATCTGATTGGTCTGGAAGAGCCGCTCTCGTCCCATCCCCGGCTCCACGGGATCCACCTCTCCTTCTGAATGATAACAAAGTTCTGAGGTGAAATGTGTGCTGGTTGGATCCTTGTTCTATCTGATCAACACCGTTGTTCTCCGCATGAGGATAGATGCCCCACAGGACTTAAGGTGGTTGTTTGTCGGTTCAGCTCTTTTCCCTGGATTCCTCTGCATGTAAACTCAACCCAAATACTGTACGCTCGTGGAAGTGACCACGAATCTCAGTGAATCCTGGAAAACACACATGGGGCCTGAAACCATTGAACTGTTCTCGTGTACCCAAGGAAGAGCAGCAGGTGCCGCTCCTCAATCCCACGTGACCTGCTCATCTGAAACGTCACTTCCGGTTCTACTTACAGCATCAAGTTCACTTCCGCTCCCACGTTCTGCGACATCACCTGCTCCAGTATCCCGTCCTGCAGCCACGCCCACGCGGCACGACCCCACCCATCACGTGACCGGAAACTCCAGCATCTGCTCCTCCTGACCTGGTCGTCCGGTGCCAGAAGCAGCCGCAACCCTCCTGCCTGACCTGCGTAGAACGACAACAAGCGCCACGTGCTGGACTCGTGTTGGGTTTGCAGTGAACTGCGCACATCCTCCCATCACCCACCTACGCCCTCTGGTGACAGAAGACTCTGAACCCTGACCTGGGTACAGAGCCCCTTCAAAACCCCACTGAATCCCTGATGTCCACCCGATCCACAGTGACAGGACCTGCTGCTCCTGATCCCCACCAGCTGGCGTCTGTTGACCCGGATTCCCGCAAGGTGGGGGCTGTTCACGTGACCGAGGAAACTGACCTGCCAATCAGACGCAGCCTGTTTGAGAGATACGGACTTCTGTTGCTTGTGTCTGTTTGTTTTGTCTGTTTGTTCTTCTTGTACCTGTTTGACCTTGTGTGGTTGCTCAGCACTTCGCCCAAGTGGTGCAGTGTTTGTAGTGGGTCAAGCCCCCACTCTGCGTGTGTTGCTTGCAGTCAGTGCTCCTCCCCTCTTGTTCCTTGGCTGCTTGTAACTTTGATTGCTCCTTTGGCTGCTTTGTACGTGATAGACATTGGTACATTGACTCGGTTTTGACAGTCTTCATTCAGTGAACATCTCTGGCAGGTGGCGCACGATTTCGCCTCGTTAACTCGGACAAGAATATTGGTTGTCATTTTTTGAACTTGGCTCGTGTCCATAAAGTTTCCTGAGGCGTTCAGCCCACAATCACCGAAGCATCGGTGAATGCGCAGCAGCAGCCCTCGTGTTGGTACGAGCTGGACAAGGTTTTGCGCAAAACTTTCTCTTCTGAACTGACGTCGTTGGCAGCGTCATGGCCACTTCCGCCCCCGACGCCGAGCCGTCGCAGGCGCCCCCTGACGAGCGTGCCGGCGTTGCTTCCATTATCGCTCAGTTTGAGTGTCTCAACGAGGCCAGCCACAGCAACTCTGAGCGCAGATCAGGTGGTGCGTCCAAAGATCCCTGTCCAGTTTGCCTGGAGCCCTACCACCACTCAGAACGAGGGAGAAAAGCCAAGATTCTACCCTGTTTCCACATTGTCTGCCTCAGCTGCCTACAGGAAATAGTGAAGGGTGATTCCTTCAAGTGTCCACTCTGTAGACAGATTGTTCTGGTGCCATCTGAGGGTCCAGATGCCTTCTTTACCAACTGCCCAAAAACCCGGAGGGATCTGGGTTTGCCCCAGGATCCAGCCCAGTGGTTCCGGAACGGAGAGATCCAGCTGAATCCACAGCAACGGAAGAACAAAGCTCGCAAAGTCGTCTCACAAACCAGCATTGCTGGAGATTCCCAGCGTGCCCAGCAATCGCAAACACCAGTCGAGAGCGTGACATCTGACGCACCCACATTTACGTTCAACGATTGCAACACCCAATGATAACAAGACAACAGGTACGTTTTGGCAACAAACGAACGATCAATCAACTTCTTGTCTTCAATTCACGACACTCCCCAAATTTTCCGTGTGAGACTCCACAACATGGACTGATGCCCCCCGAAGGGCCTGAAAGGAGTGTGAGTTGGAGGGAGGATGCACTCGGCATGACTCCATAATAACAAAAGTTCTACGCTGTGAGGCTCCAAATACCGTGCCCACCCAAGAAAAAAGACGCACCTTGTTTCACCCGAAATCCAGTGTCAAAAGTAGGGGTGCGTCTTGTGCACAGGGTGGATACGGTGCGCCGATTCAGAGATGTTGAAAAGCAGGTGCCACAGATTAGGATTGAAGATGTCAGCCGTGTTCATTTGCAGACCAACGCGGTTTTCACATTGGTGATGGTGTCAGCTTTGTTGACAACGTCAAAGAATGGTCTGGATAATTTCTTGATGCCCACCAATTGGGCGTCAGGTTAAATTTTGACGTTGATGGCACCAATGTGAAAACAGATTTACGATGCCTGAATACCACTGTCCATTTTGATAGTTTTTGTTTGAATGTCACAGTGGTGGCAGCAGCAATCAGCTCAGGGCCAGGAGTGTGTGGCGCCACGTGACCTCCTCTGCACTGACGTCACTTCCGCCTTTTTGCTTGCAGCGTCATTGCAAACTTCTGCACTTCCATTCCACTCGACCCCGCCGTTCCTGATCCCCACCAGTTGGCGCCTGTTGCTCTGGATGTCCAGCAGGTGGCAACAAGTAGATCTAGCAACAGCAAACGTCACCATGGTGCTGCACAAATTAAGCCACGTGACCCCCTCCTCTGAACTGACATCTCTTCCGGTTTTCTGCTTGCAGCGTCATGGCTACTTGTGCTCCAGACTCCACACCGTCTCAGGGAGAACCCACAACGCCCAGGACGGACCACCCCTTTGTTGCCTCTATCACCGCCCACTACGACTGCATCAATGAGGTATCCGGGAGCTCTCGCCTGACATTCGTCACAAGCATGTCGCGGGGCAGGCTCCCACTTACTTCTGTTCAGTACCAGGCGTCTTTGGGTGACCAGGACACTTCCGGTCAGCATCAAGCTGCTCTGTATCCCCCCGAGATGGCGCCTGTCCACACCACGAGGTCTGACTCCTGCCCTGATGACGCAACAACAGCAGAATCTGGTGCAAGTACGGATGCGGCGTGCTCCTTAGTTCTGTCTTGTCCAGTTTGCCTTGAGCCGTACCATTGCTCAGAGAGAAAGAAGAGAGACACAACTCTCCCCTGCCTCCATGTTGTCTGCCTCAACTGCCTTCAGGAAATTACAAAGGGTGATTCTATCAAGTGTCCGCTCTGTAGACAGATTGTCCAAGTGCCATCTGGGGGTCCAGATAGCTTCTTGACTAATTCCTCACAAACCCGGAGGGATGTGGGTTTACCCCAGGATGCAGCCCAGTGGTTCCAGAGTGGAGAGATTGTGTTGAATCCACAGCAACTGAAGAAGCTGCAGCCTAAAAGAGCACCCACTGTTGTCTTACCAGCCAGAATTGCCGCGAAAACAATGTCAGCTTCAAACAGACCCACAGTCTATCCGAGAATAGTCAGAGGCAAGTCCAGAAGAAGCATCAGGGCCTTTCTGAAGTCACACAAAATCTGCAGTGTTCTCCTGGGTCTTCTTCTGTTTATCCTCTACATCGCTATTCAACCGGTTCTCCTGGTGGCTATGGCATTGTATTTTGCTGTTGCTACGTGGGGAAAAGGGCTGTCACGGTATTGTAGGTCATGCAAGTGCCCGAGCCTGGCCCACGCGGAACCAACACGACTGGACCCCCTTGGAACACTAATTGGTGTATTATGTGACGCCAAGTGCGTCAAAAGGTTGTGTTTTCTGTTGTTCTGCATCACGTATTTTATCTCCAGGGTGATTGGTTTTGTCGTGGGGGTGATTGCTTTTTACCTTACTATCGCAATCCTTGTCATTCTGCCATTCGCTTGGATTCCTCTCAAGCTGATAAGCTTGGATTAAGATTCGGATCAAGCAAGACGTCGTACACGGTTGAACGTTTATTGTCCGAGAGAGAGAGAGTGCATTGTGGAACAGGCTTCACGTCGTTGAACCCATCGTGTTTGTTGCTTCCCTCATCTGTGTTGAAGCAGTGGGGCATGAGTGTTCTAGATTTTTCTATTTTGTTGTTTTTCCTCGTGAAATCTTAAACCTAATGACAGTCACAGAGTCAACAACAGCAACAACAACAGCAGCAACAACAACAACAACAACAACAGCAGCATTCATTCGAACTGACTTCTGCTGTTGGTTTATTTCGCTTCAGTGCCCTACACCACAGACTTGTGCTGTTGCGAGCTTTGGAAAATAACATCCTCAGATTGACAGACATGCAGCTTTTTTGATCAACAAAATACGAAAGCAGAATAAGAAACTCAGATCTACCCCAAGAACACCAGTGCCATGGATCGGCAGAAAAGCAGTCATGTGACTTCCGTCTTTGCACCGTCACTTCCGGTTCACTTGTGCGACGCCGCCGCAGCCCGTGGACCCCACAACGTCTCCGGCATCCATAACAGGTTTCACCCACCGTCACTTCACCCACCGTCACTTCACCCACCGTCACTTCACCCAGTGTCGCCCTTCACACAACATCAATTCGTGCAGTGGCACTCCATCTCGCCGTCCGTTCAGTGCCGCATCGTTCAGCGACATTTCGTTCAGCACGCAGCACATCGTCTAACGTTGCTTCGCTTCGTGTGACAGCGGCCAGCGTCGCTTCGTCCACGAACGCCTCCCATAGCGTCACATTCCCGGAACGACGACTGCGTTGAACTCACCGGAAGTTGTGACCGTCGTCGTCGTGAGCCGGTCTACTGGAGGGCCCACAGTGCCTTCCTTGAGTGCCAAGCTGGTTCATCTCCCTCACATTGCCTGAACCCTCCCCTCCCCACACAGCCTCTGCAGCACCCTCTCCACACAGGGCCAAGGTCCCACCTGTATCCCCTCTTCACCCTCTCCACACTGCCCCTCAACCCCCTCACACCCCCTCTCCATGCTACCCCCTGGACCCACCCCTCTCGCTCACAGCCCCTCCCATCTCCTCCCCACGCCACCCCTCGATCCACCCCTGGACTCCACTCTGGACCCGCCTATTCTCCAACACAGCCCCCTGTCATGCATACAGATATCTTGAAGGACTTCACGTTCGTTTTCATGCAAGGGCAGAATCAGGAGAAACCAGACCCCAAAACAGGAACATTTTCACAATGGTGGATGATCACCTTGAGTCTTTCGTTTGGCGCTGTACGAATATTGGGACTCAATGACTCTGTGTTGTCCAGTTCAGGGTTCATGCGTGTTCCACTGTACAGCCACAATCGGCAAATCCGTATCGTATTTGACAGGCACTGTGAGCAGTCTGCTCTTGATAGGGTCAGTTCTGTGCAGGTCAGCTGACCAATCTGAATTCACCACAGAAGCGAGCTCACCGGGCTCAAAGTGTCCGATTGTCCGACCTGCACTGCGCCAAATATGGCGAACTCGTTCGTCACATGACGTCGTCTTCGTATCCAAGAACAGGTTTTGTTGTACACCCTGTTGTGTTTATCAGGGGCAGATCCAGGGGGCACACCAAACAAACAAATGTGGCATTACTTTCAGGGGGCCCCTGGCCCCACCCCACCCCGCCCTCTGGATCCGCCCCTGAACACCCCAGGTCCCTTCGATTTTATCCAAGAGAGAATGATTCTGTAACCAGCGACACCGTTTGGGTCGCTTTTCCACAATCGCGTTTTGTGTATTCAAAATACTCATCACAAGTACGCAGGTTACTTATCACATGTATTCGAGATACTCGTCAGTATGTATGTATTCTTTATCCAATGCGCAAAATTCGAACAAAGTAGCTTTTCAAATTTTGAGTTCGAAAAGAACGCTTCTTGGCCAGGGTTCGATTTGGCCAAACTGCTGTGAGTGTTTTTTCGAACAAGGGTTTTCACATTGGGGTTGCATCAAAGACTTTGCCGCAGGCGGCAAAACAACCCTTGCATTTTCAATGTAGGTTTTGCCTCAGTGTCAAAAATTGGTCTGTACTGATAGATCTAATTTTGATGCTGTGGCAAATTTTGTGTGCTGCTTGATGCACACAAAATTTTCCATAGCGTCATGAGCACCAATGTGAAAACCCCAAATATTGAGCCAATACCGGTGTACTGATGACACCAGTGATTCCAGGAAGGTCGGTGGACCGGTGACGGGGTCAATGTTGTTTGGTTGGTAAATCGAACCCTGCCTTGCTGTGTTTGGACTGTTCGACTGAATGCGGTGACATTTATGTGACGCTGGACGTCAGCAAGTTACATCAGTGTGTGACGTCAATAGGGACTTTAAACACGACGTTTGAAATTGAAAACGTCAACCTCAACGTCGAATATTTTTTTTTGCATGCCTTGATTTTTCCCCATTTTGGGACTCATTCTGGCTTGTCAAAATATTATTGAACAAAATTGACCAAAAAACAGGGTTTGCTATTTTGAATTTTTCTGTATAAATGGGTTTGAAGTCCACGTGACATTTGAAGTTTTCACTCCAAACGTCGCTGTTTAAACTCCCTAGTGTGACGTCAGCATGTGACGCAGTCTCATGAAAATGTGTGTTGTTGTATACAGATTGCCAGACCATGAGAACATGAATAAACGTCGCTCAACCACATCAAAGCATCAATGAAATCGGGATAAGACGAACCGCAACTGAACAAAAGAATGGCCCAGGGGCCGACCTAGTATCTGGTTTGAGGTTGGAGCGTCCTACCCAACTTTGAGAAAGTAACAATAAAACAATGTTGTGGCGGCACAACACAACAATAAGGGTGTGAATAATTTTCCGGGTGTGAGGGGGCCCGAGCCCTCGAGACCCCTGGACCCGTCGGGCAAAGGATTTTGCAGCAGTTCCTTTCGCTGCAACACTCATTGTGTGGCTGAGACTCGTCGTTTCCTCGTGGAGCATCTTCCTGGTCATCACCAACTCACGCTCACCACTTGCTCGGGAAAGGGTGCGGCTCAAGCGAACGTGAACAAAAAGAGCCAGAAGCGACAGTGGTGCCCATGAGTGAACCAAAAGTGGTCAAGGAGGACCAATCCATCTGGGGCCAGATTTCAAATTTATTAAGACCAATAGCATTTCGCCTGAGGCGCAACACCAGAAAGAGCTTGATTTACCGCGGACAGGAGAGACTCTGGAGGAACCCTGGACCTGTCCCTGGATCAAAACGACTGCAGAAACCTGCTCAGATTCGACAAGGATTGTTTCTGAAACAACAACAATATGGGAAACAGATCTCGAAGGGGGTGTTTGGAAGCGAAGGCTTCAATCCTCAACCCAGAGACACATTTTTCCTGAAGAGCAGTGAGCAGTGAGCGGTGAGACAGATTGTTCCACAAGAGTGGGAGGCAGGCGGGAGTCAGTGAAGACGTCCAGATGTCCAACTTTTGAGTCACGCAGGAAAATCCAAGAGCGCCCAAGATCCACGAAAAAGTGAACAAGTTTGCTCCCGAGTGAAGACGTGAGCACACACGTGTCTTTTCCGGAACAAAAGTTTCAAACCCTGGTGAGCCAAACACAAACATATGTTCCAATTCTACATGGTTCCCGCTCGCAGACACGCCCTGTCTCTATCAGCAGTTTCTTTTGGTGCCTGCCTTTGCTGAAGAACAGAAAAGTTACACAAACACAGCGTTCGTTATCCTAACGGAACTGTCTCAATGTGTTCGAGAGCTCTATCCTTTTGAAGCTCAAAGAACGGGTCTTTGTTTGAGAAACAGGCAAACAGGCAATCCCATCTCCCCATCTCCATTCCCAGTTCCGTCTGCACGAGCTGGGCTTCTCAGACAGAAGTCGTGGATCTGGCCGGGGTCTGCGTTCGTTTTGGCGATTTTCACATTTTTGACGTGGGCGTCACAATAACGCTCACTGCGTTGACGTTGACATTGACGTCGACGTCAAATCTTGATGAAGGACAACATGGTGGGTGTCAAAAAAACAGTGTCAAAAAGAACAGACCATTCTTGACGCCAACCGTCAGGACACATCAAAGACGTTGATGGGTGTCACCAATATTCAAAAACCCCTTTTGTTTTGGGTTGCCCAAATCCCTTGACGGATGTTTTGGAGGGCTACTGAGAGCCCGTGGCCCCCGTCCCGCCCCACAGAGCTGCCAGAGGGACAGGGAAGGAAGCTGTCGCGTGGGAATCGGCTTCTCTGGATGTGACGCGCTCCGATACGATCGTGAACTTGAGCTCAATCCCACTTGGATTCAGCATGGATACGAACACGAACGTCACCGTGGCAACGGACATCACGAACGTCACCGTGGAAATGAACATAACTGATCTCACCCTGACAACAGGCATCACCAACGTCACCCTGGCAACAGAAATCACAGACGTCACCCTGGCAACGGACAACACGCTGGAGAAGGGCAGAGAGTACGTCTACTTCGTCATCATCACAACGCTCATTCCTGTCGGTTTCCTTGGCAACAGCCTCATTCTGCTAACAATGCGCAACAGCAAATTCAGCAAAACGAGCACGAGTATCTACCTGACGGTTCTGTCCGTGACTGACAGCTTGACGCTGTTCGCGGGAATTTTTACGCTCGACTCTCTGACGTCACGATTCTCGCTGGGGTTCAACCTGAGGAACGTGAACGCCGTCTCGTGCGTCGTGCTCGAGTTCCTCTACTTCTGGCCTCCGCAGACGAGTTCGTGGTGCATCGTCACCATCACCGTCGAGAGACTCATCGTGCTGCTCAAACCTCACAGGTCAGATGCTCTTACTCGATACAGGGTTCGAGATCTGGCAAAGGGGGCGACTCCACATCTATAGGAAACGTGGGAGGGGGGGGGTAATTTCAACACTGAAACGTGCAACAACGCAAATAGATTTGTCTTTCACCAGAGGACCAACATTGGAGGGGGAGCTTTGTCTGTGAGTTGGGGTTCCAAGCCCAAGTTTCTCCTTGCGTCCGGCCCTGTGACACCCAGCGTGATGATCAAAACTTTCAAGTGGAAAAGAAAACTTGAGTCAAATCTCATGTGGATCATCAGAACTCAAGTGTGTGATCGTGGAACAGCGAGGCAGAAGAGCTACCACATTCACCCATAAAAAATTCGCACCCCAACTTTTGCCTTGATTTTCTGGTATGAGATCACATTGAAATGGATGGAATTTCATACCCATGTACAAGACGCACCCCTGGTGTTGGTGCTTAATTTTTAGGACAAATAGGTGCGTCTTGTACACGGGTGGATGCGGTAATCCTGTGATGGTTAGATCAACCTCACAACTCTCAACTGTCTCCGTGTCCCATGAAGTGAACATGTTCACACCATGTCATCATGTTGCACCAAGATCCACCATCTGAAGAGAGCTGTGAAAGAAATTGTCTGGTTTTTCTTTGTAAATTCATGCACAATCAAAGATCAAGTTCACGATGATGTTTGCACATTGCCAGTAATTTGAGGGAACGAAACAGTGTTCTCAATACATTTTTCATAAGCTTGGTAAAGATTCAAACAAATTTATTTGTAGAGTGTTTCTACAGTTCAGGACAAACTTTGTTTTTGTGAAAGTTCTTCTTTGGCCTGTCCGCCGCTGCATGAGGGAACCCACAAGAGGAACCCAGAAATTTTTGAGGCGTGCTTTGCATTGAAAGTTCACGTTTCGAAAAAAAAAAAAAAAAACACTTGCACTTGATTTGGTGCCCGTGTTGTGCATTTTTGTCTGCTTCAATTTTCAACAGCGCAAAGCCTGACATGTTTTCCAAGAAGAAAAGATTTTTGAACAAACAAAGGAATTGAGATTTCTTTGAATTGGAATGTGTTGCTTCCAGAATCAAAATCTGCCGAGGAGTGTGAAACATCTCCACGCACTTGTGACCTCCAGAACAATTGTTAGATACCGTATCACATAAACAATTCTTGGCCTTTGGTCTTTTGTGAACTTCATTGTGTTGAAGCGCACCAAAAGCAGAAGCGCTCCCCACGCCTTGTTTGCACTGGTTTCCCGCCAGGGCTCGCCAGCTGATGACGCGGAGAACAGCGTGCATCATCATCACGTGCGTCATCACGTGTCTGGGTCTCTGGAACATCCTGGCTCTGCACGTGTACGGCCTGGTACCCGCTGCCGACCCCGCCTCCCGGAACCTGACGACAACAGCCGAATGCGGCGTCAAGAACACGAAGTGGTACCCGCTCCTTTCCTGGGCGGACCTCATGATCTACGGAGTGGTTCCGTCCTGTGTCATCGTGTTGAGTAACGTGCTGATCGTGACGACGCTATGGAGGAGCAGGACGATGACGGAGGGTCAGGCAGGGGTCACCGAGGTGCAGAAGTCCATGTCCAAGATCGTGCCGATGCTGATGCTCGTGTCCACGGTATTCGTTATCTGCACGTTGCCCCTGACAACCTACTACATCAGTGAGTGTGACTCGATTGGATGGCGGTGGTCTCTCTCTTTCTTTTTGTGTGTCTCTCTGTATCTATCATCCTGTCTCTGCCTGCCTCTATAGAGCTCTCGATGTGTATGTCTCTGTCCTGTCTCCATCGTTCTTTCTCCACTCTGTACCTCTATTTTGGTCCATCCCTCTTTCTATCTGCGACTCTTGCTGTCTTTCTCCCCTCCCCTCCCTCACACTTCTCTCTTTCGCTGTCTCCATTTTCTCCCCTTCCTTCTCTCTCTCTCTTCTTTCTGTCTTTCTCTCTGTCTTTCTTTTCTCTCTGCCCCTATCTCTTTCCTCTTTCACGCCTCTATCTCTCTGCCTCATGCTGCCACACATGCACCCACACCCCCCCACACACACACACACCCACACACACACACGCACAAACACACACACGTGTGGACACAAAGAGAAGCTCACAAAAGACTGGATTTGTAAATTATCGCGATTGTTCTGTTCTTCTATTTTCAGGTAATTTTGCCACGGAGAGCGACGACCTCCTCTGGAACGTCGTCGCCATTCTTCACACCTTCAACCACTCCTGCAATTTCTTCCTCTACATGATCAGCGGGAGGCAATTCCGCAAATGGTTCTCGGAGGCGGTTTGCCAGTGCCTCGGGAGGCAGGACAGCGACAACACCACACTGCAGAGAATCTCCACTGTGTCCAGGGAAGGGTAGAGAGACTGCAGAGGGACAAACTACAGACGGATGTTAGGTTGTTGTTTTCAATGGTGATGTTTAGCACGGCCTTCAATTCCGTACGTGCAGTGCCCCAATTTTGCCAGATCAGTGGCACAGGTCACCAAATTTTGCAGTTGGAGCCAATGACAAGTGAGCAAATGGTGTCTGTATTGTCAATCTAGCAATGGAGGAACGTGGGAAAAGGAGGGGACGAGTTTGCTAAACCTCCGTATTGTTGATGTGAAATGAATGCTCAAACGTGGAAACCAATTAGAACTGCACTCGTGTTTGGTTTTGGTTGCGCTTCCCTTTGCTACCGTAGATTCGTGACTAGAGACAAACTGAAGTCAGCAACATCTCTGAAAAGGCGTCTCCTAGGAAGGTCGGTTTTCCTGCACTGGATGTGTCTCAAGTGAATGAAGTTGTGCACCAAACGTTGCGTCCACTCCAAACCCTTGACTTGCGTGACGCAGGATGAAAAGGGCCTGAGTAGTGTCAGTGTGGTCCACAGCTCCGTCTATTGTTGTATTAGCTTGAAGTGTAGTTGAGAGTTACTCGGCTGTCGGGACTGAGTGAGGCATGGGACGGGAGCGCCGAGTGGGCGACTTGGGCGACGACGTCTGTGAGAACTTGGAACCAGCAGAAAACTGAAGACGTTGTCACATGTTTCAGGGGGCAGATCCAGGGTGCTCCCTCCCCCCGGGGTTCACCTCACCCCCGGAAAAAGTGACCCTGGATTTGCGCCTTTGGAGGAAGCATTGTGCCCCAAAAAGGACTTGTGGCACGGGGGGGGGGGGGGGGGGGGGGGGGGGGGGGGGGGGGGGGGGGGGGGGGGGGGGGGG
>JAAUXT010041591.1_pt1 | contig 15946 bp, 22 predicted proteins | sample 7278171 | NCBI WGS metagenome assembly JAAUXT01 (sample SAMN14350112, study PRJNA611818) | marine sediment metagenome | isolation source: surface marine sediment (1.8m) | place: French Polynesia: Moorea | collected 2018-08 | reverse complement strand
GAACACTTTCAAACTTGCATTCACAGATTTAGCCTTTTGATGCCTATAGGTGATTTTCACCATCACCATACATTATACATAATGTATGCTTCAAGGTTCAAATCACCTAATAAGACAAAGCAAAAATAGGAAGAACACATCCACTGTCTGCATGTTGCGTTGGCGTGACGCACAAAGGTCCCTTTTCACACAGGGTGAAGTCATTCGTTTGGAAGAACAAAATGTGCTGCTGAAACAGGAACTTTACAAATTGGACCAAATGGCATTGGACCTGAGAGTACAGCATGAGACGTACCAACAAGAAAAAGACGAACTGCTGAAGGAAAACACGCGACTGACCAAATCAGTGGAAAATATTCGGACCCAAGTCAGCTTGATTTGTTTGTCCTTCGTGAAATGTCAACTTGTGTTTACGCTCAAAGAGAAGTCTTTGCAATCCATGAATTGATATTGCAGATGAAAAATCTGGAGCACCTGACCGAACACAACACGCAGCTGCAGAAAGAGGCGCAGCGGCTGAGAGGAGACGTGAGTCTCATGAAGCGGGAATCAAAGTTATCCAGGAAAGCGGACAGGACGGGACAAGATTCTCTGGTGCTACTCAACAGGGAGCTGCAACAGGTTCAACACTTGCTCGTTCTCAAAAGTACAGCAAACACCGCATACAAGAACTGCTTCGCAAAATTTGTTGTCATTTTTCTTTTCAACTGCTTGTGTTCAGGAAAACAACGACCTGAAGAGCGCGAACCGAACTTTGATGACTCAGCTGAAGGAGGTGGGAGCCGATCAGACGCCACAGCGTGACGGCGGCTCGAGGGACGTCACGTACGTGGACGCGATCGTGAAAGAGAACGGTGACCTCAAAGAGCAGGTGCGCATTCCTCAACAGTTGAACTTGCAGAATTCAGTGACACAGACAACAAGCAGGCGAGCGAAATTTTGCTCAGTGCTAGATTTATTTTTGCACATATTTGGGGACCTGAACATGGGTTGTGCGGGTGTGTTTCAGCTGAGCAATCTGCAAACCATGAGTACACGTCAGGAAGATGTCAAAGATGCAGGACAGTCGTCGCGCAGTGACAAAAAGCTTTCCCAAGATTACCTCAACCTGCAACAGGAGTCGGAACGGATGAAGGAACACATGCACAAGCTGGAGGTTGGTCGTGGGCCCGAAAAATTGTGTGCAGACCTTATCACTGTCAGGTTCCCTTCTCGCTGCACCCACTAAAATCTTACTTGAGACAAAATTTGGTTGGAAAACGATCGTAAAGACTAACTGCATGGAAGCGATCAGTCGAAGAACGTAGGTCTTGGGGGTTGGTGTGGTGCTTTGTTATTTGAAGGTTTGATTGTCTGAAACAAAAAAGAGTAAAATTTACCATGCATGGGTAGCAAGTTAATTTTACATAAGTAGATCTAGCACAAGTGCTTGGAATCGTAGGCGGCGGTCAGACGGTGTTCTGGAACCTGCACTTGAACGGACATTTGCTCAGATAGTCCATCATTTGAACCAAACCCCACAATAACAGCCAGGTTGGTCCAAAAACCGAATTCTCGTGAAACTGTGTGGGCAACTGCGACTTCAATGCTGTTTCTGAACTGGGTTTCAGGCATGGGCTGCAGGACAAGATTTTTATGTGTGTTGGTGAAGTACGTGTCTACGTGTTGCACTGCTGTTCTAGTTGCGTCCTTGTCTCTTCACGTTTCAAATCATGTGGGTTCCTCAGCCCATTGCAACGGTGCACAAGGTGAATCCGCTTGCCCCGAGTCGCGAGAACAAAGGTTCTGCGCTCCTATAACTGAGGCTTCAAGCGGATTCACTTGCCATGAGGAACACACATGTGCGTTCAGTCCTGTCGTTTAGTCGTACGTCTTCGCACGTTGAGCTGGTTAAGGCATTTTCTGTCCATAACTGATTGTGAATGTGTACACATTACTTTTCTCTTTATTCCTGCTTGCTTTCTTCGTGGCCTTGATGTAGGAACTGTTGATGTGGCGGCCACAGCAGGGCGACCAACAACAAAACAAGTCTGCTTCTCAGGGCAGTGTTGCGCTTCTGAAGGTACACTTCGAAGTGTGAGATTGCACGACTGGTGTGTGAAATGTGACGTCCACCTGTGCAAGGACGCGGCTTGTGCAAAGTATTCGAATGTTGGCTGAAGAAAGTGGATTAAATTTCCGAAAGCAGCGTCTGTTTCCGTGAATAAATCCAAAGGGGAACGCGTTGCAGGAGGAAGTGGTGAAACTGCAGAAGCAGAACGGACTGCTGCAGACGGCCGTCGAGGAGGCGCGGGAGCAGATCGCGCGCGACGCCGCCGCCGCTGCTGGTGTCGAGAAAAGGTTGCAGCAGGAAAAGGAGTCCCTGCAGGTTGGCACAATAACGATGTGCGTGCGGTGTGAATTTTTGTTTTCTTTTGCGCTATACGTGGATTCACTTCCTCTTCAACGATCTGCATCAGAAGGAGATGGTGCACCTGAGAGCGCCGGGCGCAGCGGCGCGACACCGGAGGCGCAGCGGAGGCTCGACGTCGAGCGAGAGCAGCTCCCTCCTCGACAGAAGCTTCAGCGCTGACGAGCAGGTCAAGGAGGACATCAGAGAGTTGAAACAGAAGTTCAGGGCGACCGGTAAGGAACTGACGACGTGTTGCCTGGAACACTAAACTTTGCGCAAAATCTCAAGATCAATTGTGTGGGCACAACCACGGGCAAAGTCCAGAGTTTCACGTGCAAGGTCATTTGTTGCTTCTCTTTGTCGCCTGCAGCTGGAAGTATGAAGAGAGAGCGAAGCAGCACAGAAGCTGAAAATTCGAAACTGAAAGACCAATTGAAGGATCTGCAAAATCATCTGCAGTCAGTGCGAAAATCACAAGAGGAACAGAACAAATTTCATCACGTTATGATGCAGACCAAATCTGAATTAGAGGTACGAAGTGCACAAGCTGAAATTGCCCAGTTTGGGAGAGAGACCAGCACCTGAGACACTATCGGATGTTTTGTTTCCTTGTCCGCAGGAGGAGAACGCGAAGCTGAAGGAAACTGTTCAAACTCTGAACAAACATTCGCGTATCAGGGGCGGCGCCTCCAAGATCGATGCCCGAGTGTTCGATGACCTGGCCAAGTTCCAGGAGGAAAATGAAGAACTGAAAAGGGGAATCATTGAATACAGTGAGAAGTGGCGAGCAAAAAGTACGTGAAATGAAACGCGATGCAGATGCTCTCGCGCCTTCTTTGTCGGACGCTGTTTCAATGAATTCGCGTCTTTGTTTTTCAGCCGAAAAATATGAAAAGAAAATTCTTGACTTGAGTCGCCACAAACTGGAACTCGAGAAGGAACTGAGCAACGTGAAAGGTGCCATCGATACAGCAACAAGACTTGGAGAAGACAACCAGAAAGTTAATCAGGAGAACCAACAGCTGCAAAAAGACATCCTGGTGCGCTTGATTTCCTCCAGTCCTTGGTGACACCACAATTGAACGCGACATGTGAACTCTGAAGTAATACAAATCCTTCTGAAATATATGTTCTGCAGGAATTGCAACAACAGCAACAGGAAGCGAACGGCCAGGTCGGTTCCCAGGCAATGGCAGATCTTCGGAAACAGAACGCAACACTGGAAGAAGCGTTACGCACGTTGCAACAAGAACTCGATGCGCTCAAGGTATGTTGTGATCTTCATCCACAGAACGATTCTTTCCGGCAACTGCTCTCACCCACACAAAATGTTGTGTTCTTTTTAGTGAGCTTGTGAGTCCGTTCATGGTGTACTCAACTGTACACTTTTGATCAAGACTCCAAACTGCATGATCACAAGTCTTCCACTGTCCAAAGCTTGTGAATGTGAAGTGCATGGAAAACAACGGGAGTGGCTGCCCATGCATGGTGCACTGGGACTGAGTCGTATATACGAGAGCGCCTCATGCAATGTGTGCATGCGTGCTTCCTCGTGGGAACCACGCATGCGTATACACGTGTGCGACCATGCAGACGTTGCGACACAAACTGAAGGCAAACGGGATACTTTCTGACAGTGTCTTTCTCGAAGCTATCGATGTTGACATGTGGACGTGTTTCAGATTTCCGCGAAGAAGCAGGAATCTTCGTTTTCGGATGAGAGTAGCAGCGTCGCCGAAGTCGTCGAGAAACCAAACGGCGAGAAGCACCCAGCTGTCAACGGCAGTTTCGACAAAGAATTGAAAAACAAAATATCAGACTTGGAGAAGGTTCGTCCTTCAGAATCTATAGACATGAGTGTGCGAGGCCTTGTGGCGCCACATGATTCTTTTCTTCTCTTACATCGTTTAATATCCACGCTAACATTTCGATTTTTCGGTCACAATGAGCCTTCAGGCGAAAGAGCGAGTTCTCTTGGACTTGAAGGCTTTCAACAACTGTATGCAGCCTTTGTCGAGCGACTTCCCTTCCAGTCACAAGTTTGAATGTCCCTCTCCAATCACCAGCAAAAACACCCAAACCCTCTTGGCACTCCCAGGTCGCACAACTCAACACTGTTTATTGTTCTTGTTTCAACATTCTGACTCAGGAAGTGAAGATACTGAGAGAGTTACTGCGGAAGGCGAAGGCGGAGAGTGACTCTTCCTCGTCGTCTGAGAGTAGCGGCGCTCAGGCCTCGCCCAGAGAGAAGCGTCTCAAACAGCAAATAGACACGATGAAGTGGCAGCTAGCTGTGAGCTTTAGTTTCATGATCACAATTTGTCAGTGAGAATGTGCTCAAACACTTTGCTGATATTTGGCACAAAGAATTCTATGTCAACTTGCCTTCTGCAGGAAGCGGACAGGAAACACAAAGAGGTGGTCAGCACCTACAGGACGCATCTCATTAGCGCCGTTCAGGTGAGAGGGCGCGTCTGAAGGTCCATCAGTCCACAACATTGTTGCCGATCAGCGTTGTGCGCAGCGTGAGCCAGAACCAAACAACTTTTCTGTTTATCTGCAGGGTCACATTGATCCAGACGTGAAAGAAGCTGTGGCGCAGATCATCAAACTGCGATCTACCGAACAGTTCTGTTGATGAAGCGAGTCCCGAAGATACGTGTGCGTGTGTGTATGTGTGTGCGTGCGTACAGTGCGCGCTAACGTTCCATTCCTCTCATCCTCAGTGATTTTTGAAAACAGCTTTACTTTGAGATGTCTGTGATAAACTCTGAATCCTTGCCGTGGCAGCATCGTTTGTGTAAATGTTATGTGAACTTTAGGTACTAAAAGTGCAGTCTGATCTGTTGACTTGTCGTGAACAAATTTTGATTGGCACCCACTGTTTTCCCCCCGCAAAAACAAAAGCAGGACAAGAAAAAAGATCACGTCAGTGTTGATGAAACAAATTCATGCAAATTTAGGTTTGTGGCAAGCCATTTGACTGCCAGTTGTGCGTCTCAAATTCGCTTGACGATTCGTTTGGTTGTTTTTTGAAGTCGAGTCATTCTTCATCGAGTTTTGCAAATTCGTCCTGGTAAAACGGTGGTTTTGCACAAGGTCATTTGCAACCATTTAAACTGAGAAAGTCTCAAATTTTCATTCCAAACGTTTTCTCCTTTTCGGCTCCGAGACTTGCGCGCAAATATGAGCGCGAGCAACTCGGAGACCCCAACGATGTCGCCGATGAGAATTGAACGTAACTTTCACGACGCATTGTTACAAACACAAAAGGTTGTGTTGAGGCGAGCAGCTGTTTGTCTGGTAACAAATTTTGTAACTTGAGGGGGAGACTAGGGTACGCGTTACCATTTTATCAAAACATCGACATTCCCAAATTTTCGGCAGTGTAACTGCATCTCGCTCTTGACCTGTGGGCAGCGACACGGACGGAATATTTTGCGATCACGATGCTAAATTGTGCGTCAAAGTGCAAGGTAGTCCGCGACGTGTGTCCATCATGCCAAATCGCACCGCTACGCAACGTCCGGCTGTCATGTTGTGAAGACAACAACAGTTTGATGTTGTTTGCTCTTCCTCGGCACAGCTAACTGCTCGAAAGAACACTTTTATTCTTGACTCCTTTCGCGCGTGGTGCTGTCGTTCGTACATGATATTCAACACCATTTTACGGAATAAACTACGTTTATAGGAAACGATGTTCCAGTTTCTTTGGAAGTACAATTGCTACAACAGATGTCAAGTTTCGACAGCGCACTTCTTCATTGTTGTGGTGCTTCGGAAGTCAATTTCCGCTCACAGCAATGAACCAGAACGTCCATCGAGACATCGTGAAACCACCAAATGACATTGTCAAGATGCTGCTATCACACGTCAGGAAATATAATTTTGAATGTTTCACTGTAGTGGTCCACGAAATGCACTTCGAGTCCTTCCGTTATGAACGCCGCCAAGTCGGAATAATCCTTCTTGTTTTCCGCCGGCAAAATGATGCAATTCACTCCAACCCGTTTTGCCTGCAAGACAAAACAAAAACGACTTGGCTCGTGACATAGAGAGCTTTTCTCTTCCACTGAAAGGTGTGAAATAATGCTGAGAAATGGGCGTCAAGCGTCGCGTCTGAACCTCACGCCGCGGTTGGTCTCGTTTCAACGTGTCCTGGTTTCTTGTTCGGAAATGCAGAGACAGATTCCAAACTTACTGCAATGGTCTTTTCCTTGATGCCACCAACAGGCAGTACTTTTCCGGTCAACGATAATTCTCCAGTCATGGCGATGTTCTGACGTATCGGTTTGTCCATTGCTAACGACAGGAGAGCCGACACGATTGTCTGACCAGCACTGGGTCCGTCCTTGGGTGTTGCACCCTGAACAAACAAGCAGGAAAATTTGAATTTGAACAAAAAGAATCCCAAAATGTCGATGGTACGAGTAGTAAAGAAGATCCTGACCTCACAAATCCAACTTTATCCCAACTGTTGACAGAATTACTCGTGAGCTGCACACACCTCGGGAACATGGACGTGGATCTGCGCTTTCTGCAGAAAGTTGTTGTCGGGAAACTTCTGTGCGAGGAACGACTTGGCGAAAGTGTAGGCGATGGCGGCGCTCTCCTTCATCACGTCACCCAGGTGTCCCGTCAGCTCCATGGACGCCGGCGGCTCCTTCGACTCCGCGCCGCCGCCGCTCGTCTCCAGAGCGCGCTTCAAGATCGACTCAATGTAGAGCGTCGAGCCACCTGTGTGCGAAATAGCGACGCATGTTTGTGCGCGCTTCTGGACTATTGCCACACAAATTTGTCATCCCACCAAGGTTCATTCATAGGAGCAGGTGGCAAATGAACTCATTTCAAGCGACTGTACTTTCTTGAATGCAAATTCAGCGATGCAACTCTTGGAACGGGGGTGTGTGAGTTATATCCTTGAAACGAACAGATACAGCGACCACATCCCTTACAGACGGGAAGCGTGTTTTGTTGTACTGGTCGAGGAAGTCGATTCTTACGTCAACACACACAAGAGGGCACAATTGCAACACACAAACGCGATGCTATGAAGACCACACACCAAAGAATTGTGAAGTCAGTTTCATACCCATTGCTGTCCAAGCCAAACCCATGACCACTCCAGGCGGAGTTTGCTCGTACAACCGATCAGATGTGAACACTGGTTTGCCAACAAAGTCCGTCAGGTTGCCTTCAGTCACACTGATATTTTCAAGGTCCTTGTTGACAATCTTGTGAGCTGCTTTTCTGAACACCTGGAAAAAGTAAAAAACATCTTTATCACACAACTTCACAGAAACCTCTTTTTTTTACACAACTGAAACAATGCCAACAGAATGTGAGTTTTACCTTTTCGATCTGTTTTTGCAGGTTCCTCACTCCGCTCTCTCGGCAGTAGGACTTGATGAGCACATTCAAAGCACCTTCGGACACCTGTAGTTTCTCCTTATCCAAACCACACAGCGTTTCAGCTTGTGGGATAAGGTACCGCTGCAATTCACCACACCGTCCTCATTGCCAAAGGCGAGTGCAAGCATTCTGGATGCAACAACCTCAAAAGATTTGCCCAAAACCAACCTGAGCAATGGCCACTTTTTCCTCGGCCACGTATCCCGACACGTCGATCATCTCCATCCGGTCCCGCAGTGGCTCCGGGATCGTGTCCAGAACGTTCGCCGTGCAGATGAACAACACCTGTGTGATTCGTCATCAGACAAAGAACTGTACCTTGGAATATGCCTCACATTGTATGACTGTCAACAAGAAGCCACCAGAAACTTGATGAAGCCTTGAAACAAACAAAAGCCTTGAAACGTTCAACATGCACTGCAGCCAAGTAAGAAAACACAAATTCATCAACAACACTTTTCCAACCAACCTTTTACCCTCTACCTTGTGAACTACAGTTGACATTTGGCAAAACAACAAAGTCTCTCCCTTTTTGCAAATCTGGACGTTTCAACACATTTTTTTTCATTTTTCGGCGGTGAGGGGGGTGGGGCAGAACCACCTTGCCCGTGGGGGCGTGTCTGTCGAACTTTGTGGGAGGGACGGGCACGTGACCACAATCCACGAAAGCTGGAAGCTGAGCCTTCCTTGTTCTTGTGGACAAAAACCACAAAAGAAATCGACCCAGTAGCTGTGGTTGACCTCACCTTGGACAAGTCGATGGTGACGTCGAGGTAGTGGTCGAGGAAGTTGGCGTTCTGCTCCGGGTCGAGCAGCTCGAGCAGCGCTGAGGCGGGGTCGCCCTGATAGCTGCGCCCCATCTTGTCCACCTCGTCGATGAGAATAAGCGGGTTCTCCGTCTTCGTCTTCTTCAGACATTGGATGATTTTCCCAGGCATTGCACCGACGTACGTTCTCCTACGAGTCGAGACGGTAAAATCACGGAACTGCTCGTCGAAGCCAAAGCTCACGTGCAGTTCCCAGCTCTTCGGAGCAGAGGATGACAGACTGTTTACCTGTGTCCTTTGATTTCAGCCACATCTGTCATTCCACCAACGCTGAAGCGATAGTACTGAAACAAAACCCATCCACGCTTGAAACCTCATTGTCTGAAGAAATGCAATCTTCTCGAATTGGTTTTTGGCAAGAATACATTTGCACCCCCCCCCCCCCAATTTTGGCTGATCTTTGTAAATGCACAGCTGTAACTTCGCGGGGAGGGGAGCGGGGGTCACATCGTCTTCGTTCCTTTTGATATGCGGATGGCCTAACACCGATTGAAACAGTGAATTGGTTTCGAACCTCTCTATTCAAAGCGCGGGCAATAGACTTAGCAATGCTGGTTTTCCCAACGCCTGGTGGCCCATGGAAGCACAAAATTTTTCCTTGCGTCGTCCGTTTCAGTTGGCTGACGGCAATGAACTCCTGAAATTCCAAACGAACACCTGAATCAAGCCGCCACTGCTGGTCAAATTCAAAATTTCTCGTTTTCGAACAAGAAACAGACTCAAGACAAAACAGCTAACTCACCAGTATTCTGTTCTTCACGTCCTCCATTCCATAGTGATCCTCTTCTAACACTTCCTTCGCTTTCTTCAGATCCAAATTTTCTTCACTGAACATTCCCCAGGGTAACGTAGTCAACCAGTCCAAATAATTCCGTGTAACACTGGAAGAGGTGGGCAGTTTTGACATTGCTCGACACACAAAGATCCATTCCCAGCCTCAGTCAACCAGTCCCAGACTCAATCAAGACTCACTTGAATTCAGACGAATGATTATCCAAGAAGCCAAGTTTGTTCAGTTCCTCGTCGATTACCTCCTGAACGTGCAGCGGAACCACTTTTTCCTTCAAGGGCACGTTTACCGGTAAATGCGTGAAGTCAAATTATCTCAGACTGTTCATGGTCTGTTTAGAAACCTTCAAAAGCGCTTTCATCACACACGCGGTCGGGACACAACAGCTGCGCACCTTTAGCCTCTCTTTGAATTTTTCTTCGATGGCGTCCTTGTCGTCTTTCTCCATTCCTAGTTCCTTCTTGATGACCTTCAGCTGTTCCATTAACATGTGTTTTCTATGCTGCCGCTGTACTTTTTCCTCCACCTGGAAGAAACGTTGCACAACAGATAAAATATTTCGCCATTCATTCATTCATTCATTCATTCATTCATTCATTCATTCATTCATTCAGTGTGATGACTGTCTTCCAAAGTGAATTCAACAAGAACACTTGTTGGTGAAGATGCACCGTGCCTTCGGGCAAAGGTCGTAAAATCTGTGGGGGAGGGGTTTGCCAAAAGATGGGAGCTGCGTTGGAATGCATCTTTTGCATTCTAGGACAAAGGAGATGTTGAAGAAAATTTTCAACATGTTCTGTACTGATCGGAGCCCTCCTCTCCGCCCCCACCCACGAGATGGTCTGCAGAAGACATTGTGCATAGGGTGGCGTGCGCGTGTTGACCTTTGAGCAGAACGTGCGTGCAAATACTCACCTCCTGCCCAATCTTTTGCTGCAGCTTGCTCAACTCAAATTCTTTCTTCAGCATCGAAAGTGTGAGCATCAACCGTTTGGGTATCTGTTAGGAAAACGGGAACACAATGAGGAATTTGCATCGACCTTCTGTAGTCCGTTTCAAAAGTGTTGAATGCAAAGAGAGGCATTTCGCAAATTCCTCACACTTGTTTCTTCCAGTACTTCTTGCAATTCCGCGGAGTCGGCCCCAGTCAAAGCGGCCCCTGTGGAAAAGAAAAAATGACTTTCATCTTGACAAAGCCAAGCAACTAAAATCGCACTGAAGCCAAGCAACGTCAAAATTGCCAATGCACAAAACGAGACGACTTTTTGTCGGTTCAAGTCTCACCCAAGTCGCTCAGGTAGACCGGGTTGTCGACCACTCTTTGACCAGCCTGGATCATCTGTGCAACTGTCTCCCTGGAATACAGCTTCGTGTTGAAGTCGTTGTGGACCAAGCGCCACAGTACAAGCCAGTCAATTTCTGACCCTCCTTCGACAGCAACTAAGTCGACATGAACCGGGAAGCGGAGGAGAGGGGAGGGGGCGTCTGGCAGAACCTCCATCTCAGGTCCCAGGTCAGACCTGGTGGTGCTGCCCTGCAAGGGTGGCAGGGGTCTGACAGCTTGTGCCCCAAGCGTGACCTACTGCCTTACCTGAGACCTGGTGGTGGTGCTGACCCCCCCCCCCCTACTGGTGCACAGACACAGATACAGGTCGTATTTGCGCCACGCCCTCGGAATACGAAAACCGCGCGCTTAAAAATCAAGCCACAGATGGAGTAAGGTGTGACCGTGCCCCCTCCGCCGCGGAGAGCAATCGATGGATTGAACTGACATGTACCTGTACAGTGGATTGAGGGCTATGATGTCTCGTATTGTTTTCACGACTTCAGCAGTCAGTGCCTACAAAGTGCGAAGTGCGGTCTTGGAGAAATGCGGCAAGAAACCATATTCAAGTCAAAGGAGTTTGTGGAATTTGCCCAAACCTTCAACTCCTCATTCTTCTCGTAACTGTCATGCAACAGATTTTCAGTCTCTGCCATCAGCACACTTGAAATTACTTCTGCTGCAACACTTTCGTCTTGCAAATTCTGAAAAGGAACGAAGAGCCAATCGAACATTGCAGTTGAAGTGTCTTGAACTCATCTGATCAGTGCAGGATTGTTCTCACTTTGAGCTTTTCGCCCACAACGGGTTTCTCGTCCTCAGCTTCAGCTTGTTCACCCGGCTGCAGAACGGTGAACAACCCTCGCCGCTTTCTCAGCGCTTTCGTGTTTCGGTCCATCATTTCCCGAGCTGCAGACAACAGACGAAAACAAAGTCATTTTCATGGATGTGTACAATTTGGTGGCGCACTAACTTCTTTGCAAATTGTTCAACGTTCTCGCACCTTTCTTGGTTCCCTTCTGCAAATTTCCCATCACAGTGGAAGAGTCGAACTCTCCTGTTGAGCCGTGAGCGTTGTCTGCGAGCAACTTGTTAATTTTAATCCTGCAAAGAACAGGTGCATAACGGACAATGCCCCTTTTCCAAGCAAGCAGCAGAAAGGTCGTCGATTCGCAGGACTCTTCCCTTGCGGTATGTCGCCGAATGGGGGAAATGGGAATTTTATCGGAAGCGCTTCTGTCAAGCGAAGATGTGTGTGATGAATGAAGAAAACGAAATGTCAGTTGTTCTCATATTTTTCCTGGTCTATGAAGCAAACACAGCAGGTAGAATATGCGAGTGACTGCAACTCAATTAATTTACCTCCTGTGGCCCATGACGATCATCCGGAGTTTCTCTCCCATGTCTTGCATCTCGTGTATCTGAACAAATGTGCCAACCGAGTAGATGTCGTCCAGCTTCTCCACAACCTCCTTGTCATTTCTGTCACATAAAGTCAACCATTTCCACAAACCTTCAGAAAACGCACTTTATGAGCTCCCTGCGAAACATACACACACAAACACACAAACACACACACACACACACACACACACAAACTTACTCGTCATCGCGTTTCAAGAAAACACCCGCGTACGGTTGATTCAGTCTCACTTTTCTTCGCAGCAGGTCCACAAGGGATTTGTCTGACACCTGGAAAGCACCGCAAAATATTTTTGTCCCAGGGTTGTTGAACAGCAGTATTGACCACAACAGCAAAGAGAACAAAGACCTCCTCGCCCCCCAGAAAATCAATGGTCCACATCCATACACACATACAGAACAACACCACCGTGACTGTGCTGAGCCTGCGGCTCGACAAATACTGAGGACCTTTGTTTTGCACTGAAAAATTTCCTTGCACATGTGCACTCATGAAACAACAAAGCAAGGTCCGTGCCTGGACAGGACCTTCCCTGAAATTCTATCTGGGGGCGGGGCGGGGCGGGGGGGGGGAGGGGGAGGATTCGACCTCCTGCCCAATATCTGGTTTGGCCCTTACTCCAAAGAAACACTCCAAGTGTGCCAAGTGTGTGTGTGTGTGTGTGTGTGTGTGTGTGTGTGTGTGTGTGTGTGTGTGTCAAGACTGCGCCTTTTTTGACAGGCCCTGACCCTACCACCGAAGGAACTGCGCAAATTGTGTACATACAGGCTGGGTCCAGTCTTCCACCCAGCCCAGGGCCAACTCAAAATACACCAACCAGATTTGAGGGCAGGTTGCTTCCCCCTGACACACCAGTGGGTACTGCCCCCCCCCCCCCATTCATAATGTCATGCCTCCAGCAATTGCACTACATCGACGCAGCCAAATTCCACAAAGGCTGGGCTCCACAGCTCTGAGGAAAAAACAGGTTTGCACTGTGCCACATCGGGTCAACCTCAACCACGGTGACCAAACCCCCGGCGGCGTACTTCATTCCCAAAGTGAAACAAGATGGCTTGGCCAAAGAAAACAGAGAGCGGTTCCTTCCAGAAAGCATTGTGGCCACAAAGCAACAACACGCATTGTTCCAGCAACCAAGTTTGGTGAAAACTTCTGAGCCTATTTTCAAACAGGTCATACCAGGTTAGCTTCACGAAGGAGGAGGGCGTGTTGTGTGGCCTGTGTGAAAAACTGTTTTGGGCACACCCATCAATCTCGTATGGGGTTATTCATGCCGCAGGGACATTTCCGCACAGGACTTTCTGAGCTTTGTTGGATTCAGTCCTCCCAACTCAGTGACTCAGAGGGGTTGGTCAGCTAAAGTCAGTTCACAACCCCTCCTCAAGTTCTGTGTTGACTGCACATCGACTTGCGAGCCAAGCGTTCCGGTAAAACGAATGGAGTACCTCGATCATTTTGATGAATCTGGGAAAGACTGGGTTTCGTTTGACAGCGATGATAGGCACGTTGGGGAACACGTCTGGCACCGTCATTGGGGTCAGTGCCGTTGACGCTGGGTACTGCTGGTCGGGCGGGGGTGTGTAGCCTGCAGGTTCGGCGTTGCCGCCGCCACCGTCCTCGTCCCCTCCCGACGCCGGCGCTCCCGACGAGGCACCGTCCGCTCCAGAGTTGGATCCTCCACTCGCAGAGGAATAGCGTCTCAAGTGAACACTGAAGATGTCCGGACATGCTGTAAAAATCCTGTTGGTTTGGGATTCCAGAAGGGATGGGGCTCTCGGACTGACTGCAAGCCCAGATTGGAACGATGACCTTGTTAAACTGTGTTCAGACTTCGTCAGCAGAGTCATGTGTTGTGGGCGATAATACAGGTCTCTATTATCATTTGCCGGAATACTCCTTATATTTCGCTTGCACATGAAAAATGAAGATGTAGTACTTTTCCACCTTCCGAACGGCTTCGACAGACAACGCAAGCATATTGTTCTGTCAACTGTTCCAGTTTGTAGAATGGAATACACCCTTGACAATCTCAAGCACGACATGATGAAACTTCCTAGAGCATATGGCCCAAATTCCGTCCTTCGGTTAAAAAAAAAAAAATAAGAAAGAAAGAAAGAAAGAAAGAAAGAAAGGAAAAAAGGTTGTATTTTGTTTGTGAAGTGATCTGAATAAATTTATTCTCAACAGTTCACGCAATGATCAGTGCCACTCATGAACACCTTTCTATGGGTGCGTGTGTATAGCCGGACTGAGCACTCTGGGCACCACGAATTTTTGCCATCATTGCTCTCTCATGGGGAATTTTAGACAACAAACAGGCTCTTTTCCTTCTTCAAAGCTTGACCTAACTTCTTTCTTTCTTCAAATACCAAAACTATTGCATAAAAAAACAAATTTCTTAATAAAATAACTTTCAAGTAGAGATTTTCCTCTTGTTTTGGCAGCCATCATAATCACTGAGCATGCTCAGTAAGGTCAGTTGCTATGGAGATGTATGATGATGTCATAATTCTCAGTCTAATTTGACCTAGTTCAGCCAAATCTTCCATGAAATTTCCCACTTCAAATTTATTTTGTTTGTTTTGTTTCTTCATGAGATGAACCAAATTTATTGTGAGTGGTAAGAAGTTAGGTCAAGCTACAAAGAAGAGAAAGTGCCTAGTTTTTGTCTGAAATTCTACATGAGAGAGAAATGACAGCAAATATTCATCTGCCAAGACTGTGCAGTTGAGCTATACACATGTGTGTTGTGGTGCAACAAGGGGCCAGGGACAGGAGAACCACAAACACTGACTTTTCCCTAGAAAGTTTCTGAAATATCTTTGATGAGTTTCTCAAAATTTTGGTGCTGACTTGGACTCAAAATTGAAGTACAACACAACTGCTTGAACAACAGCAGGGTGTGAGGGATGTTTTCCTTGCTCCTGGGCAACCATAGATAATTTGCAAATGATGTTTTGCTTGAAGAAACAGTAAATATCCAACTTCTCAGTGTCCATTTTGGTAGCACTAACTGATTATGTGACCTCTCTCTTTGGTTCCCACCCCATGGGGGGAGGGAGGCCAGCCAAAGTCAGCCAAATCAGTAGAATTCAGTAGAAATTGGCTAAAACTGGCTGTTCCTTATATGTAAATAATTATTGCAAAAAAATACAGAAACATCAAAATGGCCACTGAGGCCAGTGCCCCTTAGTAGGGGAGGAGTGTGGTGTGACATTGCCTGACTATAGATTATCACAACTACCACTAGATGGCATGTAATGCTTCAATTAAAAATTGGAGAGATTCCTGCCTTTAGGGACAGTCTATCTGAGATACCGAAGAGAGTGCTTGTGATATCACGACATGTGTATGGGCGTGTATGCGTGTGTGAGGAAATGTGCACGTACTAACAGTTTTGTTTGATCCAATTTTGATCAATTCAACAATTTGTTCAAACTGGTGTCAAATCAAAATTTTCATCTCTTTCACCAAGTACCATTTGCAATAATTTCTGATCACTTTTGGCATTACATGTTTCTATGTTGAGTCAAAAAAAAGTGACAATGTGTTGTTTCTTGTAATTACCTTCACAGCAAATAATTTGTACATTTTGGACCACTAAGATATTAATTGTTTTGTTCTTTCGCTTCCAAACACCTATCTCTTGAAAATTGAGCACAATACTAACGAGAAGCAGTGCTCAAGGCAACTGCAGTGCGAAGTCCCTTGCAGTGTTGCAGCGGCGTTAATGTCATCAATTCTTCCTTGTTTATCAATTCTTCCTGGTCCTCCTTGT
>JAAUXT010102547.1_pt1 | contig 15947 bp, 15 predicted proteins | sample 7278171 | NCBI WGS metagenome assembly JAAUXT01 (sample SAMN14350112, study PRJNA611818) | marine sediment metagenome | isolation source: surface marine sediment (1.8m) | place: French Polynesia: Moorea | collected 2018-08 | reverse complement strand
CCCCCCCTGGTTAGACCCACATAACACAGATGGACGTATGGACGGACATACAGACTGATGGTGATTACACTAAGCGTGCGGTAACACCCTTCGGGACCACACGCTTAAAAATACACTTCAAAAAAATTTAAATGAAGCGATTTTTTTGGACCTCAACTTTTCAGTGTAGACACCTGCCGACCAGGCAACAAGATCGTCACACTATGATACCCCCGACACCACGCGCTGATTTCTGAGGCAAAACTTTTGGCCCGCTTTTGAGAATAAAACAAACATTGGTGTGGAAAAAACAAGGGGTTGTGTGGGCAAAGGAAGCCATTGGTTTTGTGACCAAGAACAAAGCTTTACCCAAAGCGCCAGTGACAAAACCTGGGGGTGAAGCCACCTTTTGTTTCATGAGTAGTAAGAATTTACCACAGCAAAAACCATCTGTAATGAATGGTTGTCCCCCCTCCTTGGTGAACCAATGGTGCACACAAACATACAGAACAATACCATCACGACTGCACGAAGCCCGCAGTTCACCGAAACACCACGGGCTCAAAACATTCTAGCATAGAGGGAGTTCCAACCACACCAATCTGATGCAAAGAGAAAGTATCGCGAGATCTTGTTGTGGGGCTGCGGTTTCCAAGGCACACTGACCGCCTGGTTGTAAATTATGAGGGGATATCCCTGAGTCTCTTTCCAAATGTCATCAAAAAACACACTGCAACTGAACTTCCCATTCGGCCTGTGCAAAACACCTTGTGGCAATCAACAGAACAACCACACAAAACAAAGATACAAATACTCAAACTGTCGCAAAACTGTGTTGACTCGGTGAGCCGATGTCCTGCTATTTCCACTGCGGTGACAACACTAACTCACCTCTCTCGGTCTCTTGCAGTAGCTGACATAGAGCAGCGTCGAAGGATCAGACGTGCAGAGGCGGCCCGGCCGCTGCGGAGCAACCGAGTAGCTGTGCACGACCTCACTCAGGTCTGCCACGTTGTGAAAGTCTATTTTGTGATTGCTCCTGCAAGAGGTTGTTCAAAAATTAAAACACAATATGTCATCTACAGCCGCCATTCAGCGCGAAATGCGCACAGACTTGAAGTCGCGACAATTTTGCGTGACCTACAATGCGCGCTGCAAGGGACAAAAGGATAATTTGTAATAAACTCGCGAGTGATGATTGTTGAGCACTTTAATTCGCGGCTTGAAAGCGACGCATTGTTTTTGTTCTTTTTCTCCACAACTCGACACACCATGTGCCGAATGGAAATCGACTTTTCGTTGGTTTTCGTGTCACCATCCACTTTGCTGTGTACGCATTACTGAAAATGCAACAACAGGCAAAAGGTGGAGACATTGTTGTGCAACATTCGAATTTGAATGAACAGACAGAGCACTCACGTGTACGCGACGGCGACACACTCGACGCCGTTGCAGATGATCTGTGTGACGCCGTCAGGCGTCGCGTTGAGCTCGGCGTCGTTGAGGACCGTGTCGAGTTGCGCCGAGTAGCGCACGAGCGACCAGTTCCGCTCCAGCAGCTGCAATGTCACGTGCAAGGAGTCGCATGACAATGCTCAGCGACACATCTGATCTGCACGTACATGTGCAGAAGTTTCCCAAAGTCACAAAAACTGCCTGTTGCACAAAATTTCTGTTACACACAGGATGGAGTGATTGGGTGTGTTTTTCGTCACTCGTACACGCAAATGCACAATACACGCAGCACTCCCGCAAACAGACCGACCTCTCGCTTGGCGCAGACGAGGACGCTACTGTCTTCCAGGATGCAGCTGAAGGACACGTGAGTGATGTTGCGCGTGCACGGTCCGTCTTCCACCCGCAGCGGCACCGATGTTGCCGGCGGCGTCGCTGGCTCCACGTCCGGCTCAGCCTTCACAGCCAGTTCGGGCTCCTGCCAACACCAGCGTCACACATTATTCGCAGCAAAAAGTTACAAGGCCACCGAATTTTGCTACAACTTCGCATGTCATCAGCTAAAATGACTGGACACAACAAGCAGACGAAATTTCAATTGCGAGGTTCCAAACTGCAGTTTACGACAGTTTTTAGCAATTAGTCGTGTGGAGCTTGGCCACTGAGTGAATCTGCTGCAGGAAAAAAGATTCCCAAGATTGCGGTCTCTAAGAGTCTGCAACAACGAACCATTTTGACGGGTCTGAGGTAAACGTCGTCATCGACGCTCACGTCGACTCTGCTGATGCAGAACTTTCCGCTTTGGAAGTGAATCAGGAATAGCGACGATATCAATGGGCACCAGCGCACGCCCCACGGTTGACCTAAACCCTGCAGGATCAGAAGGAAACAGATGAGCACAGTACACGAACGACATGACAAGCGTCAAAATCGGAGAAACCAAAGTAAGTTTTGTCAACACGCAGATCAGAAGACAGCACAGGAAGACGTACCTGGTCTCCCTGCGTCACTGCCACGCCCATATACGCGCTGTCGGCGGTGAACACGTGCACGCACGCGTTGTCGTAGTCACACACAAACACGTAACCGTCAGGCGACGCCGCCACCTCCCACGCGTTCACCTCGCGCCGCACTCGCGGAACCCCCATCACGCGCCACAACGGGCGTGCCGGCGCTGTGGAAGCAGCGTCGTACGCCAGCACTCCGCCGTAGCCGCGAGTCGTCAGCAGCAGCTGCCACAGAATAGAAAGCAATTTTCCTCTGGTACTCGTACAACGCAGATTCAGAAAGTCATGTTCGGAGACTGCGAACACTTGTCTTGTCCAGGTCAGCGGGGAATGACGCTCTTTGGACGGATCCTTGGGGTCCTGAAAGATTTATGTTTCCCCATGGTACCCCTCTCCCCCCCAAATCCGACCTGTGGCTTACGGAACGACTCGGGGATGCGAGTGAAACCAAGCCATGTCATGTCAATTACCTTCCCCCAAAACGGGTGCGCACACACACACACACACGCACACACACACGCACACACACACACACACACACACACACACACACACACACACACACACACACAGAGAGGCTCCTGTTGACTGCACAAAGCCCGCGGTGGAGGGGCCCGCGGGCTAAAGAAAACAAGTGTCATTGGGACAGTGGCATCATTGGGCCATAGCCACGAAGCAAACAGGAGTGGAGCCTGGAAGTCTCAAGCAGTGAATGAGTCCATACCTCAAAATAAAATCGCACACAGACAAGTAACTATCAGTGATTTTTTCAAAGTCGAGCCACTTAAATGTTGCAGACACAATCTTTCTTTCTGCAAAATTTCACTGGCTGCATTCCAATACAAGAACAAAGAAAATGAAACACTTCTTTCGCATACTCAGTGGCACAACACAGGTTTTGTCGACACTGCGACTCCGCACGCATTTACGTGTGTGTTTTTTCGGTTTGAGAGGACAGCAAAGCCGCATCCTGTTGTTGTCCCACCGCTGTGAGAGTTTATCATAAACTTCCAGAAATTTGGACTTTGAAAATTCATTGCGTGCAAATGGTTTGCCATCGGAGGCCTGTGATTGGCCAAAGATTCTGATTGGGGCAGTGAGAGTCGATCAGAGAAGAGCTTCCAAAAAAGTTCTGTGAGCAGTTCTGAGCAGTCTGTAGCAAAATCCGTCAAAATAATTTTACATCTGTAACTTTCTTCATCATATCTGTATTTTTCCACACACATTCACACATATTTCAGCCCATATTTCATGAAATCCATGCACTGCAGCCTGAACAGGGTTCCACTGAATCCCCACAAAAAATCCACCAAAATCCTTGTGCATCCTCACTCAAAACCTCCTCATTTCCAATTGGCAGCAACTTTCAAATACATTCATGCTCACATTCTACTGAAAAAAGCAAAAATACTGGGATAAACCTGAAATACTTCCTTCCCACAACAGCTGCCACTGAAGAACGACCAAACCAACAAGCAGTTCTGTGTGGTTGATACAGTTCTGTGCAGTTCATGCGATTCTCATTGGCTCTGTGCGGTTCATGCGTGGGAGTATGTCCTCTTGATGGATGACTTTTTTGTTTCCATTCGAGCACAATCACGCAATATTCATCAAATTGCTGAGTCTTTTGTTCTCATAAATGAGCGGAAATTGACGAACACCTGCTGAAACAACACTGCGCATCAGGGGCAGAGCGTTACGAGTTGTTTGCGTGTGGACCACATGCAAACAATTGCTTCCGAATCTTCCTTTGTCTCTGTCACCATAGACCACAGTCGAGGAATCACTGGCACATTTTGGCATAGACCAACACAAACAAGTCATGAACAACACTTTAAAACACTGGAACTGACTTTCTTCACGGGTGTTTCCTTTCCAAAATGGTTGAGCTCCTTTCATGCTCCAAATACCCAGAAAAAATAAATTGGAAATGCTCGGTCTTTCCCTGTTGCTCGTTGTTTCTAACAGGCTGCTCTGGGTTGGCTTCACCACCGACATTGGATGTTCGTTCAATAAGACTTTTAATGAAGATTTAACATCATTGACGTCGCAGTTCGAGATTTAACTCGTAGTGACAAGAAGAAACATGCGCCACTCACCTGTTTTTCTCCGCACGGCAGGCAGCACATGTCCCACATGATGTCGAGATGGGTGTCGGTGCATGCGAGGGTGGTGGGCGGCGCAGGGGCAGCGACGCTGCAGTCCAGCCACCGGGCGCAACACAAGAGGTCAGCCCGGTCCTCGTACACCAACAGGGTCGAGTCGAGGCATCCGTCAGCTGCAATTCTTTCCCGAGTCTCCATCGATCCGCCGGAACGGAGATTGGCTCGGGCGAGTGAAGCTTTTGGGCTGTCATCATTTCGATTGTTGGCACTGACAGAAGGGTCGTGTTCATCAGTACCTTCGGTCTCCTCACTGGAATCGTGCGTTTCCGTACGATCCTCTGCGTGCTCACTGGACTTGTTGCCGTCTGCTTTGTTCGCGTCGTCGCACTGAGCACGGCCCATCTCGTTTTGGGGCGCCGCTGCGTCGCTGTCCTCGACAGGAACGAGAGTCTGGGCGTTCGACGACGGTTCGGCTGCGACGGAACAGAGGCGCGCGGGTACGTGCGGAGCCACCGTGTGTGTGAGCACGATCTCCGTCAAGTCTTCCGCGCAGTGAAACTCCAGGCAACTGAATTCCCTGTACAACAGAAGACGGATTCAAAAAAGAGTTAGGAAACTGGAGGCAAAAGGAACAGTTGAAATTTCAGTGGGCCCAGGAGATCAGCCCTTTGGCGCGTCTTGTCCAGCGCTCATACGTAACACATCCATCAGTTTCACGAGCGACGGAAAGGTGAGTCTGCGCTGAAGACTCGTACTGGAAATCATTGAAACTCATTTTGGTCACTGTAAATTGTTTTCGCCCAGATGACATGGGTTTGTTGCTGTTGGTGCTGCTGTAGTTGTTTTGTCCTGCATGATTGTGACAATAGTTTCATGTGTTGCCAAAGGACATGTGAAAAGATTTTGGTCAAAAAACACCTCGAAGAATGTGGATCCATTTGGCCTAAAAAAAGCTCTCGACACTTCGCAGTCCGTATTGAAAGCGGCTTGTCTGGTATGGCATGCCCTTGGTTCATGCCATCCCATCTGGAACATCAAAGCCTTTCCAGATCTTGACATGTTTTGCCACGTTTGGTCAGTGTTCGGTGGCTCTTTTTTACCTGTGTTACTGATTGCATGTTTGGATCACAAAAACCTTCAGTTTTGCAAAGTCAATAGCGCACAGCTGTGCCATCCGTTTTTCTTTTATCTGTTGCGTGTGCGTGATTCAATCACACAGTAGTTTTACTTTTCAACAAAGTCAATTTGGTCCATCAAACGACAGATCGGAGTGCGTGCACACACACACACACACACACACACACACACACACACACACACACACACACACACACACACATAAATAACTAATTATTTTTGAAAAGTTCTCAGAACACCTGCCCATGTGAAAGCTTTTCCCCGTAACTTGTTTACCCTCCGACGAACCTTGCTAAACACAAAGGTCAGGGTTCACACACGCTGGAAAAATGGTTCCTGTGAAATCACACAACGATTTTTCGTGATCTTTGGTCGAGAAAGGTGTCTTGAATGCGATTTTGTGAACTTGAGACTGAATGTCAACCTCGAGATTCCTCGAGAGAGGGAACAGGTGATCAAAAATTCACAGAATCAAGTTCAAAGTTCAAATGGCAGCTGGTCTTCTTGAGTGGAGTTCAATAACCCACCTGTTGTACGACTGAGAGAGGTCACAAGTTTTCTATTGCTCTTGTGTTCAAATTATAGCAGCCACTGTTCGAACGCAAGAACAAGACAAGCACTGCACAGGGCAACTGCAAGTGCGATGCCCCTGGCGTGTTTGCTTTGGTAATTCAACACCTGTTGTGTGCCTCTTGGAAAATCAGAAACCAACTGGCCTGCCCGAGCTATGATGCTCTGCCTCATTTTGCTTTGGACTCACAGGGAGGGGGGGGGGGTCATCCTCAGTGGTGGGCCATCCGGGGTTCATCCGCAGATGAAAGTCAGCGGGACATCCTCCTCGAGATGGCGCCTGCATGTACCCAAAAATCTTGGTCGCTTACCACCAAGTCCTCTTCACTGAAGGGACATCGCACAACAACACAAACAAGAGACCACGAGTTCATCTCAGTCGCGCAATACGAGGATCTATCAGCATTTCTTGGCACTTGTCATGTTTTGCGCGTTGCCGACCTGACCTGAGCGGACTGTGGCAAAGTAGTCTATGGCCTTGAGCGCACTTAGGACTTCCATTCAAAGACTTTGCATGGTCACATGCTCACACATACCTTTCTGAAACTGTCAAGACATGGAACAGAAAAAGGCAACTATTTCTATGCTGATCCCAGCGAAAATTGTTCAGAGATCCTGTGTCTGGTTTTGCTGGAGGGAAGGGTCGACACCTGCACAAACCTACAGGCGAATGCAGTTTGTGTTTTGCAAGAAGTGTTACTCAAGATGTTCAGTTTTTCGCTGGTACAAGGATTTTGCCAGTGGTAGACTCAAACTTGGAGACAAGTTGAGGAGTGGTGCACCCAGGAGCAAAAGAACTCCAGCCAAGATCCAGGAGTGCAAAAGACAAGTTGAGGCCAACTGCAAGATCAGAGTACATCACCTGTCAGAGAACTTGTCCATCTCTTATGGAACCACCATGAGCATCCTCCACAAGGATTTGAGCCTTCGGAAAAAGGCAGCAAAACTTGTACCCCACCAACTGACTCCTGCTGATGTGCGCAAGAGGATTGAGTTCTGCACTAACTTTGTGACTGTCTATGGTGCTCGCCCCAGAGGACTGCACTGGATCATTACCACAGACGAGTCATGGTTTCATGTCTATGATCCTCTTTCCAAAATGGAAAGTATGGAATGGTGGTCCAAGGGTGATGAGAGGCCTCAGATCATGAGAAGGGAGAGATCAGTGAAGAAGGTTATGTTCATACCTTTTTTTGATGATTCTGGATTGGTGCATTTTGAGATCTTCGAGAACCAGACAATCAACAAAGAAGTTTTTCTTCATCTTTTGTTGAGAGTGAGGGATTCCATCAGGGCCAGGCATGGTTCCAGGGTGTGGACCAGGTGCAGAGAGTACCATCTTCACATGGACAATGCACCTGCGCATCACAGCAGGATCGTCCAGGACACACTTGCCTTCATGGAGTGGCCAGTCTTCAAACACCCACCGTATTCACCTGACCTGTCTCCATGTGACTTTGTTCTTTTTCCGTATTTGAAGCGCAAACTGAGAGGTCACAACTTCAGAAATGTGCCTGCACTGAGAGAAGCAATCCTCAATGAGGTCACCCAGATCCCAAGCCTGCAGTGGAAGAAATGTTTCCTTGACTGGATAGCCCATTGCCGCAAGTGTCTTGCACACAGAGGACAGTACTTTGAAGGAAGGCAAAAGGCACCTTGAAAAAGACTGGAATGTTGCGCATTTTGTTCACAGTGTATTGACTTCAGTTGCGCAATATTGCGCTTTGTTTACCTGGCACATTGCATCATGAACCACTGAGGTGGAACTAACTGCTTCCGACCACAACAAGAAACTTGTGTCAATAAAAGTGCCAAGAAATGCTGATAGATCCTCGTAAATATGAGGCTCGTCCAAATGGGGGTTTTCTTGCGCTGTTTTGACAGTGATGGAACTGTCCTTGATGACACAAGTCCTCATGACTGCCACCTGCTTTTTGATGATCACTGACTGCAATCCTTACATAACAGTTGCACTACTCACATGTTTCTTTCCTGCTTGTCTGCAGGCATTTGGCAATTTGTATTGCAGTGAATAGGTAAAACATGAAGCTCTGTTGTGCGCAGCAACACCACATCATTGCATGTGTGTCCAGGGGAAAGTCTCAGGGTGAGACTTTCAGGCTCCTGCAGGAAGTGTATGGCGAGGACAGTTTGTCCCTGTCAACTTGCAGGAGGTGGTACCTCAGAGCCAAAGAGGGGGACAAATCCGGTGTGGACAAGGACTGTCCTGGATGCAAGCCAACCACTCAAAATGTGGCCAATGTCAGAGCTGTTCAGCAGGTCATGCAGGTGGACAGAAGGGCAACTGTCAGGCAGATTTCTGTGCAAGTGGAGGAAGATACTGGTGTGCCAATTTCCAGATGCAGTATGCACAACATCCTGTGCTTGGACTTGCAAATTTAGAAGAAGGCTCTGAAGTTTGTGCCACAAATTTTGATGCAGGAGCAGAAGGATTTGCAGGTTTCAGTGTCAACAGAACCTGAAAGAGACACAGGACCCCCTGTTTCTGTGGAGCCTGATCACTGGGGATGAATCCAGGTTCAGTGTGTGAGAACCAGAACTCAAGCAAAGCAGTTGCCAGTGGATGCATGCCAAGGAAAAATGCCCCAAGAAGGCCCTGCAGTCACACCACGCACACAAGACCATGATGGAGGTTTTTTTTGATAACCAGGGCATGGTCCATTTGGAGTTTTTTCCTCCAAAGATGACAGCAACCTCAAAGGTGTATGTCAGGGTGCTAGCTGGTCTGTGAGAGGCAATCAGGAGGAAGAGGCCAGAGCTCTGGAGGGACAACAGATACTGGCTGATGCACGACAATACCCCAGGCCACACTGCAACTCCAACGTTTGCTATGATGGTTGAGACGTTCATACAGACAGTCTCCCATCTACCCGACTCCCTTGATTTGGCCCCAGCAAACTGTTGGTTCTTTCCTTTCCTCAAGGGCCAGATCAGGGGACGAATTTTCCCTTCTGTGCCTGCACTGCAGGATGTGCTCATGGAAGAAATCAGCAGGATACCCAGATCAGCCTTCCATGACTGCATTCATAACCAGCTGCCCAATCACTGGAGGAAGTGCATCGCTGCTCATGGAGAGTATTTTCAAGGTGATGAAATGACCCTGCCCTGCAATTCGCACCTTCTGGAGTCCAGCAGTGAGTCCTCAGACAGTGAGTGACAGGCAACAGTCATCACCTTTCCACTGAGTGTGTGTGAAGAAGGACTGCTTGCATGCGTTGCACAGCATGAACTCAAGGCACTCAGCTGAATAGCAACCTGGATTGATTGTTCTCCGATCGATTTCACTGACTAAACTTATCTTCATGCACTTGTCTTTGAACACAAAATGTGAATACGAACAAGTCATGTCTTTGACCAAAAAAATGTTCGCTCAATTTTGCGCAAGGCGCGCATGAAACGCGCCCCATGTTCACCTTCATTTGGACGAGCCTCGTAGGCTTTATGGCAGCAGTGTGGACAAAGCAAATTCTCGTTCGGACGCAGGAGAAATATCGTCCTCAGGCGGAAATGCAACATTTGTTGAACATCGTAGGTCGCGACATCCGTGAAAAACGTTGGGTTCGCTCACAATCACGACTGTCTGCCCTGGGTATTTGCACCAGTTTCTTATGCATACACGTCGGAAAAATTTCATTTGCATTCAACTAAACTGGAATGACGATTGCGTTTACCGCAGTCATGCCAAAACCGCAAAATCGCTTGTGCTCACGCTTCAAGGCAAGCCTACGTACTCGTATTTTACTTTCGAAAAGATCATTTTTAAAAGCCAATATTTCTGTCTGAATCACTAGTGTTGACCTTGTTCAGGTAAACGAACAAACAAAATGACTTACGTGTAGGAGACGACGACGCAGAGTTGGCCCCTCAGCGTGACTCCCGCCATGCCGTCAGGTCTGTGGCGCAGGTAGCAGCTCGTCTCCACCTCGCACTCCATCGGGTTGGCGGCCTCAGTGACCACAGCGGTGTTCTTCGCCGAATCTTCGGTTCTCGTACCCACTTCCGGGTCAATCTCTTCAACGTTCGCGGTGGGAACGGGACCTTCTGACCTTGGTTCGTTGGGTGTGTCCGATCCAGTGGAATGTGACTCGGGCTCTTTCGAACTCGAGTTGGAAATGTCCTGTTGCTCTTCGTTTGGCACTGTGACTGTAGATTGTTCACTGACACCATCAGATTTCGCTGACCCGGAATCCCCTGTGGCCGCTTCTGTGGCTTCCTCCTGGACAGACACCTCGGCCAGCTGCTTGGGCTCGTCTGCGCTCGGTCGGGTGCCGGATTCTTGGCGCTTCGGGTTCGGGGAGGGTCGTGACTCAGTCTCAGTCTGAGATGTCCCGGGCGCTGGGTTTGTCTCGCGGACTCGCGTGTAGCGGACGATGCTCCAGCGGTCACCGTTGACTTTGCCGCACACTACGACGCTGCCGTCGGACAGGACGCACGTGTACGCGATCTGACTCATCTCCGTCTGCAGAGTCTCGCGCACTGAAACCACAACATTCACGACTTGATGCCGACTAACTTCCGTTTGATCTGCTCAGACTTTTGATTCTTCCAGAGACCAATGGGTGTCCATGGATGTCATAAGTGGTGTTCGACAAATTTAGTTTTTGTATTCACGGCCACAAACTTCAAAACTTCACCACCTCACAAAAATTTCGAGTTGCACGGGACAATAGAGTTACACGGGACAAAATATTTCAAGAAATGCGCCATGCGGTGCCGCAGTTCACAGCGATCAGTCTGCTGAATTTGCACGCATGAAATTTGGATATTTTATCGACAACCCAAGCAACCGATCAAAAACATGCATGTTGTCTGATTTATGGAAACTAAGACAAGAAAGTCTATCATTTTGCTACAGCTGCTGCAAGCGTCAGCATGAACACACAAATCGATCACGGACGACAAAAGTTCAATCGCTTGGAAATCGATCATCGCACGTTTCTTTCACACACGGTTAGCCCGACCCGCTTGCAAGACATTCTTGCAGTGAAAGGAAGCTCATATCCGGTTTTAAAGGCCTAAATTCTGCTCTTTCTGTCGCACGAATTCATACCACACACGCGCATGTACAGAGACACAATGGTACTCACCAGTGAATGTCCCAGGACACTGTATCGGGACCGCGGATGTCGTCTCGCCCTCCTGCTCAGAACTCCCTTTCTCTTGCTTCACTCTCAGCGGTGCAGGTTCATCCGCGCCGAAGTCTTCACCTGGAGCGGTTCCCGACGAAACCTCATCTTCGGTGTCGCTTCTCACGTCATCGGAGTCATTGTCAATTTGTACAGGTTCCTCTGCAGATTCAACAACAGTGCATTCTGCCCTTCCGACTGGTTCGCTTTCCGCCCTTGCCTGGATCACTTCAGAGTCTTGAGTCCCGGAATGATCTGTCGCTTGCGAACTTTCTTCAGCCTCCAAAGCTTCAGCCTTTTCTTCTGCTGCAACAGTCTCTGTTTTGGAAGCAGCATCGTCGTCAATTCTATTCAGTCTGTTCTCCGCACCTGCTTCTTTGTGTTCGTTGGTCACTTGTTGGCTGGTTTGGGGGTTATCTGCCTCGACAATGTTTTCATCACCCTGCTTTTTGTCTTTTGCTGCTTTTTCATCTGAAGAGTCAGCAGTTTCCTCAATACCTTGCTCAGTTCTTACATCTGGTGCGGTTTCTTCAGCAATGAACACATCTTCAGTGTTTTCATCAACATTGTGACGTTTGCGATATTCATCATTTGAGAACTGGACATCTTCCGAGGTATCTGTGGGCGTCGCAACTTTCTCCAGAACACTCTCAGACCCGTCCTCTTCCGACTTTGAATCTTCTGCTTCTTTTGCCCGTGAGTGTTTCTGCTTCTTGTCGCTTTTCTGTTTCTGCTTCTTAGATTTCTTGTCGTCGGTCGAGATGTCATCTGCTGCAGACATTCTCGAACTTCCGCTGGTTTTCGACTGTTGATCCTCCGACTCATTTGTGTCGGAGTCTGACTGAAGCTTTTTGCTGCACTTTTTCCTTTTCCGTTCATCGGAGACTTGCGCGTCCTTGCCAGTTGTTTCCTCCATTGCTTTCTGAGTTGTTTTGTCCTCCACGTGTGAGTTTCTCTGAGAATGCTGTCGCTTCCTCGGTGTTTTCTTGTTCTTCTTCACTCCAGAGGTTTCACAAGTGGCGGCGGATTTTTCCTCCATTGCTGGAGACGATGAGGGTTTTGCTTCTGATGACTTCTTTCTGTTGCTCGGCGCAGCATCAGTCACCTGCTTTTGTGCACCCTGCTGCTGCCTGGACCTCGACTTCAGCATTTTGTCTGCTGTGTCCTTCACCTCCCCGTGTTTGTTCGCTTTCTTGCTTTTATGTTCACTCTGCAGCTCATCAACGTGTGATTCTCCTTGGGCATCTTCGTGTTCACTGGAATCTTCAGGTTGTTGCTTGCGTCCTGTCCTGGGGGCCACTGCCCCGTCTGTATAAAAAAAACTGGACGTTCCAGAGACAGTGTCTGTAGAAGAAGCACCATCCGCGTTTCCCATCTTCTGTTCACTGTTCTGATGATCCTGCACATTCTGGCCTCTTGATTCCCTCTCGGACACGCGCTTCTTCTTGGAAGATTTTTTCTGGTTTTCTCCTGCTCTCCTCTCTCCAGCAGGTTCTGAGAGATCCGTCTCGTCCTGCGCTGTGTCGGTGAGTGGTTCTGCCTGATCGTCGTCTTCCACTTCCGAGACGCTTTCTGCTCCAGCTCTTCCCTGGGCAGGAATTCGCCTGCTCTTCTTTTCCATTGTCGATTCATTTGGCTGAGCTTGCTCTTTGTCTTTCTGAGGCGTCAGCACCGCGTTATCCTGGATTCCCACGACATCGTTCATCTCTTTTGTCTCGTCAACCAGGGTGAGTTTCTCAACTGCAATGGTCGGGACCTTCTCCGTTGCTGATGGCGGCTCTGAAGTTTCTGCAACATTGTTCTGACAATCACTGTCGCACTCTGTCGCTTTCTTGGCTCGAGGGTTTGTGAGAATACTTGTTCGCCTCTGTTCTGTCTCTGGTGCCGATGTGTCCGTTGCATCTTTTGAAGGTGAATTTTCCGGTGAAAGTTTGCAATTGTTCTCAACTGGTTTTTTCGGGGACAACCAACGTCCAGTTTCTCCGCTTGAAAGTCGTTCGATCAAGACAATTGGGGATTTCACATATTTCTTACGTTTTGCAGCTTTCCCTGCATTTTTATTCGAACTTTGCGAACATGGCGCTCTCACATCTACAGAGATCAAAGGTTCGGACACCTTCAATTTTGTTCGACTTCTGGTGGAGCGGGAGTGATCGTTTTCAGTTTCAGTGTCTGACGCACTTCTTTGTTTCGCAGCAGAACGGGTTTTTTGAGCAGAATCATTCGTCCCTGTTTGAGCATCAGAAGGCTGTGACATTGCTTCTTTCTCGGCATCAGCACGTGAAGTTTTTTCAGTCTCAGTATTCGGACCGTGACCGTCATGCTGAGCACCTGAAAAATGTTTTTCATCGGCAGCGTCGTTTGAGGCGTTTTCTCCTTCAATCGGACCGTCGACTTCACAGGTGGAGGCCTCTGCATTCTGACTTGTCACTCCGCATTCCGTTTCGCTTGACTTCGTGCGACCTTCTTCGTCAACCTCATCAATTTCCTTGGTCCCGGAGATATCTTCATCGCCACCCAAGTGAACGCTTCTCTTCCCTTCCCTGGACGCACGTGCTCTTGCAGTTTTCAGTTTGTCAGTTTGTTCTTTCGAAGTCCTATTGTCGTCGGGGTTTGATGCTTTTTCAGTGGACGGTTCCACAGAATTTTCAGGCACTTTGTCCACAGAATTTTCAGGCACTTCGCTGTTATCTGAGGCACTTGGGATGCTTTGGACGGGCGACACTTCGCTGTCCCCACGAACTTTCACAGAAGAGGCCGAACTGTTGATTGCTTCTCGCCCCTCACGCTCTGGTTTGTCCCTGGAGTCATTCGTTTTCGACTTTTGCTTCGAAACGTACTCAATGGCGCTGAGGATGAGGGCCTGATCAAGAAATTCTGGGCTGCGACGTCCCTCTTGGTCAGATATCTCTTTCGAGTCTCCAGAATCGGACGAACCCACTTTTGATGCAGAGGCAGAGCTGGGAAGTAATGTGGTGTCAATGTTGGTCTGGTGAGCGTCGCCACCTTGCAGATGGTGGGACTGAACCTCCGCAATGTCGGGACACGTGGCAGTGTCACTGTTTGGAGTGAGCAGGTCATTCGCTTCAGCAACATTGGCATCAAAGTTCAGTGGACTGTTCGCGTTCAAATCCAACGGGCTTTGCACCCTCTTCTTGGTCACGAGTTGGATTCCTGAGGATATCTCCCTGATCCTCACGTGACCAGTCGACTCCCCTTTGTCACAGGAAAACAACACGCGTTGCTGGTCAGAGGAGAAGTCAAACGGACCTTCCTTGTACTCCAATATCAAGTACTTCTTTTCTGGAAAGTTGACCTCTTTGAAATGGTTCACAGCATCTTTGACCAGATCCAGGCAGTCTACCAGCGTCTGGCCTGTGGACGTTGGATTTGTTGCAGATTTCTGGATGCACTCCAGCAGAGCCAAATTTCGATCGACATCTTTCACATCTTTCTTGATCGCATTTTCGGCGTTCTTGATCTCATCCTTTGTTTTCTTGATCAGCACATCAAATTTCTGAGCTCCTTCGCTTCCCTCAGAAAGATTCGCCGCTTCTTTCTTGCTGCGAATGTGGGAAATGCAGTCTGCGTTGCTTGAAAGGACTTTTTTCTTCACAACCGCAAGTTTCGCTTTGAATTCGCGCACGTTTTTGCACACAGTTTCGATACTGGACAGAACACTCTCGACGTCTTCGTGCCTTGGTGTCTCAGACTCGTCAAGCTCTTGCTCTTCCAAAAGAAAAATCACATTCTGGCAGAAAGGCTGCTCGCAGTAGATACTCGCCTCTTTCTGGTGAGTTGAACAAAACTCCAGACTTCCTTCTTCCTCTTCAGACTCCATTTCTATGGCTTCGGCTGGCTCTTTTGCCTCGTTCATCTCCTGACGTTCACTGCTTTCTGCATGGCCATCCGTTGACCCTTCAGTTGGAGTTACAAAACTGTGATCTAATTCTGACGTCCGCGATTCGGCTGACTGGTCCTCTTCAGACTTTGTTTCGTGGCGCAAAGTTCGCCGGGCACTTCTCCGCACTGACACCTTTTGTTCCATGACAGACTCTCGATCTATTTTCTTCCTTGTTCAACGGACTGATTGTGTCACATTTTGGATCTTTCAATTTTGATCACAATGTGTTTGTCGTGCAATTCTCAACACACGTTCGCTTCAAGAGCATTCCTCCTTCCAGCATTTCTGGAAACAAATGCCAACGCTGTCATGTTCCGTCTCGTCTGACGGGATCTGCTCAGTGACGCTGAACGACCTGCATCCCGCGTCACAGATCGATAGACCTGCGAGCGATAACAAACACACTTGCAAACTAGCAACTGAGTTCAAGCTGTTTTCAACGTATTTCACTGACGGTTCACCACCTCATTCTTAAGATGGAAACGGCGAGGTAAAAGCCGTGAAACAAGTGAAATTTACCTTGTTTGGAAGCACTTTCTGCTGCGTTCTTTCCCACCATGTTACCGTGCCAAATGGTGGGAACGAATCAGAGCCCTTAAGAGAGGTCATGTGATTTGTGCCATGTGCTTTTTTGTTTACATGG
>JAAUXT010141905.1_pt1 | contig 15948 bp, 20 predicted proteins | sample 7278171 | NCBI WGS metagenome assembly JAAUXT01 (sample SAMN14350112, study PRJNA611818) | marine sediment metagenome | isolation source: surface marine sediment (1.8m) | place: French Polynesia: Moorea | collected 2018-08 | reverse complement strand
CTCCGATTTTAGAAACTTTTTACATGGTTATTAGGCCGGTCTAAGTTTGGGATGCAAAGTCATTTTTTGGATAAAAAATTTGAAAATGAATATTAGGTAATTATTTTAGTGTGAGATGGATATTGTTGTGAAACAATGTGTAAAAGTTTCATTTGGTCAAATTTGTTCCTTTTGGGTGTATACTAAATGAGTTACCGAGTTATGAATATTGAGTGAAAAAAGTACAAATTTTTGATGAAAAAAGTGACCAAAATCAGAGTGACTGAAATTAGAGTAACTGAAATCAGAGTTACCAAAATCAAGGCAACCGAAATCAGAATTTCCTCAAATCACCGCGAGCTCCATGGAGCAATTTTTTCACTGCATGATGTTTGGTTTGTGTGTACAGGCATTGCCGCTGGCCAAACAAGTATCCTGTACGTTGGCAATGACGAGTTTTGTCACTACATCACGATGGGAAGAGCTGTGGCTGCCGTGAACAAAGCTGAAGGTCTCTGCGTGTCGGGTGACACGGTTGTGGGCCCGTCTGCCTGGTGCTTCGTTAATGCAGAGGACTACCTGTTTGAATACTGCGAGGACAAGAAGCACGTGAAGGTGGGTTTGACGATCATCTTGAAAACTGCAAAGGTTGAAGAATGGAAAGCAAAAAGGTCGCTCGTGATTCTTTCGAGTTCAAGGGATTCACTTTTATTCAATTGTCGCAGTGCACTTTTGGCAAGAAAGTCGCTGTTGTTTGGAAACGCTCGTTCTGTGCAGAGAGAACTGGAAGGAAATCCGGCGAAAAATACCCCACAACTTTGACTTCACACAGGTAATGGACGCAGCAGCAGACCGGACACTCGGCGACACGAGACGCCTCGTGTTGGTCCGCACGTCCGGCATGACTCGGTCAGCCGAACACTTGCTCAGCTTGCAGTCGGGTGGGTCAAACGAATTGGTGAAACCAACTGTGCCTGAAGCCGCCTCCTCGAGGCGCCGTAGCATATTCACTGGAAGCACGGAAGAAAACACGCCAAGAGCATCAGAAGGAACTGCTGCCTTTCCTGGTGAGTCACGTTCACCAGTCGACTGAACCTTTGTGTTATAGTGTGTGATTCCGTAGAAGCTGCATTTCGTCCCACTACTGGTGAATGTGAAGCTGAACCTTTCCAAGATAACATTGCCACCACAGTTCTTCTTGTGGGGAGCAGGGCCTCAGTGGATACAAACTTTGTTGCATTCACTGCAGCAGAGATTCCAACTCCGACGGGGTCGATCACTGGCATTCGTATTCCTGAAACGGAGCACAATGTCGACGACGAAGAAGTTCGGGAGAAAACAGGCAAGAACACAACACCACGAATGTATTCGCACTGTCTGAACATATTGCCGTTTGTGTGCTACAAATCGTATCGATGAGGCCTGTCGTTTTCAAGTGAGGCGCGCCGTTGTGCAGAAGCATGGGACTCGTGTGAATGAAGCTCTCCGTCGGTACATCGCTCCTCCTGTCATAAAAAAGGTGACGCTCGTTTGTCATTGAGTGTGTGAATTTCGTCTCTGAAAAATAGTCGAAGGATGTACGTTCGTCTCTTTGCATCACAGGTGGATGACAGGCAGCCACTGGAGTACCTGTCGGAAATGAGACAAGTGTCCATTCTTTTCATCAACCTTGTGACTGAGGACACAACCAGAGTAGAAGGATGTGTTCTTCTTCAGCAGTGTTTTGATCTCATATTTGCACAGCTCAAAAAGATGGGAGGTAAATCTCTGCTTTTCTTCACCGACAATCGTGATTCAGGCAACCTGAAATAGTGTCTCCACGAGTGCGTTGTTTCGTCTTGCAGGATGCCTCAACAAGATATTCGTTTTCGACAAGGTCCTCTCAATCGTTTACCAGTTTCACTTTTCCTTTTCAAGTCGTTGTTGTTTTCCACACGTCTTTGACGTCCTTTGTCCTCTTCTCATCTCCCTCTACAAGGCGCCAAAGTTGCGTCTTTTCTGCACAGCTCATATGATAACTTTTTCGTGACCACTGACGGCGACAAGACTATTTCATTTGACCTCGACACTGTTTAGATTGTTCTGTGCTTCAAGAATTCTTGCTGGATCAGAAGATCTGCAAGTTTCGATTGTTTGTTGTCCACCGTAGGGCTGCACGTTTCTCGCCATATTTGGTCTGCCTGGGTACAGGACTGACAGTGACTGCTCAAGGGCTTTGCAGTGTGCCCACAGAATCAAGACAAAATTGGATGAACTTCCAAAAACAGAGTAAGAACCGCTCTTCTTCAGTGGATTTCAAAACAAAAATATTCCTTGTGACCAAGAATATTTCGTCAGGTGTTGTCTGCATCTTCACACAGGAGGACTTCCATTGGTGTGACCAGTGGACTGACGTACTGTGGTGTTGTCGGGCACGCTCACCGACACGAATACACTGGCAAGTGCCTGCATATTTTTCAATTGAAATTGTCGTCTGTTGAAACAAGCTCATCAAGTTTGCGTCTCGTCTAAGTACACCACACAATGTTGTCTTCAGTTATTGGAAGGAAAGTGAACATGGCTGCTCGGCTGATGATGTACTATCCGGGTTTGGTGACGTGTGACCAGGAGACGTACCACAACTCCAAACTGGGCGCGGTCAACTTCGTCGTGCAGGAGCTCAAGCAGATGAAGGGCTTGCAGCAAGTGGGAACAATCAGAGAATTTCAGGAGAATCAAACGTGAGTCAAAACTTTTTGCTTCTTGATCCGAAAATACATGCACTTTGTGTTTCCGAGTCGATCAGACTCCCAATATTTCCAACACTTTCAGGGACACCAATGTGAACTTCGCCATGCCTTTTGAGGAATATGACTTTCCCATCTTGGGTACGTGCATTGCTCTTGCTTTTCAGGTGTCATGAAAAGCGTACGGGTGGTTGTTGAAGAAATTACATTTGGTTGTTGTCAACAGGCAGACACAAAGAAATCGGGATCTTGATCGATCAGATTCGGGAAATGAAACAAAGGGCAACCCGAGGCACTTCTCCAGCCGTTCTGGCCTTCCAAGGATGTCCTGGAACAGGGAAGAGCAGGCTGGCAAAAGCTTTGGCGACGGCAGCCAGAAGTGAAAATGCCAAGTAAAATTTGCTTCTTGTTTGTTGTTCGGATCTCTCGGACTTTGCATTGACAGGAGGAATTGGGTCGATTTTCTCTAAAGTTCTTCCCATTCGTTTCTGGAAGTAACTTTTGGGTGGTTTCTTTCCGAAATGAAGGCTCTCTCGCCTCGCACAGGACGGTTGAATGCGCGCTGACGATTCACGACACAGCTGAAAGGTTCCTCGTCATCAGAACAGTTCTCGTCGAGTTGTTCGGGGTCAACCTGCGCGACCCGATGGACCAGCGACGAGAGGCCATCGTGTCACAGATGCAAAACGTCGCAGTCAACGACAGCATTTCACTCTTGCTAGATCTGCTTTTCTCAAAGGTAACAAGAGATGAAAGATCAGCGAACCCGCGGCACCATACACCAGTCACAGTACTCACACAACACGCGTTGTTTCAGCAGCAAGCTGGCCAGTCTACCTGCTGGGAAATGTTACTTTGCCCACAGGAAAGGAAGGAACTGTTTGATGGTTTGGAAAAGCAAAAGTTTCCTTCATTTTTTAACTCCTGTAAAAACTGCTCCACACACATACACCCGTCCGAAACAACACCATCGAGATTGCACTATGCCAGCGGCTTGAAGTTGCCGCGGGTGAAAAACACAGTGCGAAAAATAAGCGAACAAGACGAATGTGAAACAGCGAGTCTCTTTGCTTTGTTGGTCGAAGGCGACATCCACCATGAAATTCACAATTGCTATTGTTCCAGGATCTGAAAAGTTTCACTGCGCAAAGTGAAAAGTTACGCAACGCCCTCAGATCCATCCTGAGAACGGTTTGTCTTGCATTTGAACATTGGCTGTTCGCAACAATCCCATAATCTCTCGGACCTTCTTCAAATCAACATAATCGTTTTCTGCAGATGTGTGACAAGCACCAGTTGGTCGTGGTGGTCGTTGACGACGCGCATCACATGGACGCGGAGTCCTGGGCGCTGCTCGAGGAGCTGAGTGCGGACCCGCGCGCCGTCGTCGTGTTGACCCTCAAACCTGTCACGGCAGACACCGCTCTGACGCCCGCCGTCAAGGCGGTGCTGACCAATCTGACGACGAGGATCGTTCCGCTGCGCGGACTGCAACCGGAATTCATCCCTCCTCTGGCGTGTCAGCTGCTCAAAGTGCAAGAAATTCCGCTGAGATTGAACGAGTAAGGTCGTGGTGTGCTGTCAGATTCCGCGAAGATCTTCCAAATACTGAAGCACCGTTTTACTTTTCTGCAGCTTGCTCGAAGAACGAAGCCGAGGTTTGCCGCTTTGGTGTGAACTGCTTCTGTTGGACATGTTCTACGCTGGAACTATTTCTTCAGTTGCCAGAAGAGAGGCAACAATCACAGAAAAAATTATCAAACCCGCGGCGGAACATTTGTCCAGCCTCAGCAAATCCGTGAGGAGACTTCCTTGTCTCGCACAATTGTCGCCACTTCCGGTTGAAGGCAAAACGTTTGATTCGCCTTGCTTTTTGCAGAGCACACTTGCAGACGTGGTGTGCGTGGCGGACGACGAGGCGGACTTTGAAGTTGGAGTTCCTGACACAATGAGAGGTGAAGTTTGATTTTTCAGCGTCTCTCAAGTTGTCCGATGAACAGAATCTTCTTGGTTTGAAACACTGACTTTTCTCCGTTTCAGCATCAATCTTTTCCTCGGTCGACGAGCTGCACGGCTCTGCCCAGGCTCTCATCAAACATTCCGCCATCCTGGGAATTGCTTTTCCACGCGAACTGCTGGAAAACATCTTGCCGAACATTCTGACTGGCGACACTATGACGGCCGGTCTGATGAGGCTGATGGAAGGAGGTGCGACGCAGGGTGGTCGTTTTCTTTCCTCAAGGCTTTTCCTTCGCTTTGCTTTGCTGCACTTTGTGTGTTGTGTATCACGCGCAGGTTTCCTGGAGTGTGCAACGAAGAACCCAGTGAAGAAGGGTTTGTCCAAAATGCTCGTGACCGACTGGCCACTGTTGATGGGCGCGTCCAGAAGCAGCCAGGAGGAATCTTCCTTGCGTCACGACCATTTCTACTTCATCTCAGAACAAGTGCAGTGTGAATGTCTCGACAATCCTGGTGAGTGTTATTTGGTCCGTTCCTGCTGAAGTCCCTGGCGCACGTACACTTGCACTCGAGTTTCGACTGCATCTTGCACTTTGAGGCATTTTCGGCACGGAGATTTGCTTCTGGAGCGCCCTGCTTGTGTTTGCAGATCGTGGAGACGAGCGCGGCTACGGCGGGTGTCGCTTCCTGCGCTTCACGTCGTTCATCCTGCAGGAGACAACGTACGAGATGCTGGTCGAGGACGCTCGCGTCATGCTGCACAAGAAGGCGGCGCTCTTCCTTGAGAACGAGGCGTTCTCTTCCAACTCGGTTCGTGTTCTCGTATTCGCCGTTTTGTCACGAGTTCCTTGATTGTGTTCTTTGCTTTGAAAGTTCGCGAGTTCCGTTTTCAGTCAGGCCAAACGCATAGAAACTGGTACTTGAACTTGTTGGACACAGTGTGTTGACTCGCTGGCCTTTTGAGATTGCAGTGATTGCTGAAGCGATGGGTTTTGCAGATACATTCCGGTACGTGCGAGAAGGTCATTCCGTTCTTGACGGACGAAGGCGGCGACTCCGCGACGGTTCGCAGCCCGGCGTGGCTCGCCCTCCGTGTCATCGGAGTCCGCGTCTTCAACGAGTACGACACGGACGCGCAGACCGGTGAGTCTCATTGCGGGACGCGAGTGGCCAATTGGAAAGGTGAAATTGCGCTCAAATTACTGACACGTCCCACCGATTTCCCGAAAATGTGCAGATGTGTCGCGGCAGCACGATTTGGAAGACTTTGATGAAAGTTCGGGACACAATGCAGCTCCGGACACAGTGATAGGAAGGTGAGATTTCATTGTGTGTCATCGTCAGTGAGAGTGCTGCGGCACACTCAGTTGGTGTCGACAGACCGACGCACATTCACAACACGGCTGTTTTCAGAAGAACATCCGAGTTCAGTGCAAAGGAGTGCGAGTGTCAACAGAAATTGGCGATGCTTTTCCCTGAGCTCGTTCGACATTGGAGATTCGTGCAGAACGTGGAGAAAACGATCGGAAATTTGGTGGAGGCTGGCGCCACTGCCCTCACTGTGGGTCAGATTGCTGAGGTGAGAAACGCTGCAAAATTTAAGTTCACGGTGAGCAAAAAAACACCATAGATATCAGGTTCACGGTGGTGACGTGATTTGTTCAATTCCGTAGGCCAAAGAATATCTCGAAGAAGTCCACGAAATGCTCGACAGAATCAGACACGGGAAGAGCCCGTTTGACGGGGAGACTCCGTTCGACGACCCTGTGTGTGTGGACGCTTGGCAACAGGCGCGGCTTGAAACGTTGTTGGGACAGGTAATGGGCGCAGTACTTTTCTGTCAAGGCCGTTCTGCCGGTGTTCTCGAATGTGTGAACTGTGTACAGTTTGTTGCTGGTTGTTCAGGCCCTGCACCAGCTGGGATCAACGGAGAAGGCCATCGAACACTTTCGCAAAGCTCTGGTCCTGCTGGGCAATGAGCAACCGGACACGAACTTCAAAACGAGAGTCCGCGGAGAAAAGGAATATTTCAGACGGCTTTTCTTCAAGAAAATGCCCAGCCGACAACCGAAGATAACAGAGTGAGCTGTTTGAAATCTGCTTGACAATGTGCTCAAATGAAAGTCAAAAAAAAAATTTACTTCATAATTGCACAATTTTTCTCTTTTTGACAGTGAAGTCGACCGTTTGGTCGCCCAACTGCAGACACGCTGCGTTGCTCACTTGGCGCAAGAGTACATGCGAACTGGGCACAAGTGGAGAGCCATTTCCTGCGCCCTGCAGCACATCAACCTGTCTCTTCGACTGGACGACCCGGTCGAGGTGTCACTTGCACTTGGTTTGCGCTGAGTGAAACAACTTTCTCTTGCTGTGTTCCTGTTCAAATTCTTCTGTGTTGCATGTTCCAGGGGATGGTCGCACTTGCAAACAACATTCGACTGCGTGTGATCACAGGCCAGAGGAACAAGGCGCTTGAAGACGCCGCAGCAGCCTCCGAGTTGTGCGTGATGAAACTGTGTTCAAACAGCGAACTGCAGTTGCACTCACAAAGCACTTTTGGAGTTTTTGTTGAAAAAACTCCTGCCCGCACTTTTTCTGACAAGAGCGCTGCATCATTTTCAGATTGTTCGAGTTACCAAATGAGTTGACGATGGATGAGCTGTCGGCGACGGGCTACCTCTACGAGACTCTTCTCAACATGCTTCTGTCTTGGGGAGACGTCGATGCTGCTGTTTCGGCAGGTAGATCTGTTGAAGAGAATTTCATCGTCCTCACGGCTCATTTCGCCGACAAACTTACTTGTGCCGTCCTTCCAAAATTGTACGTTGTTGATTGTTCGCTCTTGACAGGTTTGGAAGGAGAAAAACTGACTCGCTTGCAGAAAATGAATGCAGTCAGAATTCAGCTGTTGCCCCCGTTGTGCTTGGCGCTGTTGATGCAGTGCAGGTAAAGACGACTAAGTTCCGCACAGGGGTCTGGTCGTTCTCAGCTTGCTTCGGTGGCGAAGTACGAGCGATTGCACGTTTGATTTTCAGACTGAAGCAATGTGGAATTCTGATAGAAGAGTTGAATCAGGCTCAGTTCGATGCGAAGGACCAGCAGGGAAGGACGTGGTTCTTGGGTTCTGCCATGATGTTCCTTCTGGAAACAGGTCCAACCACTTGGCGACGCACTGTCTGTTTTTTCGATGGAAACAACAGGGACCCTGGGCATCTCTGTCAAATGACAACACACGCAAACTGAGGGCTTGGAACCTTCCTTCCTTTTTCGTTGTTCGGCCTGGGACGACTGTGCTCTGCGTCACCAATTTTCTGTCAATCTTCCTCATCCACCAAGAAGTCACCGCACTCGCCAGTTCAGCTCAGTCGAATTCCTCAAGGTTTTTTGGTTGTTCATCACAACGCTGTTTTTGCAGGCTTTTACATGGAACCCGTGGAGAAAATTGAAAAAATGGCAAACAAACTGGAGAGGGACCAATCTGTCCTCACCGACAAAACACCGTTTTTCTTTCTTGCTGCGTGCTTGGCTGCTTGGTATTGTTTGAACTCAAAATTTTCTCACCGTTCTGCGCACACAAAAGTGTCACTACATTTGATGGTCCTGTGTGCGCGTGTAATATTGGTGCAACTTACATTGCAGGTTCTCTCGAAACCGTCGTCTTGTGGAAGCCGAGCACTGGTGCGGTGTTGCACGGAGTTGCTGCTCCTCGGACGGAGCGCCCGTGTCTTCGACTCTGTTTCCGACTCTGGCTTTCCTGAATCTCCTGGAGGCGTCCCTTTTGCTGTTGCGTGCTGCACGGTCGCAGGAAGTTTCCTTAGTGCCCCAAAAGAGGCCAATTGCACACCAAAAGAAGCAAATCAACAAGGTCCAGTATCAGGCACAAAATCCAGGCACTCACACATGTATTAAAAGCAGTCCGTTGTTTTGGCGCTCCGGCGGTTGACGCCTCTTGCGTGTCTTTCTCACAATTTGGGGGGTGTTTTCAATAATTCACGTCTGCTTCGTTTGAGGAGAACTGTGTTAAAGCGGTTTTGAAACGCATACTACAAGATTGCAGGACGAAAGTTTCTCCCCTCGCAGATGTTGAGGGAGGCGCGCCGCCTGGTGTCGGTCGTGGCGGTGTTGCAGCCGCGGCTGCTGCAGCTGGAGGCGTTCTTCACGGCGCTGTGCGGCGCCACCAGCAGCGCTGCCTTCATCGCCGCTCGATGCGCCGCGCTCGCCATCAAAATGGGAAACACGCTGGAGAGCTCGTGGGCGGAACTGAACAGAAAGGTCAGTGGCGATCAAATAAAGAAGAAAAGAAAAAAAGAAAAAGACAGTGCCATGTGTTTCAAGATCCATGTGTTCCAGGCTCAAACTCAGATTGTTGGGTGTTCACGCGGGTGAACTCAAGATCAAGAGCTTCGAGGGATTGGCAACTGTGTGCCGAGTAAACACCTGAGACCTGAAGATCACTTGAATTTTCAGTCGTGGACAACCCCGCAGAAGTACAGCGCGCTCGATTGGCGCGACGAGCTGAGAAGCTGGTTCAGACACCACGTGACGGACTCGACTGAGCTGCACCGCTTCGTGCTGCAGCTGCCGTCGCCGCTCGAATCGGCGTCGCGCGAGGAAGATCCGCTCGAGATTCTCAAGACTCGAACGACACCAGTTTGATGTCCATTTCACCAAATGGCTTTCGGTGTTTTGTTGTTTGTTTTTCCACGCTTCCAATAGTTGTTGTCACCCAGGACAAATTCGAGATGACTGTGAAGTGGGTTCTCGCCCAAGCCCATTGGTTCAAGTTGGCAAAATCTGAGGTGAGGTGGGACCCCTTCCCCCCCCCCCCCAATGGGTGTGAAATGAATGAAATTCGAGGTGAGGTCACACCCCACCCCACTCTTCCTTGCACAATGGAACTTGGTATGACCGGAAAGTTTCTTGCTGTCGTGTGCTGGACCTATTTCGACACCAGACTGAGAATATCTTTTTTCATGGACCATGTCGCCGGCTCGGCGCTTGTCTACACTGCCATATTTTCTTCTTCTCAGCGCTTCGATTCGATTCTGCGTGTGCAAAAAGTCAATTTGTGAAAAGCCAACAAACATAAAAAAGCGACCAATAAACTGATAAATAAAGTCCATCTTGACAAACGCCTGAATTTTTTTTCATAAAACGTTGCTTTATTGCATCAACACAGCGAAAAGTTTCCTTGCCTGACGGAGTCCCCCTTTGCACTTACAACACCCGTGAGAGATCTCGGATGGCGTGAAGCACAAAATAGAAACCAGAGATCAAAGATCAACGAGGCCCGCCGCTACAAGTGGCCAGCATTGCAATTCGTAAGGCCAAAACTATTCGGAGCTCAGAATTTTACGCTGATCAGCGGACAGTGAAACAAGAAAAATAATACGGGGTATCACCCAGTCCAGCCCCTCCCCCAACACACACACACACACCACCACCACCACCATACCGATTGCACGAAGCCCGCGGCCATGTGCCGGGCCACGTGCTCATCAAGAACAATACCAGACGAACATGAATTGTGATCTGGACGCGATATGTGTCATCAGCAGTGTTTTCTACTCCCAATTGTTTCACGCCTGAAATGAAACTTTTGAGCAATTCCAAAATGCAGATGTTTTGCGCACAATGAGAGCCGATAAATGCATTTTGTTTCGCACTTGAAATATTTTATCCTGCGGGCGACAAAAGAGCTCGAGCATTGTTGAAACATGAAGACAATTCATTTGATCGACATTGACTAGAAACTTCACATTTGCTGCACTATGGACATGTCAACAAAATTGAGAAGAAAATTCGCAAAAGCAGAAGACTGACGCGTTGGAATTTGCCAGAGGTGCGCGGAAAAGACGGTCCCGTTCGGTTTGGACACCGAAACTGTGAACTGTTGGGCTCCACACCTCGAAACAGCGACAATGTTTGGCGTCTGATGTCAGAAAAGAGAAGAGGATGAATGCATATCAGGCCGGATGGTGGTGGACTAACATCAAAATTTCCCTGCACACCCTCGATTTGAACGGGCAGAACTTTTCTCTTTTTCCTCTCCAGTGTTTGGGTCGCGCCCCCTCACTAAATCTTGCATCCACCCCCAGATTGGATTGGTGGAATTCGGACATAATCAGAATGGGTTCGACAATCATTCCAATGCTTTTCAGCGACACAGCGGTGTTCAGCTTTGGAAAATCCTGGTTCTGCTGCATTGATATTGTCAACCCAGCCCGTCTTCCCGATTCGTAAATACTGTCAAAATCGAGTGTCAGTGAATTTAGGAGCTGGACCCTCCATCGGATACCATGGATTCGCGTGCATTGGGGTTCATCCATTCCAACACAGTCCCAGTGTGGAATGTGTCACGCAGTGATCACAAATTCTGACGTGGTGACTAGAATAATCCTGCACGAATGATGGCTGACCGAACCCAAAGGCGTTACTCCCATTTCAACACCTTCGCGACCAGTGAAAAACCAGCAGCTTCTGTCGTCGCGACACTCTGCACAGTTTACGTGAAACATGCCGCAGTAAAATGGTCAATCACAACCTTCCGACGTCCAAGTCATGACACCGAGCAAAGAAAGTACACACGCACAAATGCACACCTGAACATCAAGGCACAACCGGTGACCGAAAATTGGAATGTTCAAAAGTTTTCCCAGTAGCCAACCTGCCTCCTTGTTTCCGGCAGATTTCCTCACGAACTCGAAGCCCCGTTGGCTGCTGTCACACCGCAGCACATAACACTTTCTCTCTCAGTTTCTCTCCTTGTTTTGCATCGAAGACAAAGTCTGTCTGTCATCTCACCATGTAGTTTGACAAGACTTTGCTTCGTCCTCCAGACTGAAGGATTAAAGCTGCGAAACGAAGACCACTGCACCAGTGAAGGCTGTCACAACTGCCAGGTTTTGATGTTGTTGATCTCCCACTTTTGCATGGGCGATGATGAATCACAAGGTCTCAGCTCAAGTTTGTTGCCACTCTCGGCCTGAGCACACTGTCCTCGTGACGAATGCTGCAGCTGACCCGTTTTCTGAAATGACCAAGAATTTTCGCTTCAAGCTCAATTCAATGCGTCGCTGTTCGGGTCAAAAAGCTCCACGTCACTTGAACGACGCAGCAAAAGCACAACGCAAACGGCACAACGCATGACGATACTCGTGCGGGGCTTTTGCACTTGCAAGGACGTGCAAAAGGTTCGTGCTCCCACTGTCGCTTTTCTTGGATTTGCAGGCAAAACAAATTCATTGGACGGACTGCGTCAATCGTTTCTTCTCCACGCAGAGTTCAGGTAAAAATTGAACTGAACACTCATTGGCTGACCTGATTCCACTGCCACGGCCCCGTGGGCTGCACTGGACAGTAGATTATGGAGACGCCACTTCCTGTTGAATCGATGCAGCGCTCCCCGACTCCCAGCTGTCCTTTGGCATTCAGACGGAACATCTGCAAGAAAACAACGTGGGTGTTCAGGGTGTTCCCCTGTTTGCTCTCCCAATTCGCTTCCCAACACAAAACAAAATAAGATTTTCACAAAATTCCAAACCAAATGCACCCGGCAGGATGTCACACAAGTCAAGTCAAAACTGAAACCACATTGGGTGCCCTCGGTCATACACACAGGGATGCACTGGGAAATACAGCACCAAAGAGAAAAACCTTTCACCTGAGGTGAAACAAAATTTCCCACTTGCCTGCTGTGTGTGTTCAATGGAAGAAATTGTGAAACAACGATCAACGCTTTGCAAAACCCAAGGAGGCTTTCTTTTTGACACTATGACACAACAACAGGTTTGGAAAGGATGCATCTTGTTTGTTGTGAACATCTCGACATCCTGCGGAATTTCAGTCCCTGTCACACAAAAATAACCATCACCTGATTCCCTCCGAAATGATGACACGTGCTCGTGCCTATGGGGCCTCCGCCGACACGCTGCCCCATCGTGTCGAAGCAGAGGTTGCCTTCTCGAGTTTTCACCTTCAAGGACACCGAGTGAAACTGCTAAACTCCGTTCTGCTGCCAACTGAACAAAGGACTGTTCCAGAAAATTCTGCTGACACAAAAAGAAGTCAACAAGTAAAGAGAACATTTGGTGTCGACAATTCTGCTCACCTCTCCCCAGCCTAGATTCAGAGGCGGCGGGGGGAACTTCTCGTACACCTCGTACGCAATGTTATCCATGAACCACTTGAAGCTCTTGCACTTGTGTTGCTCCTTGAATGCGAGTTGGGCGGAGATGTCTCCGATCGGGTACCCACGAATCGTCGGCTCGCGCGTGTAGAAGTACTCTTTGAACTCGTCGTCCAGCCACACTTCCACCACGCGCATGTAGTTCTGAAAATAATCACAATCGGGTTCATTCGTCAGTCGTTTGGTCGGTGATGGCTCACGGATTTAGAAACACAATGCACAGGTGACAAGTTACGTGTATGGTTCTGTGTCAAAACATCTTAGCTACCAATCTGAATCACAGTCACGTACCAACAAAATGATTGGAATCTTTGGGCTGATTTTGCCAAATCCGTACGGCATTGCATTCCTGTACACGTGTCCTACTCTGGAGCAAGGAACCCACTCAATGCTCCCACCGCACTGCCAGATCTGAAGCATCGAGAAACATTTGCCACAGCACTGTTTCGCGCAAAAGCAAATTCATCACACGAGGACTACGGACGCAAACGATGAGAACCATGAGTACCTTGAAAGAGAGTTCAAAGTTTTCCCCTCCCCAGATCTGCATTCCGGGATCGTAGCCACCCAACTCATTGAAGTAGTTTCTGTCCATCGCGAACAGTCCTCCAGCGTGAGTCGGTGACCTGCAGGGGTCGAACCACAGCATGAAACTCTCGCATGGTGATTTTCAGTGTCAAGAAATTGCACCAATTTACTCCCTTTTGCTGGCTGAACTTTTTAGCAATTCGTGAACTTGAATAACGAAAAGGCTGAGCGTGACATCTTTTTTGGTATCCGTTTGCTTCTATTTTGTGCTAATTTCCACAAAGCAATTCAATCAAGGGAAAGACATTTTCGCGGACAGGGAAACAAATTACAGTTTGTACATTTTAAGTTGTCTCATATTGACACAGAAAATGTACAGCTTTGGAAATTGACGGGCCATTTCCAACAAGAGGGTTTCGCCGCGGCTGATTTTGAAATGAAAGTCCATTTGCAAACAAAGCATTTTCTCGTATCCAAAGCATCAACGGAAATGTGCCAACTCACCAATAGGGTTCGCTGTTATGGTCCCTCTTATCAAGTTCCTTCTTTGGCACTTTTGATTCCTTGTACAGAAAGCCCCACTCAAAGATCCCTCGGAAGTGGTCGTGATGGGCGTACACAGGACTATAGCGGAAATTGTTCCAGTCAATTCCATCAATGATCGGCACAGCCATTATGGTTCTAAAAAGCAAAAACAATCTCCCGATTGACAGAAGCAGAGAGAGAGAAAGAGAATACATACAAGCAGAGACATCACACCATCAAGTGCACAGGATCAAGTTTCTGGCCGCAGGAAATGGGTGTTTCGTCACACGCATCGTGCAAGGCTCGTGCATTCCCAGATGACAAACGCAGAACATCCAAAAATTCGTTGGGCGGTGGCGAACAGCACGTTCAGACGGGTACTGCTCGGGCACAGGATTCCCCACCAACCAGCCTTGCAACATGATGCACAACTAAACATTCCACACAGCGACTCCTGTTTCTCATCAAAACGAGAGAAATGAGACTCGCCAGCAACATCAACGTGTACGTGTTGTCAAAACAGCATTGCCCCCTCGCCAAAATCAACGTACTCCAGAATGAGTTTTCGGTTGTTTTCAGTTGAAATTCTCATCGCAAATATTCGTTGTGCATCCGATGGTGCAGCCAGAAATCAGGAGGATCAAAGCGTTCAGAGTAGTGCTATTCTTCCACCGAACACACCACGACACGACGCGCATTACGACCCTCCCTCACCAGTAGGGCTCGCTGTCTCTCTCGCGCTTCGCGAGTTCTTTCCGTGGAACTCGAGACTCTTTGTACAGGAAGCCCCACTCAAAGATGCCCCGATAGTGCGTGCCCTCGGCGTACACTCGGCGGTAGCGGAAATTCTCCCAGCTGATGCTGTCCACTATGGGCACTGCCATTTTCGTTCTACACACACAACCAAACAATCCATAATGACGAAAAAATACTCAAACAAAAACTGTCTCGTTCCTGAACCATCTTCGATGGCATCTCACATTAGAGCGATATTCTTTGCTGTCTACCTGCTTGACAGCCTTGAGGTTGAAATACGGTCGCTTTGGAAACGTCCGCACGTCACTGTACTCAACACTTGTACCTTGAGGCAACGTTTCTTGACCAGAGAGTGGCCCACGAAGAAGAGTCCTCACCTGTCATATCTGATCCTTGCCAAAAGCGGCACGAGCCAGTTACGGTTGCACTCGCAGTGCGCGTCGAGAAAGACGATCGCGTCGCCGATGGCGTACTTGGCTCCTGCGCTGCGCGTCGCGATGAGTCCGAGTCGCTCCGTGTTCCTGTACAGCTTCACCAGCCCGTTGAACTGCTTTATGTATTCGTCCAGCCTTCCCTTCAGGTGTTCTACATTGACAAGAAACACACGTCAACAAGTGTTGTCCACTGACCAAATCTTCGCACAAAACAGATGTGGGCGTGTCTGTGTGCAGCCTGTTTACGAACAAAGATGAGAACCTTTGTCACTGAAGTCGTCCACCATGACGACTTCCTTGAGCAGGTTGGGCGGCGACATGTTGATGACGCTGTGCACAGTGCGCATCAGGCTCGACCAGCCCTCGTTGTGAAAAACGATGATCACACTTGCAGTTGGTAAATCCTCCGGATAGTGCCAGTACTTGCACCTGGCTCAGACAAACAGGAAATTCACAACATTCTGGAGAATTAGCTGTCAACTGCACTGTATGCAAATGCCATGTCCTTGTCATCATGAAACTCACTCGTCCAATCTGGTGTCTGGAATGGCCCGGTCCATCGCAATTTTGTCACTGGCAACCATGTTGAATCCAAATTCTCGAACACTTCTGTCTGCTTCTTGCTTCTCAGCCATCGAAGTGTAAACAGGTTCTCCGTTTTCTCCTGTCAACGAAAAGTGGCAATGCTCGCGTGTCGGCAGAGTATGCCGGAATGCAATGTTATATATATTTACCATGACCACCCCTAAGTACTGCCATAGCCACAGCAACAGCCACAGCCAATCATATCATTCCCTAGATGGAGCCACTATCCTAAGCTGGGCACATGACCCAGACTGCCAACACACAATAG
>JAAUXT010035986.1_pt1 | contig 15951 bp, 14 predicted proteins | sample 7278171 | NCBI WGS metagenome assembly JAAUXT01 (sample SAMN14350112, study PRJNA611818) | marine sediment metagenome | isolation source: surface marine sediment (1.8m) | place: French Polynesia: Moorea | collected 2018-08 | reverse complement strand
GCAGTTGACGTTGTTGGCGCTCTCAATGTGAAAACAAACCTGCTGTCAGCGTCAAAAAATTCACTGACGACGTCAAAAAAAGTTGCAGTCGGCACCAACGTGAAAACCCCTGAACTTGTGGCTTTCAAGTTATTCCCTGATGGCAAGTCAACCCAGCTACTTTGAGTCCATTTTTATTTTTCTTCGGTGTATTGCAGATCAAAGAAAGTGTTGTTTTTCTTCTTTTATTTGCCAGGAAAATGGCTGTGTGATCTCAATACAACACTGTTTCCAATCGAAGAACTTTGTGACAAATATTACTGTGAAGACAAAACTAATGAATCCTTTTGTGAATGTGGAAGAGGGAAATGGAAATGTCCCACAGATGGAAAATGCATTGATGACTACAAAGTTTGTGACAAGAGTGACCAAGGCTGTCACTGTCAGTATTGTGCAGACGAGGAAGAAAACTTTTGTTCCAATGTTTGGGACTGTCCCAAAGACAGGGTGAAAGTATCTGGTACGTATTTATGGCCTTGAATTTGTGCTTTCATACTTGCCAAAAATTTTCTCTGTTCACCAAGATATGTCTTACAAACAACACCAAAAAATCCCAAGTGGTGTTGGCTTTTGACAGGGAGATGTATTCCAAGGGTGTGGATCTGCAATGGAAGAGGTGATTTGATAGATGGTGCAGATGAGCAAAATTGCAATACCAGACAATGTTTGGACAGTGACACCAAATGTGACAACTACAAATGTGTCCCAAGTGAGCAACTATGTGATGGAACCAAGGATTGCTTGAATGGAGATGATGAAAACAACTGCAAGGCATGTTTCTTGAGATGTGATGGTGAATGTATACCTGAACATTATATTTGTGACACAGTGGTGCATTGCGCAGATGGATCTGATGAACACAATTGTGACCAGTGGGAATGTCCCGATGGAACATGGACATGTAGTGATGGGAAATGCATCAACATGACCTCAGTGTGTGATTCATTTTCTGACTGTTTGGACGGAACTGATGAGGAGAATTGCGGAAACTGGACATGTGTGGAGGGAATGTGGAAGTGTCTCAACAGTGATCAATGCATCCCTGATGATCGAGTTTGTGATGGGTTTGTGACCTGTTTGGACAAAACCGATGAATTTTTTTCAACCTGCATGGAATGGGTTTGCCCACCAGACAGGTGGAGATGCAAAGGATGGAGCCATTGTCTCCCACTGGAGAATGTGTGTGATGGCAACTACTACCCAAATGGTGGTTGTGCGTACACAAACACAGATGAAAGAAATTGTGAAGAGTGGAACTGCATTGAAGGTTACTGGAAATGTGCCAACAACAAGCAATGTGTCCCCATCACAAAACTTTGTGATGGTGTGCACCATTGTAAAGACCAATCAGATGAGTTCCAGTGTGACAGATTTGTCTGTGACAAGAGGGAGTGGAGGTGTTCCAAAACCAAGCAGTGCATTCAGTCCTTTCAAGTTTGTGATGGAGTCACTGAGTGCTCTGACAATTCAGATGAAAAAGGTTGGTAGATTGAGAAACCAAACATAAATGATTGTATGTGTTGGTCAGTTTGATGAAAATGTTTGTTTCTGTTTTCTTTTTTACAGACTGCCTTTCAGAAGAGTTTCTTTGTCCCACTGGACATTGGAAATGCACCAATGGCAGATGTATCACAGACAGATTTGTGTGTGATGGAAACTTGGACTGCAGTGACGAATCAGATGAAGAAAACTGTGCCAGTTGGCCTTGTGTTGAAGGCCAAATGAAGTGTGCTGACCAACTGGAATGTGTGGAGGTAAAGAACGAATGTGTCCCTCCCGCTGACCCCATGGAAAAGTTCTGCCACCACCTGTTCTGCGCAAATAGTCGTGCCCCCAAAATGGTGATCAATTTTAAATTGTTTGTTTTTGGCATGTGGCTGTTTCAGATCGACCAGGTGTGTGCTAACAATGGTTTTGATTGCAATGACGGGTCAGATGAGTTGTGTGACGATCCTTGTGTTGCTGGCTCCTTCAGAGGAACATTTACCATGAAGGCAAGAAATTACAAGCTCAAATGGATTCAGGTTCTCGTACGAGTTGCAAATGACAGGCAGCCCTTTAGATGTGAGATTCCAAGGAATTGTTTGATTGCAGAAGTGTGAGGAGGACATTGGCAAGTGCATCCCAGTGTTTTGGTATTGCGACGGGAAGGTTGATTGCCCGCAAGGCTCCGATGAGCTTGGATGCTCCTGCAGTGAATTCCACATGACCAATTGTGAAACCGTGTGGAATACAACAACTTGTGTGCCCGCCAGTTGGGTGTGTGAGAAGGGCCTGTGTACAAACAAGGACAAGGAACTTTGTCATTTGAACTTTAACACAGACACCAGACAACAAAAATTTACTTTTCAAACAGGTGACATTGGCGACAGATTTTGTGTGTCAAATGTTTGGGAAGACAGCACAATGCAATCTACAGAAGTTATAATTCAAGGACCATTTTTGTAGGGCTTGAAGATTTCTCAACCAGCAATACTAAGGTTTACTTAGTGTCGTCTGATTTTTCTGAGGAAACTTGCACCGACCACCAAGGTGAAGTGAAATGCAAATCTTTAGGGTCAGCTATTTCTGATATCATCAAAAGGAATAATGTTTTCAGCCACACTGTTGTGATTGTGACCAAAAAGCAGAAGACACTGAATGACACTCTTCTGCTGCACAATTCTTTTGTTGGTGGCGGAACCATAAATGTTGTCTGTTCTCAATTGTGCGTTTTCACCACGACTCTTCTCTTTGTTGCCAGACAGCATCACTCAAATTTCTCCATTGTCTTTCGAAATTTAACTTTCTCAAATTCTCAGTTGTTTCTTCAGAACTTAAAAGTCCAATTCATTGATGTAACTTTTGAAAATTCAACACTCCGTGATGTGTCTCCACTACCAGGTGAACTGGGTGAGTTGCAATTGTTGTTTTCGAAAGTCAAGTTTGTTCCGTCAAACGAAGGGGAATCTTTTCCAGGGATTTACATCCTGAACACACAGGTCACCTTGATTGAGTTCTACCATTCAAGTACTTTATTTTCTGATATTTATGCAAATGTCTCTTTCCTATCCTTCACATCTCATGGCACACAATATGAAAGCAGCATGCTGACTCTAAGTTGTGCAACATTTTGCCTGTGTTTATTTGAAAATAGTCACCTCACAGAAGGGAAAGAAAGGAAGCTGGAGGAACCTTCTCTGATCATCACAGCCAGAATGATAAGTTGTACTCTCTTATCTTCACATATCATCAACAACACAGGAGGTGTCATGTTTATCAAGTCTAATGCGGGACTCTTACTTTCTTGGCTTCAAGTTTCAATCCAGAAATGTGTTTTTGAAAGCAATGTAAAATCAGGATCAGGTGGCGCTTTGGACATCCTGTACTTTGTGCCAGGGACGGACAGATCAGCAGAAAGTTTTTTGGATATTGTGGACAGTTCTTTCTTTGAGAATGTTGCAAAGCAAGTACGTTTTGTTCAGTCGTTTGGTGGTGCAGTTCGCGTGAGGAGTCGTCTTTCAGAACTGGGCAGCTCAATGAGACACTTTTCTCTCCAAATCAAGAACAGTACCTTTGTCAATAACATGGCAGACAGTGGAGGAGGGGCCATTTTCGTGTCCCCAGAGTACACCAGTGTCACCATATCAGACTCACTGTTCATGTTCACCCAAGAAACAAACCATACTTTTGGGGGTATTTTCCTTGTAACTTTCACTTCCACATCTGTTCTGAACACGACTTTTCAAAGCAAAATACGAAATAACACTGCCTCCCTTATTGAACTTCAAATGCAAAACCCAGGAGAAGAAGTTCGGCAGTTGTCTGTGCACACCCATTGTTTGCCTTGGATGAAGCTGGACACGTCCACAGGTTATTCAATATCACCTGCAACTGGACAAGCCATTTTACAAAAGGTTGTGGTGTCTTGTGCCTCATGTCCAACATCGCTGTACATTGATTCCGATGGGAAAAGTTTTCTTTCTTACAAAGTGCACACAAACCAGAGTGAAATCATACTGTATGATTCCAAGGGAGATTTACTTCAACAGGAGTGTAAAGATTGTCCGACTGGTGCTGACTGTCCAGGCAATGATCTCATTTCCAAACCAAACTTTTGTGGTTTTTTGACTGACCAGGGAATCGAGTTTTTGCAGTGTCCAATGGAGTACTGTTGTACACGAAGACCTTGTGTGGGTTTTGATCAGTGTTCAGGAAACAGAGAAGGACCGTTGTGTGGTGCCTGCAAGGAGGGTTATGCTCTTTCTATGTTGTCCAATAACTGTGTAAAGAGCAGTGACTGCAATGATCATTGGCTGTGGTTTGCGGCCCTGGTTGGCATGTGTGCCTACATGTTATGGTATACCTTCAAAAATGATCTCTTTGCTTTGCCCTCGAAATTAATCAAGCTGTTTCAAAAGTCTAATTCTGCAGACAGTCAAGCATCTCAGACTGACAAACAATATTTTTCCATTTTAACATTCTTTGTTCAGGCTTCAGTTGTCATGAGACTCACCAGTTTTCAGCAGTCTGCAAGGAAAGTTGATCTTGTTGTTCAGAAGATTGAGTCATATTTTGGGCTGGCTCTAAGCATAGAAATATCTTACGTTTCAACCAATGTCTGTGCTGTCGTTGACATGACGACAACAAACAAGGTGATGTTAAAATTGTTGTTTCTCTTGGGTATCTATGGTATGTGGTGTATTGCCTTTTGTCTGGCATCAGTTTTGTGCCTTCTGTTAGAGAATAAGTACCCAAAAGGCAAAAGCTTCTTGGCTGATCTGAAGATTCGATTAGTGTATGGTTTGGTTAAAATAATCAAGTACACCTATTTGGGATTTACCTACGTGATGTTTTACTCGTTGAGCTGCATAACTGTCAACATTGGCGAAGACAAAACAAGTGAAGACCTGGGAACAGCAGTTTGGTTCTACGATGGATCAGTTCACTGTTACAACAGCTGGCAATTATCCATGATCCTGTTTGGTCTCACGTACATTGTACCTTTTCCAATTGTCTTGTACATTGGTCTCCAATTGTTGGCAAAAAATGTCATCACTGGCAAGTCCATTATTGTGGGAACATTTTTTCCTCTGCCAGTCTTGGCCTATTGGGTGTTCAATTTCTTAACAATGAAGAGGGATGCGCAGAGTGCTCCGAATAATGTTTCCGACGATTGGGATGTGAGATGTAGAGAAGCTATTCATGACGCATTTGGGGGAGGATACAGGCAATCCAGGGGTGGCACGCAACACTGGGAGTGTGTTCTTATGGTCAGAAGGTTTGTTCTGTGCGCAACAACCTTGATGCCCAACCCAGTGATTCAACTCTGTGTCTGTGTTGCTCTTTGCCTTGTTTTTCTCCTTCACCATGCACATGTCAAACCCTTTGTTTTCAGTCTGTCAAACAAAGCAGAAACACTTTCACTGACTTTATTGGTTGGGATTGCTTTCATAAACTTTGGAAAGTCAATCTTTCTATACCTGGGAGTCAACCCTCAGGGTTCTCAGATCAATGTCATGTTGAACCTTGGTTTGTTGGAAAACATGTCGGTGTTTTTCCTGCTGTGCTACATCGTGTTTGGTGAAATCGTTCTCAAAATGAAGCATTTTGTGGCTTCTCGGAGGAAAGTATCAGCACCTAAAGATCAACCCGCGAGCGATTTGGGCTTTGAGGTGGGCACAGACGCATTAAAACAGCAAATTTAGACATCTACATGGCGTGAGACAGGCAGACAGTCGCTCTTGTCTGTAATATTGTTTATTGCAAAATCAAAAATATTTCGCAATAAATGCATTCAAAAGTTTGTTGTGTGCTCTTGTTTGTTCTGTGTGAATGATCTGTTGCCTCGCAAACACATGCGTCGCGAAACTGGAGCGACACTTCGGTGCATGACTGTCAGAGGTATGGTTGTCCCAAAGCCCACCTGGGCATGTTCTGGTTCAAATGGCGTCTGTACTCAAAGCATAGAGGATGGACTAAAGATCCCAACAGTTCAATCCAGTGCACTGGGTAATGACATTTCTCTTGTTCCAGCGCGTTGCAGCACCTGCTTGGAACTGTGACGTTCTGTTTGTCGTTCACAATCCGAAACTCCTTCAGTGCTTGGAATTTTCTGGTCAAAGCAAGTGTTGTGCGTCGAAGATCTTCTTGCTGAGTTCGGTGTGGGGGCGTCCAATGAATTGATTGATAGTGACAAGTTGTCTGTAATGTTCTTTGACCGTCTCATTCCCGGCTACCCATCCTTTTCTGGGGGCGGAAGGCCCGACCATCCAGACCTCAGGGTCCCTGAACTCCTCCCAGCTCGGCCTCCAACTGTGGTACATGGGTTTCACATCAAACCAGCCTCCACCGTAGACGTGCCACAGGTAGCCTCTCAGATAATCCGACTTGTGCACAGCGGTGAGATACTGGTAGGCTGGGTGGAGAGGGAAATCAGGGTGGACGAACTCGTCGATGTTCGCTGGTGTGATCAGTGCAATTGGAACTCCAATGTTGTCTCTGGTCGTCTTCATGCTCTGTGCTGAAAAGTGCAAAGCAGTTGTGAGTCGTTTACATTGCAGAAATACAACCCACAAGCAATCATAAAATGTGAACCTCAGCTCCCATGCGCAGAAAAAACCCACAAGCAACCACAATGTGCACCTCAGCTCCGAGGCTCAGCACACACGTTTGGATCCGTTGGAAACAAACCAGGCCTCACGACTCCACGCAGTAGTTAAAACACTACTTCGGGAGGAGGGGGGAGCTGTGCTGTCCCGGCGCCACCCACCTCTGTTTCCGGTGAGCGCCGCCGCGCTGTCCCAGTACATCCAGACGAGCTGCGGAACCCCGTGCCTCAGCGTCACCGGGAACTTCAGCGCAGCCTCGATCCGACGGACGTCCGGGGAACTCCGCGCATCTCCACCGGGATCTGAAGTCTGATTTACACTGGGTGCGTCACGATGTTCGACGGCTACACAGAGCTGCAGGTACTCTGTGCTGCGTGGCTCATTGTACAGTGGAGGTGTACTGGGGCACGATTCAATACCATATCAGCTACATCCACTGGTTTCTGGGCAGCAGCCTGCAGAGCTAATCATTTTGTTGACTTGAATACATTGTGTTGACTTCTGCGTCAACTGTGTTCGACATTGCTCCTCCAGTGTACACAGTGCCTGACAGAGCCTTGCTTTACGTGTACGTCCTGGCAATGTGGTCGGTGCCTGATCCACAACTTTGTGTGTGTGTGTGTGTGTGTGTGTGTGTGTGTGTGTGTGTGTGTGTGTGTGTGTGTGAAGGCACCAGGCCATGTGCACGTGCATCCACAGTGAAACAAACGTTCTACCTGATGGACGTCCCAGAAGTACCGAAATCCTTGCACAGCAGTCCACATGGAAGAGTTCGCACGCTGCAACCTGTGCGACGTCTGCATGTTTTCATTCAGGATGTTCCTCCTTGACTTTTGTTGCACCGTGAACAGGATGCTGAAGAGACTCAACTGCAGGCCGACGAATATCAGGCACAAGCAAACCTTCCTTTGCTGGTTGACCATGATTGTTTGAGAGATGTACAGGTCACGTCAAATTTGACGATCTCGGAACACTTGTTCAGGTGTCCTCGAGGTGCAGCAGCGAAACGTTCTGCACAGGGTGCAGTCTCTCTTTCCACCTGAATCCAGGAAACCTGCACGGCACAAGGAAACAAACCGCTGGGATGTGTATAACGCACGTTGTTCCTTTGCTCCCCGTTGTTAGTGTGTACGTGTGCATGTTTGCTTTCACGCCCTCGTGAACGTGCGATTTCTTTTTGGCTTTTGGAGGCCAACGACTGATAAAGAGCTTTATCAGTCAGAGGGCACCCAGCAATCGACCCAGGAAGAGACACAAACACGATTGGGAGAAATCAAACAGTAAAGCACGTTCGACGTGAAGCATTGGCTGCAAAGTTTTGGTTGTTTTCTTCTTGTTTTCCTTTTGCACAGGAAATCGGTCTCAGTCCGTGCGTCGATCGGCGCACTGCATGATCATCGGAGACTGCCGCATACCGGCACGCACAGGCTGGACATTGACAGGCTGAATGCAACTTTGATTTGTTCTTCCACCCCACCTGGCTCTGCTTGTTTGCCACAAAGTTAATTTCCTTTAGGCTCGTATCTGACGGATCCAGAGGACCCAGAACCTCACTGAACTCAACAAAACATTTACTCTTCCCTGTACGCCGAAGGTTGCAAGAATTTTTTGCTGTTCTGGGTGTCCTTGTGCATGCTCGCGCGAGAATCAAATGTGCAATTGGAAGCGAGAGTCCAGCCTGAGGTTCAGACCCACCCTTCCAAATCCAATACGTGGGCGAGATAATGCACATCTTGTCCGTGCGGGGAACCTTGGAAGTTTGTGGCGTTGTAAACCGATTGTTTGAATCAAACTCCAAAGAGAACGTGCTTGTGTTGCTCCAAATCGGACGAAGTTCTCACATTTGTGTGCACCAGCAGTCCACTTAAATGAGGAAAGGTGTGCGTGTCTAAAATACTCGCTGCAAACCTGCGAATGTGCCTCTTGACCAAGCGAAACCAACAACTTCAAGACAATTCAGTTCTTTGACACGGAGCTGTCCAAGTTCAAAGAAGAAACACAAAGTTGAGAATCGACATTCTTGCACAGAAGACAAACAAATAAATTGTCGGTCGGTATTCTTTTGGGAACTTGTGTTTGCATGTGAGCTCTGTGTTGCGGCAATCGCTGCATTCCTGCGTTTCCAGAGATAGACACACGCAAACACCTGTACGCGTGCAGGAAAACAACATAAGAAGGGCTTGCTCACGTGGATGCAAACTTTGTCTTTCTTCATGCCAAAAATTATGCGTGCGCTATCGAACAAAAACAAGGTGCCACACCCAAATGCACGGATCCAAATTTCTCTTGTCTGCTTGTGTGTGCACTGAAGGGTGTCCCACATGACACACAGAGTCCCCAGGCCCCATTCATTTGTGACATTCATGTTTGGAAAAGTTTGTACTCGCATTTGGAGAAGTTTGTTGATTGGGATGACACTTGCGCCGGCCGATCGCAGACCTGACGCAGGTTTTCTTTTCCCGCTGGATGCCGTGAGTAGCAAATCGGTCTCTGAGTGAGTGGCGTTTTGAGTGCGATTGCTCCAGCAGAAAACGAGTACAAAGTTGTTACGGCGGAAAAGAAGTTTCAAAATCAATGTCAAAGCTTTCACACCAAAACTACCACAACTTCTGACACGTACCCATGTGCCGTTTTCGCATGTGTGTTGCGTCTCGGAACATGTTACGCACAACAATGGATTGACCATTGCAAGCAGCGCGTGAAGGACGCTCGTTATCACACACACACACACACACACACACACACACACACACACACACACAGAGCCTCAGTCTCCACTTTTGTAGGGTTCTCTCTTGCCAGGAGGGAAGATGCCCTGAAAACTACAATGTTTGAACTGCTCACATCGATTTTTTATTCAAAATTCAGAATTCGTCAAAAGACAATGAGATAACGGCGGTGGACTTGCTTCTAAGGGGCTCACCACTTTCTGGAGACTCTTCCTGTTCAACCGACGGGACACAACAATAACAGTGACAAATCTGCACAAAACAACACCTGTGTTCACAGGAGACGACGAGAGAGTGACTCAAGATTCATTCTGTGATGGATGTGTTTGACCAGAGGACTGGGAGAAAGGACTCTGTTGAGGACAGGGCCACGTGCTTTGCCATGTTTGTTGCAACCAACGTGGTTCTTTTCTATCTGCTCTTCAATTTCCTGATTTATCCCGTCTCGTTGCCGGGTCTTCACACTGCAAAATCTGGAAAAGACTCGGCCACACGCGACGACAGCAGCGAAGATTCTCGGAGACAGCCCGAGGTCCTGCGAGATTTTGGTCTTTACCTGAGGATGTATTCTGGAAAAAGCAGAGATTACTACACCATGCTGGTGCCCAGTATGAAGTACTTTTGGTTTCTGCCAGTGAATCTGACCGTTGTTTTGGACGACACACCTGAAGACAGACTGTTTGCTGAAAACATTTCCAATTCATTTCCCTTTCCTTTGATTTGCTTTGACAAACCTCTTGACCCAAAATATTACAACAACATTGGCCACAGTCTTCAGCAGCTCTCCATGTTCTATGTTGAAGGATGCTTCACCAACAAGTATGTTGGGTTTGTTGACAGTGACACCTTCTTCAGCACAATGGTGACTCCTGAACTCATGTTCAATGGGTCAAAGCCCATTGTTCTTGGGGTGTATGGAAAGAACAGAAAAGACTGGAGGAATGGAACAACGTTTGCCCTCGGCAAACAGGAAGTGTTCAGGTGCATGTCGTACTTTCCAGTCGTGGTGAAAACAAAACACATCATAGAAATGAGAAAATACATGGAGGAATTGCACAAAACACATTTTTTGAAGGTCTTCTCCCAGTTTTCTATTTCGAGAACAGGTTTCTCCCAGTTCAACATCATGTGCACTTACATCTGGTATTTCCACAGAGATGAGTACCACTTCCACGCTCAGTTTCACGGACCTGGATTCGTGTGGAATGAAAGTTACTCACAACCGTCCATGCAGTACTACAATGAGAGTCTCACCGCAGCCATGACTTACCCCCACCCGAGATCCTCAATCCACTTCAGATACCACAGGGGCAGCAGGAACTTGCCAGCCTTGATCAGACCTGGAATCTGTTTTTCAGGTGGATTTGAGTTGTGCTATGATGTGTGTGACTCTGTGAACAAGTCTTCTGTGCACAAGGAGCTCTACATGTTTGCAAGGCTCAATTGGCTCTGGGATCGAAGGTGCCTGGAGGCACACCGGACTCACTACGAGAACGTGCAGCAGCGTTACAGTGAAGTTATTAAGAAACATATTTCGCAAGGATGCAGCTATTTGAGAAACACCACCAGATTGGCAACATAGCGTTTGTGATTTCCGACACAGAACAAACGTTTCAAACAGGTGAGGCTGGTGGGGTTGGCTCTCGTCCTGTTACAGGTAACACCCCATGAATGGTGAAGATTGAAATACGGCATTATGTTTGTGGGGAAATGTAGGTGCGAGAACAAAGAAAATGGAGAAAAAGTTTGACTCGGATTTCTTTGCACTTTTGAAAAGCACATCCGGACAGTTGTCAAGTCAAGCCGTCAAAATGGCTTGTTAAGAAGAGAACAGCCGCTTCTTGGTTTGTTTACACGCGCCATAAACACAGCATTGAGAACAGGAATGCTCTGACCAACAAGAGACAAATTCAACAGAACCAGGACGACGCCAGAAACATGACTTTTCCAATCTTTTACGCATTGCTTGAAGCTGTTTTTGGTTGCTTCCCTTCCCACAGATCAGACCTTTTCCCCTCACGCACCCCCAGATCAGACCAAACATTTGCTCGACGGCTGATAGGGCCGGTTCTTCGGGCTTTCTGCGTGGACGAATCACATGCTGAGTCCCAACAGAAGCAAGTATCGTGCCGTCTCTTTGCCTGATCAGGCTTCCCTTTGGTTTCATGTGTCCACGATACTAGAGCGCAGAATACGCCATTCAAGGCAAGGACAACTAAAAATGGTGTGTACTGAACCCATAAACTCACCAACCGTAAACAACATACAGAAAACATACAAAACTGCGGCCGTCCCATTTCAGGTGTCCCCTGAAGTGACACGTCAAGTTTGGTTTCAATTACTTTGGGAGAAAGTCGTGGTGCTTTTGTTTGTCAACGACAACGCGTCAGCCGAGTTTCGTCAGGTGAGTGGGCCATTGAGCGTCTTTCCCCCGAAGGCCTGGGAATTTAGAGCTTGCGTGATTCAACAGCCTTGTAAATCAATGCTTGGGAAGGAAACTCCGTGGCAGCAGTTTGAGGCCAAAGCCGAAAAGCTCAACAAGACCCGACCCAAGAATTGTGCTCAAAACAAGAAGCAGTGGTCGATGCAACTGTGGGTGCGATGTCCCAGCAGTAGGTCGAAGAGATCATCTCGTGTGCGCAACCTGTCAGGGGTCGGGGTGGGTGCCTGGGGGAGGGGTGCTTGGGAGGGGGCTTGGGGCCAGGGCACTTGGGGGAGGGGGTTGTGTGGGGTGAGGGCGTGGGTTGACCGACCTTGCCAATATCGCACCCCCACCAGGTGCTCCGCCCTGAAAGGACATCGCACAATTGGAGAGCTGTGTCGAAAATCACAAGTTACGAGGTTTGGAATTTATATTTCCTTTTCCTGCTTGTGCGAGAGGGTTGTCCACTGCACAATTTTTTTCTACGAGCGCAATGTGTGCAGACCAGTGTCATGCTTGACTGGGCACTGTTTTGGGACTGTTTTGATCATACATTGAGGTCAATCAAGGGCAAGTAACATCGTGTGTCACAGCAGCACTGGCGATGGTGATGGCAGCAGGTCGAGTTTTCCACTTGTTTTGCTTGTTTTATTGTGCTACTTTGGAATATAGAAAAGAGCAGAGGGTGACAATCAAGGCCTGTGTATCTTGGGGATTTGACAGTGCAAGGACATACAATGCTGTTACTGCTGTTTGGGGTGACCACACCCTGTCCAGAACACAAGTGCGGCACTGGTTCAAGGTGCTCTCCCAGGACCCAGCCCGAAGTACTTCAGACAAGAAAAGAAGTGGTCAGCCCAAAACAGCATTCTCCGAGGCAGGAATTGATGCAGTTGAGCAAGCCCTTCATGCTGAGAGATGAATTTCTTCAAGGCAACTTGGTGTGCAACTGAATGTGAGTCACACAACTGTTCTCAAGGTGTTAAAGAAGGATTTGAAAATGCGCAAAATTGCACCAAGATTCATGCACAAAATCAACAGGGACAGAGACATTCTCCAGCACATTGTTGCGACCAATGAAACATGGTGCTTTACTTATGATCCAAGGTCCAAAAAAGCTGACATGGAGTGGTGCAAAAGAGAGGATCCTCAACCTTCAAAACCCTTGCACGGCAGATCCCAGAAAAAACTTCTCCTGATCCTATTCTTTGATGCAAGAGGAGTAATTTCCAAGGAGTTTGTTGATGGAACTGTGGACAGTGAGGTGTACATTTTGGCTTTGCAGCACACGAGAGAAGCCTACAGGAGGAAGAGGCCAACCCTCTGGTCCAACAGAGACTTTCATCTTCTGCAAGATAATGCTTCACCACATACATCGGATGACACAGTGGAGTACCTCACCTCTGTCGGACAGTCAGTTTGGCCCCATCCCCGCTACTCTCCAGATCTTTTACCCTGTGATTTCTGGGCCTTCCCTGCTTTGAAACAAAGAATTAAAGGACATGTCTTCCAAAATTTGGATGATTTGCAGACTGCTGTGAATCGGGAATTGTGATCTTTGGTCCCAGTCGAATTCGCAAGGTGTTTCAACAGCTTGGCCAAAAGATATGAGGAATGCATTCTCGCTCATGGCCACTATTTTGAAGGCAAAGGCAGGAGGCCGTGCTTAGCTTTGCCACATTGAAACGGAACTTTTTTGAGTGACTGAAATGTATTTTTGAAAGGAAGAAACCAATCTTTGTTGCAGACAAGTTTGCTACTTTGAATCATTGTTTACATTGCATTTTGTGTGCGTTGCCGACACACTCTGTTCAGCATGAGTATTTAGTATTCTTAGACTTGTTTATCTTCTTTGAATTTTGTTCTGCTTTGGTTGCATTAAAGACAAGCATTTCACCTCATCTGATCTTTGGTTTCATCCTCGTACCATTTCCGTGAGCGAAGATATCGCACAGAAAAGGAAATATAAATTCCAAACCTCGTACATGTGAGATAAAGAGTTTGTCATTCATACAACCGTCATGATGTGACAGCCAAGTCTTCAACATGGCCCTTCAGAATTTGGTCTTTTGGGCTCATCTGTGTGGTTTTCGATGAGAGAAAGCTTCTGCCTACAGCAACACACCCGTCGCACAGTCTCACAATCGCCACACTTGTTCCCGATGTCTGTCTTCACTACGAGTACCTGACTCTCCTGCAAAGTTGCGTTGGCAAAACAGTAGAGAATCAAGTTTTTGTCATTTTTCTCACAATATTTCTTGCACGCGACAGAAATTTTTGCTCTTTGTCCCAGGTCCGAGCAGCGTTGGTCATGGAGGCAGACTCGGTGATTTCGCTGGCGGCGACCGTCGTGTCAAAGCTGATCGAACTGAGGGATCAGATGGAAGAGAACAAAGACGTCTGCAAGCAGCTCGTGAGTCGGGGATCCAGATAGTTGCTTCTTGACACGTGTCAAAAACATTTCTTACCGGCCGCTGAACAGAAGCACAATCAGACCGGTGTGGTTGACTGGGAATTGGGCACCAGTACAAACCCAGCGCAGGGCATTCTGCTGGACCCAGGTGCTGTACCAACCTTCGGTTTGGGTCGGCTACGCATTCCTGGCAAACAACCCCATTCTGATGGCCAGACCAGGACCCCACAGATAACAATCCTGTTTGTGCACACAGCTCAGGAGGGTCTGGTCCAACGAGATTCCAAAATTAAACGAAGAAATCTTTGTGCGTGGTGCATGACCATTTGAATCTCCTGCTGCCTCACAAGCTGCTGTATTCCTTTGCGTCAGGAGGACTTCCTGAACGGGCTGAGTGGGCCGCTCAAGAGAATCGACGCCGCATCCTGGAAGAACAAAGACATCACCGACTTCGTCTCAAGTAGAGTCCAATTCCGTGGCTTATTTTCTCTTTGTGCTCATTCTCCGAAAGAAAACAAGAAAGAGACAATTCAGACCGTGACAACGTGGAAGGTTCAAAATTAGTGGTGTTGGTCTGCATGCTGGTCCCTGGATGTACTTTGCTCTCACGTTTTTGCTTCACGTTTTGAACAGAGTAATGCGTGGAGTGACTGCTGTCTCGCTTTGCTCATACCGTGGTTGTTTCTTGCTGAGGAAATCAATTGGGACGACATGACGTTTTCAATGCCTGTATTCTTGCATTTCCAGAGGCCCACACCCTTGTGACTGACAGCCAGGATGAAATCCAAAGCATCCTGTACGAGCGCAAGAATGCCTTCCAGAAGCTGAAGCGATTTGTGGGTGCAGGAAAAGAAGCTGAGAAGCTCCGCAAACTCAACGATCGCTTCAGGGACCTGCACCAGATGACCGGCTGGCTCCTCCTGGTAAATGCGTTGGTTTGGTTTTCTTTTCGCTCTTCAGAAGTCCAGACCCGTGTGACACCAAACACTGGACGTTTCATTGTGTCCTCGATGCCTTCGAATTGGAAACATTTCAAAGTTCTTTGTATTGGGGTTGATCTGAGCTGGTATACGCGGTTCGTTGCATCTTGTGTTGGACACCACGACACTCCCGAGTGCACTCTTCTTCCCAGGCAGAAGTGGTATCCCCGTCCAGCGAACACATCCACTCCCTGCAGTTCTCACACCGCTGGGCGCTGCCTGAGTACTACGATGACATGAGTAACTTCCTGCGACTCACGAAGAGCGGCGAGCTGCTCATGGCCGGGTGCCGGGCGGGGCCGAACCGGAAGGACGTGTGGGAACTCATCGCGTACTCGCTAGAGGACGACAGCGACAACAAGAGGTTCACGGTCAGTGCTGCTGGGGACTTCCTCCTTCTGGAGGCTGCAAGTGTGGATACCACGCACGTCTAGGAAGCTACAGGACAAGGGCTCAGTTGCGAAGGTTTTCTGCTGGGGCCGTGAATAACCTGCAAATTGGGGGTGCCTTGACTAGGGTAATTTATAATGGCATACTTCTGTCCAAGTTCTGATGCTGAGCGTCAAAGCATCACAAATTATAAAAGGGGCGACGGAGGGAAAACGCACATAAACACTGGGTCGTTCCTTTCCTAAAGGAGTGGAACGGCCCAGCCTATGAACGCTGTAGGAGCATCTGCCTCGACGGGACGAATCCTCAACTTGATGGGTACCTCATGGCTACACACAGTACAGTGTGAGCCGTACAACCGAGAGAAGGGCTCTCGTAAGTCGGATCT
>JAAUXT010113284.1_pt1 | contig 15956 bp, 18 predicted proteins | sample 7278171 | NCBI WGS metagenome assembly JAAUXT01 (sample SAMN14350112, study PRJNA611818) | marine sediment metagenome | isolation source: surface marine sediment (1.8m) | place: French Polynesia: Moorea | collected 2018-08 | reverse complement strand
CATGTGTATGTGTGTGGTGCACATGTGTATGTGTGTGGTGCACATGTGTATGTGTGTGGTGCCCATGTGTATGTGTGTGGTGCCCATGTGTATGTGTGTGGTGCACATGTGTATGTGTGTGATGCACATGTGTATGTGTGTGGTGCACATGTGTATGTGTGTGGTGCACATGTGTATATGTGTATGTGTGTGTGGTGTGTGCGTGGTGTCTGTGGTGTCTGCTTGTACCCACGTGCACCTACAAGCACGCACACCCAAAAGAAAACATGCACGAACACACACGTGCGCCAATTTCTTCAGCAGGAGTTGAAGATCTTGGCACTATTTTCCTGTGTCACAGTGTGGACTTGTTTGGTACGTACCCAAAGAAGAAAAGTAACTTTTAACTGGTCGTGCATTGTGTGGCATCATGCCATACAAGGCAATGGTTTTACCTGTGGAAATTCCAACACGATGTATCTGGGCAGAGACGGGGCATCCTAGCTCCGTCTCAGGAATTTGATTTATGGATGGTTTTTCTGGGGGTATTCCCACATGGTGTTTTTGTGCTGTGGAAATTTCCATTCTATTTCTGTCCTGCTATTCTTGTTTCGCCGTCACTTTGATCGTTGGATCCTTTTGTGCGATCTCACCATGATGATGACTATGTTTTCTTCAGGGGATGGGAGGGTGAAATTTGGAAAGCGACAGAGATTGCCTCCCAATGTTTTCCATCCCCCTCCAAAACTGGGACTTTGGGTCCCAACAAAAAAGCTTCGATGATTCAGGGGTTGGAGTGAGCAGATTTTTTCTCAGTTGGAGAGCTGGCCTCCCACACCCAATGTGAGATCTTCCCTGGTCTTGTACAAGTTGGTTCTGTGGAGGTACTAGTGCATTGCTGAAAAACTTCTCTTCTTGGGCACAAAAATTCATGAGTCTCCACTAACATGTATGTTTGGGTGTACTTTCCCCCATTGATGTTTGCCAACCAGTGACCACTGCAGTGAAAAACACTTCTCTCAAAATTGTTTGCATTGTGTGTTTAGTATTTGTTTATTCTTTGAGCTGGTATTTACAATGCTTGTTGAAGCAAACTGCCTTTTTACACATTGATTGATGAATGAATAACAAACATTGTTCTCTGCTGAAATAGCTAGATCCAGACATTTGTGAATTTTCTGAATGAAACATGCAACAAATGAAGATCATAGAAACATTCGCCTACAAGAGATGCAACCACAGATGCTAAACTGCAGTCAAATGATTTCTCTTCTTGATTCTCACTGTTGCACAAATGCCTGTGTTTGGTTTCAGAAGAACACTAATAGTTCCAAATTATGACTCTCCTGGTCCTCTTAAACAGCATTCTGAGGAGATAACCAAGAACGTTGCACACATCATTGTCACCTCGCCCACTCAAAAAAAAGGCTGCAGTTTACTGTCTAGAAACAAGGGAAATATCTCCACCATCCCAGTCGCACTCTCTGTCACTCTCACTGCTCTCTTCTTCACCCCAGTTGGATTCTTTCTGCTTTCTGCCTTTTGATTCCTTCTGCTTAAATTTGTTTGCTTTCTTCTTTTCCTTCCTTTTCTTTTGCCTTGCTGCTTTCTTTTTGTCAGTTGTCTTCTCAAGAAGACTGGGTACCAATACAGCTGGTTCTTTGTTTCTTTCTTTAGGCCTGGCTCCACCAAATTGCCCCTTCTCACGATTTTCCCACAAGTCATGGTTTTCTGCTTCCTTTGCTCTTTCACTGCTTTCATATTTGAACATGTCAGACGTGACACTGTCCTGTCCGCCAACATTGACTTCAACCCTTTTGTTTGTGTGTTTTACATGATGTACATCTGCCTCAACAATTATGTCATGAACCTGATTTTCCAGGGTTTCAGAAGAGTTTACAGACACAGCAATGTTTTGGCAATCATTGCCCTCATTGTGAAATGACATGTTTCCAGTGGCATCGAACTCACCATCAGTGTCACTTTCCACCAATACCAGTCTCAGTTTCCTTCCTGGATTTGCCCTTTGTAGCTGAGTTTCTGCATTCTGAACTGCTGTCATGTGTTCTTCTTTGATTCTGAGGGGCCTCCCTGCCTTCACCCTGATTTCATTTTGTTTTTGTAGATTTGTTCCAGAAAAGTGGTCTTTGTTATCTCTTGATTTAGCAGCAGTAGGTGACAATGAGTTATCTAGAATTCTCTCTTTCTGTACAACTAACTGCACATCTTTCTCCATATTTTCGGCAATTAACCTCTGAGGTGCTCTTGCCCTGTTTTTGTTTTGCTTGAAAGATGCAGCAACACTTCTTCTGCACTCTGTGACTATTGAGGCAGGTTCCTTGTCCTGTTCATTTTGATGACCACATTTTTGCTGCTCTCTCAGTTGTTGCAGTGGAACCCTTGGCATTGCATACTGGAGCCTCCTTTTCATGAGGTGCTGAAGAATTAAAACAAATGTGTTCAACAAATTTGAGAGAAATGTAGAGAGAAGTGCAGAAAGTCAACCTGGACAAGAGGGCACCCAATATTTCAGGGTGAAATAAAAAGACACAGTAACAAGAGACAAACTCAGGTTTGAATCCATATATATGGAACAATGCTCTCACCAGATCTTTGCAGGAAAGAAAAGTATTTGTTTCCACATGATTCTTCAAGTTTGCATCTTTGATTTCACTTGATTTGATGTCATCCAACATGAGAGTGACAAGGTAGTTTCCATTTTGGTTTTTACTATGGGTGTGAGCAAGTGTGAATTCCTCCAAAAGCCATCTGGTTTCCCTGGTATTATGGAGAACAGCATCCCTAGAAAGGGATGTCAATTGGTTTGCATTCTGCATTTGGTTGCTGAACCTGATTCATCAGAATTAGAACAATGGACTGGGCTCAACCAGGGTCCTTGCAAAAGGCACTTCTCTGGCAGAAAGACATGAGCTTTGGAACAGCCAAGAGAGTTGCACAACACATTTTGAAAAAGAAAAGTAAAACAACACCACAAGTCCCGTCAGCACCCACCTGGAGATAAGAGCAATTGTCCTTCTGCTTTTCTCAATGGCATTCTGGATGTTTTTCCATATACGTCGACCTGGTATGAAATCTCTCTCATGAATACAAACCGAAAATCCCAACTCCTCTTCCAGATAAGCAAGAACATGTTTGATCATGAAATCTTGATCTGCATCACTGGAACAGAACCAAAGCTTCTGAAAGGAACACAAACACATTGTCCACAGTGGTCAAGTCAAAAGAATGTTGTTTCTTGATTTACCTGTAAATGATAAAAGCATCAAATTCCAAATTGTCCACATCTTCTGGGGGATCATCATTCACAAGGTAATTGATTCTCATGAACAGGAAAAATTTAATAGCCTCCCACTTTCTGTTGATCAAAATTATCATGATGAGTAAAAGGACAGCTGTAGCTGCTGTTACACCTCCAATCCAAACAGGAAATGTGACACATCCCATCTTGGTTCTGTCCAGTTGATAGATTGGAGTTCCTGAAACAAGAGAAGGTCAGTGCAGTTACAACAACACAGCCCAGAAACTCTTGTGAAAGCTTTGGGGCGGAAGAGTGTGGTCAGTCAAAAACTCTATGCAAATTATCAAATTGAAAAAAGGCAACAGGTTATTGGCCAGCATACCTTTCCATTTTCCCGAGGCACAAACAATTTTCTCTTTCTCCACAATATTTGTGGCATTGAGAAGCCAGTCTCTCATCCACATCATGTCACAGGAGCATTCAAATGGATTGTCAGAAATGCACAACACTGTGTGCATTTTCTGGACTTGAAGCAAACTTGGCACTTCTTTCAGTTTGTTGCTTGTCAGACAAAGTTTATCAGTTCTCTGCAGAAAGACTTTCAACACTTCATCACTGATTGTTGTGATTCTGCTCCTGTTCAGGTCAAGTTCATTGATTTTTGGAAAGTTTTCAGGGATAAAATCTAAATTGCCCAGGTTGTTTCCTTTCATGATCAGTAGTTCTGTTCTTGGCAGCAGTTTTGCTGGTAAAGTTGTCATGTTGTTGTAGCTGCAGTTCACAGTGTTGACCCGATGATCCACAGAATAGTAACAGAGGCATCCACTAAGGCAAGGCAGAGGAAGTGCTGAAAGGAAAAACATTCCAATCCTCAGGGCACAGTACTTTCAGGATTTGTGGCTTGTGATTTGACACATTATTTTTAATTTGATTTCACTAACCTGAAGCAAATTGTGAAAATTCAACAGAAACATTTTTGTGACTGAGGGTTGATGTTTTGTGTACAAAATCCCTGTCCACAGGATGTAGATCACTGGAGTTCACTTGGTACCATGTGTCCCAGAAGTAGAGTGTTGCTGAAGCAACAGAGGATGTTGTTGAAGCCAACATAATCATGTGGTCCAATTCTTGTGGGAGAGTCACACGGAAAAGGTTTCCACTGGAACGAAATACTGTGTCATTGGCTGTATCCAATTGAAGTGCCCAATTGTCAAAAACTCCAGAAATTAGAAATGTGCTATTTTGTATCAGGGTATTCTTTGGCAGCCTCAGAGCAGGTGTCACAATGCCTCTGTTTTGTCTGAATATTGATCTTGTAATCATGAGGAATTTGGAGTTCTGTGCTGATATAGCTCCAGCAAGCCCTGTGTTTTTGTCAAAGGAACATTTGTGTATCTCTCCTTCGGTAGCTCCCAAAATCAAACCACCAGCTTTGTTGTCACAAAACACAACAGTACTTGCAACAAACAACTTTGTTTGTCGACTCCATACTGCTGCACCATATTGCCTTTGTTCTCCTTCATGATTGGTCATTGCAAGTTTACTCTTTGTAAGGTGTAGTGTTGAATTTTTACCTGTGGAATAAATAGCTCCAGCTGCAGGGCTAATATTTTCACTCAGATTGCTGTGAGAGATATTTGCTGATGTTGTGTTGAAGTACAATGCACCTCCCATAGCTGTTGCCTTGTTTCTTTTGAAAGTACAATTGTGAATCCTGAGCTGAGTCAGGCAACATGTCTCTCCACAAACAGCACCACCACTTCTTGCATCATTGTTGTTGAATGTGGAACTATCTATCAGAACACCAAACAGACTTACAGCATAGACTGCTCCTCCACTATTCAATGCAGCATTGTTTGTGAAAGAACAGTGGCTCAAATGAAGAGTTCCATTTTCCTCTTGATGGGACAAAGCACCTCCTGTTCCAAATACTGCATTTCTGGAAGGAATGAAAATCTTTGTGGCATTCCAAAACTGAACATTATTATGATGACAAAAATTCAGGCATTGATCTTCAAAGATCTTCAAAGTTCTTGCAAAGGACAGAGAATTTTATTCCACAAGTACCTTGCACATCTGTCCAAAAGACCTACCTGAAACCTGCCTTGTTGTTGTCAAAAGAGCAATTTTTGCACAAAAGGATGGCATTTCTTGTTCCATAAATTGCTCCACCTTTTGATGCTTCATTCCGGGTGAAACTAGTGTGACCTATTGTGGTCAGTTGACCAGTAGGAACCAACAGAGCTCCAGCTCGAATGTCTGCCATATTGGATTTGAAATGGCAGCCTGTGATAGTTGCAGGTGCAGCATTAATCGCAGTTGCTCCCCCTTGAGTGGCACTGTTTTCAGAAAATAAGGAAGTCTGAATTTTTGTTCTAACTCCTTCACTGTGAATGGCTCCACCTGAGAGAGAGGCTTTGTTTTTCTGGAAAGTTGAGTTTTTTACACACAAACTCCCATTTGTAGTTGTTGTGGCAATTGCCCCACCAGCTCCACTTCCTTCTCCAACAGCTTCATTCTTGATAAAAACTGAAGATTCAATGTTTAATGATTCACTATTTGTGTAAATGCCACCTCCCCAAGAGGCTTTGTTTGCAACAAACAAGCAATCACTGATATTTGTGAAGATATTGCCTAGCACAACAGCACCACCATTCCCCTCCTGTTCAGAAGGAAGACCAACAGCAGAGTTGTTTGTGAAGACATTCTGAACCAAAGTAAGAGACACATTTCTGGCACCTATTGCACCCCCAGATTCTGCAGAGTTTTCAATAAAAGTACAATTGTGAATTGTTATGTTTTGTTGCTTGAAAATTTGCACCAAAGTATTGCTCAGAATTAAAGCCACTGAGAGATGTTTTCCATGAAGTTTTGCCAACACATTCCTGATGATGTCAAGATCCAGATCGATACTGTCTACACTGACTGCTTCTGAGTAGAAAAACAAACCTCCTCCATACAAGTATTTTGCAGAATTGTTGTGAAACAAGGAAGAAGATACAATGATATTTGAGCTGTTGACAAATGAAACTCCTCTGCATTCATTGTTTGTGAACATGGATCTGTTTATCATGACTTTACTGTCTTCTGCATGGACTGATCCATATATATACTGGCTGTTGATTGTGTTTCTGCTGAAGTGTGAGAGCTCAATTATGCCAAAACTATTAACTATTGCAATTGGTGTTCCCTCTATCAACTCATTCCTTGTAATGTTGGTATTTTCCACAATGACCAGACTGCCACTTGAGCCTCCAACCAAGTGGAAAATGAACTTTGTTGAATTGTGAAGAGCTTTGTTGCCATGGAACACAGAGTTATTCAGCACCCCTATGCTGTTGTTTTCAAAGATGACCAGTTGTCCATCATTTGAAGTAAAGGTACAGTTGTCAACAGCCAAAACTGAGTCATTGGAAGCACAAATCAGAGCTTGTGTTGCTGCACATTTGGAAAATTCTGAATCATAAATGTGTGCAATGCCAGTTTTGACATTCAGAAAGCCTCCACCCTGAAACATCTCAACATGCAGAGATTTCAAAATTACTGAGCTGTTACCAGCATTGATGATTCCTTTCTCTCCAGAAACTTTTGTTGCAAAGAGAGTGCTTCCCTCTAGAATAGCCATTGCATTATTGACTTTGATATTTGATGCTATTTGACCTCTCACAATGTGTAACTGCACAAATATTGGTGATGTATCCCTCAACAGGACAATGTGCATGTGCTGAAGCCCACAATTCACAAAATTTAAATTGACATCAATTGCAGACCACGCAGATGAATTGAAATGGATTTCAGTAACATTGACACTAATGTTTGAGACTGATTCCATTGATCTGAATTGCACTCTTGAGCTATGCAAAGCTTGACACGTTTTCTGAAATAACATGTAACAATATGCAGCAATGTTTCATCATTTTCATCTCATGCTTGGTTGTTTGTGAGCACTCACCACAATATTTGGATCAATAATGATTGATTTATCAGTTACAATCCCAAGACCCATTTCAGGAGGTTTTGCATGATACAGATGGACAACATGTAAGAAACTGAAACAGGCTGAATCCACAGTTCCTCCACAATCACTGGTATCAGATCCATTTTGAAGAAGATAATATGCAATCCAGTCATATCCCTTGGGTGCAACAACTGCAGCAAAAAGAAGCAGAATTCCTGACAGGGATAGATTTCATAGACTCCTGAACAAGTTACATGGCAATGCCTGTGTCTTGGTTCAGTCTGTCCATGCCATTCTGTCACTATTTTAGACCTTTTTGTGCACAGAAAACAGAGTTTAGCAATCCTTGCTACATGTTTGTTGTCCTGTTGTGGACAATCTCAGAATTCCTTCCCCCAGAGCAACATTACCTCAGAAAAATTGGTTTGCCCACACTGAACCTTGTTTGTGAGATTCATACAGATATTTTCACAGTACTTACCCGTTTTGCAGGGTTTGTAGCCCTTCAGTGCATCTGTGGGTTCAACTACAGATACAAGAGAGAGAAACCCCGCAGCCAGCAGGGCCCAGCAAGAAGCCGTGCTGCCTCTGGGTGAACTCAACATGGATGAGACCACTCACACTGAATTCCCGGTTGGTGCTACAATTTCCCAGTCACTCGTGCCTGCAAGACAAACTGAAGAACCTTGTGTACTTTATGTTGTCCTGGTACCTCAGAATGGCAAGTTTAATGCCACCAGAATTTTCTCTGTTTGCAGTGATTCGTATCCTCGGATCGCTCGTTCAACAATGCCGCAGTAAGAAAGCCTCTCATCTGCCTCCTGATTGTTCAAGTTCGCAGATGCCTGAAAAAGTTACTCTCGAGACAATGAATTTAGTGTGGTGTTGTTTGATGCAAGGTCCACCATTTGTTGTGTCAAGGTACAGGTTGCAGCTGGTGCCTCTTGAATGCAAGGTTGTCTGCCAAAATCTGGCTTGTTGAGTGTGTGTGTGTGTGTGTGTGTGTGTGTGTGTGTGTGGAGCGGTGTGTGTGGAGGGTATGTGTGGAGAGCGTGTACGCACGCAGGCACAAACACATGCACACGCACACATACGCACACACACACGGACACACACACACACACACTGTACCTTCACCAGATGTTTTGAATATCACGCCACCAGAAAAAAAATCTTGCTCTGTTTGCCTGTGTCAACATTTGCACTTGACGTTTGTTTCTCGTTCAGATCCCAAATACGTGTGTGATTTCAGCCGTGGCAGTTAGTTTGTGGATCATACCATAAAAGGAAATTGTTCAACCTGTTAAAATTCCAAGGTGATGTTTTTGCGCAGCTAAATTTGGGCTCTCTCGCGATGGCGCATCTTTGCTCCGTCTCAGGCATTTGATTTATTTGATGGCTTCTCGTGGGGGTTGATGTTTTACGAGGAGGAAATTTCCACTCTTTCTGTTACAACCTGTGATCTCGCATTGCGAGCCAGTGTTTACTCCGACGGTTCGAACGATCAATGAGACAATCATCATTATATTTTTTGGCAGCCTTCCCACATTGTTTGGTTCCTTTTTCAGCGAGTCTTTATCCACGATTCTCAACCGAACTGCCTGTCTGGATGTTTTGTTCCAATCATTCCAGTCATTGAAATATTGAGGGACCTCAGATAATTCACAAACCTCCTCAAATTACCCACAAATAACCCCAATGCAGATGCAAAGTCATCCCTTTTGGTTTTGGTGTGCTATTCCCACCAAGGTTGGGGTGAAAATTTTCAACTTTTTTCTGTCCTCAGCTGACTCAATGGTTTTGTCTTCCCCATTTTGTTCTGACTTCACCTTTTTGGCATCATTTGATGTGAGTAAACAAAAACTCAACAAACCCAACCCCTTGGTCCTCTGGTTCTCAACAAACTACAAACATTCAATCCTCCAAATTGTGACTCAGATGTGCAACTTTTGTGAATGTCACAGTAAGCATTTGCAGTGTTGCTGTCTTCATTCCATTTTTGCCAGCATGCAGCTGGGGAGCAGATTCATTTTGCACACATGACAGTGCTAATTTTGAGCAGTGCTAGAAACTGAAGAACATTGTCTTTCTCATGAGGAGACCTGTGTACAATACCAAGCATTTTGAAACCAGTCACCAAATTGCACATAAAGCTTGCCAAAATCTTTGTCACATGTCTGTTTTGAGCACACTCCCAAAATCCCATATTTGTACCCAAACAATACCCCACCCAAACCATGCAGAACTTGTTTGAAAATCAAACATTCAATGCTGCAATTTAAATACCCACACAACATACCACATTTCATCAAAAAACTTCTTTCACCAAATATTTGTAATTTCTCAGATACAGACCAATTTGTTCAAGCCTATCCTTTTATTCTGCACCTACAAATTTGAACTTTTTGACCTGAAGAACCCAACATTTCAATCTTCACATTTTCTTCTTCAAGCATTGTATCCCCAACCCAAATAGAACCAAAAAGGCCCAAAAGATCCCAATTGATCCTCATCTTGACCATGAAACTGCTGTGAACATACTTTTGGTAGATGTTGCCAGTGGGTGATTTGTTCAGGTGGCCCTGTTGAGGTCGCTCAAAAATTGAGCTCCCTACAACAGCATAACCTCCTCAAACCACCTGAAAACACTTTTCAGCCAATATGCTTGAGGGCACAGGTGAAACAGGTGTACATTTTGTGTTTTTTGCTGCATAAAAACAAACACCTCCCAACTGACCGTCCTGGACTTCTCAAACATCATTCGTGCCAAACTGACTCCAAACTGAGTGCCAAACTGACTCCTCTCCTGTTCCATGAGTTGTGTGTTGCCTAATTTAAAGGCTGCAGTTTACTGTCTCGAAACAAGGGAAATATCTCCACCATCCCAGTTCCATTCACCATCAGTCTCACTGCTCTCTTCTTCACCCCAGTTTACTTCCCTCTACTTTCTTTCTTTTTCTCCCATCTTCTCAAATTTGACTTCTTTCTGCTTTCTGCCTTTTGATTCCTTTGGTCAAATTTGTTTGCCTTCTTGTTGTCCTTCTTTTTGTCTTGCTTTTCCTTGAATTCCTCAGTTGGGTTTTGCTTTCTTTGCTTGGGCCTTGCTCCTCCAAATTGACTGGTCTCATTATTTTCACACAGCTCTTGCAATTCTGCTCTCCTTTCATCTTTGGAATTCTCAGAACAGTTGTCATTTTCTGCAAGAGATTTCGCAACATCCAATCCACCCCATTTCTCTGCAAATTCCAGTTTCTTTGTGTGATGTACATCTGCCTGAAGAACGAAATTGTGTTATTGATTTTCTAATGTTTCACAGGACTTCAGGTCTTCATCAACACTCTGGTGAGTGCTGTCATCTACCATCTTGTCTTCTGCAACGTCATCCCCATTCTCAGTGTCACTTTCCACCAAAACAAATCTCACTCTCCTCCCTGGATTTGCCCTTTTCAGCTGAATTTCTAGATTTTTACTGCTGTCTTGTGCTTGTCACTGAAGTTCAGCGGCTTCTGTGCCTTTACCCTGGTTTTGGTTTCTGCAGACTCAGTGTGTTTGTTGCTCTTTGGTTTAGGAGCAGCAGCAGCCAACCATTTGTCACCCAACTGTGTTTCTTCTTGCCCAACTGACTCCTCATCTTCCTCTATATTTTCAGAAACCTGATAGTCTCTGTCTCTGTCTCTGTTTTTGTTTTGTATGAAGCATTCAGTGACATTTTGTGAAAAGAACCTTGTGAATTGACTTTGTTTTGCATGACAAGAAATCAAAATTTTGCAACAAAGTTCTAAAACAAGGAAAATGAGAGAACTCTTCACAAGTGCCTTTCAATGGCACACAAGGAGAGAAATTACATGACACAGGATGGTTTTATTTTGCACAGAACCTGTCACACAGTTTCAGCATGGGGCATGTGCAAGATGAAGGCACAAATGGCCAAACTCGCGACCCGGCTGCCAGTCAAAATTGTCCGACGACAACCATGACCTGCATCCCGTGACTGAGGAAGCCAACAAATTCTTGAAGCGATTGTTGACACCATGCACAGAAACCAACAACAAGAAGGGCATATTTACCCAGTCACTCAAGATACTCACACGTGAAACTCACCCAGAAGCACTAACAAATCATTATTGATTGGTTTTTACTGTTTTATTTGAATGATATTAATTTGACTGGTTTGACTTGTTCCCACCTGTAGTGAATTCTGAGAACATCCCTGAGAATGTTTGGGCTGTGGCACTCAAGCTTATCACAATATGTGATGACATCGAGTCCCACTCCCAACAGGCCTGGAGAACTTCAAGGGTTTCTGTTTCAATGACATCATGGAGCTGGACGTCGAGCATGATGACTTTCTGGTGACGGAGTTTGGGATGGGTGATAGCCTACCTGAGCTCACCGCCAACGACATTGCCAACATCCATCTGGATGATGACCCTGCTCCCACCGCCACAGAACCTGACCATGATCTCCAGGTCGAGCAGGACATGCACAATGTGGTGGAGGTGCTACTCTGTCTGAACAAGGCCGCTGCAGATGTAGACAACCTGCAATTTAGGCAACGGAGGACACAGAGCCGACGGTACGCTTCCGGACATAACAATGACAAGTATGACTCCAGAGATGACGCCGAGAGCCCAGCAGAGGCAACAACTGCCAAGGAAATTGACCTCACCCTGACATCGGATGACGACAATGACAATGCTGGACATCAACCCACCTGATGATGCTGAGTGGTGTACGAACTTGCTCCAGAACTAGGATCTGGCTTTGGTGTCTGGTGCAATGTGCACCACGGACATTTGATTCACAGAATGCTTCCTTATTGTGTGGTTCAGTGTGCAACTTGTTCAACAACCCGCAGCTGTCTCCCGACGGATTTTGGTACACACAAAATTGATAACACTGTTGTTTGAATTTACGGCCAAAGGAAATTTATTTTTGAAAATTTGGAAAACTCGACTACGAGACTCGCTTGGTGGAAATAAAATGTCAGATATATGCGTTGTATTTGCCCATGAGTCCTAGGTTTGGCTGAAGTTCTTCCTCACTATTGCTGTGCCACAAAATTTATAGGGAACTGTCGGAAAGGTCTGCAAAAGCAAATAGGGAAGTGTCCTGTGGACACTTCACCCGCACGGCGTAAACAACAGAATTGTGCTACAGTCCTCCTAATTGTTACGTACCAATTAGGTGGTATGCTTGAGGCTCAGTGAAAGATGAAACCTGAAACGAACATATACAGGTGTCTCACAAGAGAGATTTGTGAAGTGTGTTTTCAGTGTTTTCATTGCACCCATGAAATGATGCAAGCGCACTTTTACCTTGGGTTTAATTTTGTATCACGCTGTATTGGAACAGAACTGAAGAACCCGTGCAAAGATCTACCCCTAGTTTTTGTGCTGTGATGCGGGACAATGTAATGTGTGTTGACTTGTCAGGGTTTCAATTGTTCTAACTCTAAACCAAGAAAAATTCTTTCAACTCACCTGTCTAAGAATGTGTTGTTGCTCACACACCAAACACTCTGCACACTCTCACAAATAAAATGTTGAAAAATGTTTTTCAAGACATTTTTTGTGATGCTTTTTCCAAAAACCATGAATGTTTGACACAAAAACTTTGCACTTCCTGTTTGAAAAAGTGTCACAACTTGACACTTTTTAAAATAAAATGTCACAGCTTGACACATTCCCCAAACAGGAAGTGCGAATATTTGACACTTCTTATTTGAAAAAGTGTCATAGCTTGACACAAGTTTAAAATTTGAAATTATTTTCCTTCTTTGGAAATGCATTTGTGCGTCTATTGCTGTAAAATTACAATTGTCTTGCACAGCTAAAATACTATTATATCAAAGAAATTGACAAAAAATAAGGAAAAATGCATTAAAAATAGGCTTTTCTTGTAATAACCTTGAATAAAATGGTAGTTTTATTCTCTTGTAAGATGTGAAAACCTCAGTGGTCTAGTGCTTAGAGTGCACAACTCTAAAGTCAAGGGTTGTAGGTTCAAGTCCCACTCAAAAAGGTTTAAAAATTTAATTAAAAAAATTTTTTTATGGGTTTGGAATATTTTTCAGACCATTTGCTGCTCAGGAACATACTTGGTTTTATTTTTAAATGATTAAATCAAAAGTTATTAGTAATTGAAAGCATGAAAAAGTGCAACAAAAGTGCGACAAAAATGTCACAAAAACAGTCACAGAAATGGGTGCTTTTTGCGTCAAAGAAAACGTTTAAAGGCTTAATTTGCGAGAGTGCAACAACTGAAGTTGTGTCGAGTGCAAATGGGTTTGAGAGGCAACCAAGATGTTCCTCCCACTTTGTAAACAAGAGGAAACGTTTTTGTTTGCAGTTGAAAGGAGAAACACTCGAGCAGGAAATGAACTCAGGTTCTGAGCAACAAAAAGTTTGCCTTCATAGGTTGCAAGTTTCCTTGAAACTTCATGAAAGGGCTGGTATTGAAATACAGACCTGTGATTTCAAATGCACAAGTTTCCATGAAAGACACTAAGACGCATTACCTCTTGTACAAAAGCCAGGGATTGAAAGACAAGATCCCCAATGCACTCCCATGACTGAGACCAACACATTTTTCCATCGAACAATGCAGACAGGTGTGGGATTGAAATATAGCTGTGTTCACAAATGCACTCCTGTCAAAGAATCAGGTTGTTTGCTTCTCAAACAGTACAAAAGGGATTGAAATACAGGGAATCCAGCATGACTCAACCCACAGAGTCCCAAATTGTTGGACTGGGACATTGGGACTTTTTACAACTGAAACAGAGTATGAAGGGTGAGGGATTGAAATACAAGAGTGATCTCTAATGCACTCCTATGGCTGCGAGTTTTTGCCTGTCAAACAGTACACAAGTGGGATTGAAATGTAAGTTTGGCCTCAAATGAGATTGCTACTTTTTATCCCTCAGAAACTATTGCCAGGCAAAGGAGGATTGACACTGGGATTTCCCACAGGACTGAACACAATCTTCCTGAAAATTGTGTTCCATATTTGGCTGTGTGTGGTCTGCCATGTGCTTGACACATCTGTCTTGGGAATTTCTATCCTGGTCCATTTGTTTGGAAAAGGCCCCATTCAGAAACACAAGCAATTTGTCTTTATTGTACACTCTCACTGATGTTTTGTGCTTTATTCTGACTCTTATGACCAAAGAACTAGGAAACAGGAGCAAAACATTGAACATGTGTTGACAGAGAACACAGTGCTGTCCATTGGATCAAAAGCACACTTGCTGCAACTGGTCTGACTTTGCACACACAAATTACTTGCGATAGGTTTGAAGGGCATTGGACTCACTGGGAGACACCTGCAGTGGCGTTTGTTATGTTCTGGGCATTTGGTAGGATTCCATAGCAGGAAATCTACCATGAAGTGCCAAACAGAGAGACCTCCTGTACTTGCCTGTGCAGTCCTGTGCTGGCAATTTGATAAGTTCTTCCATGGGGGATTTCAGCACCATACCTCATACAACAGGAAGAGTTCCATTTCTGATCAAAATGTGACTCACTGTTTATTTGGTGTCCCTGTGTGCTCCACTGACAGTCACCCAGCTTATGAAGGAATTGTTGCTGTCTTATTTTCAGGTGATTGTTGCAATTTTAACCAACATTGGTGTCCCACACAGAATGGGATAAAATCCAGGTTCCAGCAGAGGCTTCCAGTTTGTATCACTTTTACAACTTCTTGAATTCAAGTAATGGTTATTTAAGTGCCAATTTCATGAGGTGGTTCGGTGGTGAGAAAAACAATTTTTGTCAACAATTGGAAGAATATCATTGACTCATGGAGTTTGACCCCACTGCTGACTTCAATGAAACCTTACAACCAAACACATGAGAGGCTCAGGTGCATCAGTGAGACAGCCTTTTCAGATTCATTCAAATATGGTGTGACTTCAAGCCATCACACACAGGTTGAGAACCCAATCTTTTGTCAGGAATTTGCATTCACACAGCCAACTGGAGACCACTTCAGAAGAAAACATGTGCAAATTGAAGTGCATTCTGTGTGTTAATTTTAGGCTGGAAATATTCACAAGAGGAATAGACTCTACAAAGGTCAGAAAACACAAGACCTGCAACAAGCAGAACATTATTCATGACAGTTTCTGAAGACAAACTCAGAGAATGCTTTGCGCAAGTTGCATTTCTGTTGCTGTCAGAATATGTACTGTTGAAATCTTCATAAGCTTCATCATTCTTCTTGAGTTTATGTTCACTGCACATTAAAGTGTGTATCAGATGGTCATGTTTGAGAGTCTCCTGATCAGCTGCAATTATGAACCAATGTCAGTTGATTTTCCTTCACAATCAGTGGTGTTTTTCTGCCCTTAGTGAGATTTGTGTGCTCTCCAATTTGAATGTTGATACCACACTGAGGTTCCCTTGTTTGAACATTCTGTTGTTCTGGCTTGGTGTTTCCTGATATTTCATTGTCTTCTGTAGTGCAATACAAAATCAATGTTCACACTTTGTCTATCTGGCAAGAAGTGGAACATCTCCCTCATCACAACCCCAGCCTCCATCACTTTCACTGCTCTCATCTAGGCCCCATTCCACTTCAGCTTTCTTCTCTTTCTTATTTTTGTGATCTCCATATTGTTTCTTGTTCCTTTTGTGCCCAGTTCTATGCTTCTTCTTTGTTTCCTGTTTTTTCTCATGAAAGGCTACATCAGGCTTCCTCTGCTTGGGTCTTGCTCCACCTGAGTGGCCCAGTTTACCTTCTTCCAAGATTTTATCT
>JAAUXT010031260.1_pt1 | contig 15956 bp, 12 predicted proteins | sample 7278171 | NCBI WGS metagenome assembly JAAUXT01 (sample SAMN14350112, study PRJNA611818) | marine sediment metagenome | isolation source: surface marine sediment (1.8m) | place: French Polynesia: Moorea | collected 2018-08 | reverse complement strand
TGAGCCCAAATCACGCAACCCACCTCAAATCACCTAAAATCGTGGGTGATCATTTGTTTCGGTCACTCATAAATCTGACCAACCTCAAACAATTGAGCAACCGCCTCAAAAATCACCGAAGATTATATTCAATAGAAGCGTGCACAACACTTAATCCAGGTTGCTGGTGAGAGCTTGCTTGGGATACGGCACTCAAACACGTCAATGTCAAACCATTCACAGCTTTCTTCTGATTGCTGCTCATCTTGTGAAAGTATCATGCACTCAATCGCAGAAAGGGAAATCAAACACGAACGCTTGAATGGCTGTCACTTTATTCTAATCAAAATAAAATTATCTTACTCCTTTGGTTCTGCTCTTCACGTTTTCCCAACTCTGCTGATGTGTTTTTGTCCATTTTGCATTCTTCTGAGCAACAGAAACATGGAGCCCAAAGTAAACTTCCCACCGGTTTCACACAATGCAAGGTCCCAGTACAATCACAACCTGAACTCATGCCAACAACGACACTGATAAAAGCGCAACAATCAAAGTCCTTCACAAAATAATCATTCACAAAAGCACATCGTTAACCTACAGAGCTCAGCATCTTTATCATCGCAACTGTTTGTTTTCCTGTCCTTTTGCAAAGGTGATTCATTTCGCAATGACACAACGATACCTACATTGTGTGCACTGTTACATTCAGACATGCTTTGTTTCGGCAGCCAGTTTTCTCGTCAAGTTCCTGCGCAGAAAAGTTCTCTCTGAATTCGGTCACGTCTGGACGAGTCAGGGATACTTCCCACGCGAGCGATCCAGCTTTCCCCAGACAGCTGAGTACCTTCAGGGGCTTCAGGAGCGATGTGAGCTCATGAGAAGATGAAGCTGTCTCGAGGCCAGCTTCGGGAGCTTTCTTTATCGCCTGACTCCTTCCAACAGGTTCTGGTGACCAAGCTGAGACTTCACACATGTATCTTACTTGTGCAAGACATCCAAAGCCAGAACCAGGGCTGTAACACGGAGGAATGGAGAAGAACCGCTTCCACTGTGTGTGAGCGATAGATACGCCCGAGGGGGAGATTGAAATTTAATCCACACAACAACACGATCGTGTGTTGAGTTTGGTCTGCGAGTTGTTCACAACACTCATTGCCACGTGGTTGCGAGGGAGGTGCTCACTGCCAATCTGAAGAGTCTCCGTGGTTTCTGGGGAACCACGCCTACTGAGTACCCAGCCACCAGAGCATGTGACCCTTGTTTCCTTCTTACTACAGGAGTGGTCATCAATATCAACATATTGTCAGTGTTGGTTTTGTTTTGAAACATTTGAAGATGATCATATATACTGTACAATTATTCTCGCCCACTCATAACCCGCACACACACACCGGTATCTGAGCTTGGAACACAGGCACGTTGTCAGCACCATGGAGCGCCACTGAGTGATCGCCACTCAGTTACCAGTCTCGGCAGTGGTCACCCTCATCACTGGCCGTGTTATCACCACCACCAAAAATTTCAGTTGTGCCTGATCACTGCCATGAACTGTCACTTCTCAGAGCAAATTTTCCGAGGGGGGGGAGGTCATAGGACGTAGACAATTTGGAAATTTGAGGTGGATTATGCAACATTTAAAATTTGACATGCAAACAGAAATGGGCCCATAACTTGAGAACAGTGCACGTATGACTGGTGTTTCCTTGGCAAAAAATGCTTGGAATAGCCTTCTGAAACTTTGGCTATCTCCACAATGATAATCGCAGGGTGTTACACGACATTTAAAATTTTAGGTGATTCACGCGATGTTGAAACTTGATCCCCTCCCCAGTCGCGCGACGTTGAGAGGGGGGACGCAACCTTGAAATCAAACGCAAAAACGGCAGAATAATACGAGGGGGTTTTCCATTCTCTCCGCTTCAAAGTGGATTTGGGCGAGGAAATGTGATTGGAAATTTGTGAAAAAGATGTCCAGCAACCCCATGAAGATAATGAATGTAGGGACCCTGATATCGGCTGATCATTTGACCTCAATGCCCGGAGAATGAGGATCGTTTCTGGGTCAGTCTTGTCAGTTTGGCGACAGTCTCTTTGCTGGTGATCTGCAGTCAACATGCCTGTGTTTCCATGGATTCTTTTCCTGCTCCTGAGCTTCATGGCCTTCATACCTCTGAAAAGGCAAGTGGAACAGCGTGCTACGATCAAGTTCATGCAGAAATCCGGTGCCACACCCATTCAAATCTGGAGGAAATTGCACAATGTTTTTGGTGCTCTGACGCTCTCCAAGACTCAGGTCAGAGTTTGGTTCAACAAATTCAAGGATGGTGACATTGAGACTGACACAGCTGACTCCAAGAGATCCAGAAGACCGAAGAAGAGGGCGCGGCACATCAACAAGGTCTGGAAGCTTTTGGAGAAGGATTGGCAGATGACACTGCAGGACATTTCCATCAAGACTGGCCTCACCATTTCCACTGTCCACCGCATCATCAAGAAAGATCTCAAGCTGAGTAAACTCTCTGCCAAGTTCATCCCGCACATTTTGACAGATGCGCACAAGGCAAGGCATGTTGCAGACTGCAAGAAGAACCTGGAACTTTTCAACAGAGACCATGACCTCATCGAGAAGATCATCACCAAGTGCTGATGAATCATGGTTTCCCCTGTTTGATCCCGAGACAAAGCAGAGTTCCTCAGAGTGGAGAACCAAAGGAAGCAAGAGGCCCACCAAAGCACTGTGTGCAACCAGCAGGAGGAAGACGATGTGCATACTGTTCTTTGACTCTGTTGGGGTAATCCATATTGAGTTTCTGCCTCAGGGAGAGACTGTTGATTCTGACTTTTACATTTCTGTTTTAACCAGACTGAAGGAGAGTATCCGCAGGAAATGCCCTGTCATGTGGAGGGGTGGATTTGATGGTTCGACCAATCGTGACTTTATTCTTCTCCAAGACAATGCCACTCCTCATGTTTCTGTTCCCACACTGGCTTTCTTTGGAGAAAATGACTTTGATTTACTCAGTCATCCACCTTACTCACCGGATTTAGCTCTGTGCGATTTCTGGGCATTTCCTCATGTCAAATCTCAGATGAGAGGAAAAGTCTACCCGAACATTGAGGCTGTGCAAAAGGAAGTCAAGTCAATTCTCAGGAAAACACCCAAGGAGATGTTTGCCCAAGCCATGTATGATTTGCCTGTGTGCTGGAGTAAATGTGTCCAATCGGCAGGGGAGTACTTCAAGGGGCAAGGTGTTCCATTCAACCCCGAGGATCTTCCACAAGAAATAGAGTCAGAAGATGATGGCAGTTCCAGTGATGCTTTCAGTGATGTGTTTTGACTGTCGCCAAACTCGAGGACATGCATGAACTTTGACAGTTTCCTTTGGACTGTTCCTGTTTGAATTTTATGAATTTTTGAATTTTGAATTGAGCATTTTTGAGGTTTGCATGTGTCCAAAAAGTTTCATTGAAAACCGAGCAACCGATCTCCTTCTTTTCGTCCTTGAAGCGGAGAGAATGGAAAACCCCCTCGTACATTTATGCATCCGGAGTGTAACAAATTGTACGAGATTTGTGCATATTTACATTTGTACATGAGCAGGGGTGATCACTAACTATTTCCCAGTGCAAAACACAGATTTGCAACAGAAGGACGGACCCACGTACGAAACGAACCACAATGTTCTGAGAGGCAAACAGAGAATCTGTGGCTCATCTCTGGAATTATATTTTCCTTTTCATCAAGACCTCATTTCCCGCGTGAATCAGACCCGGCCCGGTATATTTTTTTTGACAGTGGGTGGTTGCTGGTCTTCCTCAACCCTACCACCAAGCCTAACCTTCACATACTAAGAACACTCGTGAGTCCACTCCTGCAGTGGGTGGGAGTGGGGTCCCAAATAATCTTGGAGAAAATTCCCACCCGGCAGAATGTGGTTCCAGCAGGTGGGAAAAATGATCCAGAAATTTTAGGATTACATTCTGCCATCGGACCGTGGTCCTGGTCGGAATGTGGCCCTGTTACACCGGGCACGACCGCGCATCCACTCATAACGTGCAACCTGAAGCAGAATCAGAGTGCAGGAGCTTTGTCTGTCTGACCCAGGGGCACAAAAACTCAAGCATCAACCAACAAGAGAGGATGTTCTGAGGACTTCCACAGAGCTGCATAGGATCTGATTGACGAACACAATTGCTTGCTTGCACCTGAAACTCAAAACTTACCTTGCAAAGAGCTGAGTGCGACTTTGGTGGGCTTGCGGACTTGCCCGGAGCTTAGAGCAGTCTTGCCTCCCTCATGAGGGTGCGAACCTTTCCTTGAAGTGGGATTCGCAGGCACCGTGACTGCAGCTTGCAGAGGCGGAAGTCTTCGGTTGGACATGGCCTTTTCTCTTCTCCACGAGATATACATCAAACATCAGTGCAGTAGTCGCGCTTCGTGTTGCAACATTGACCACGAATTCTTGGGTATTCAGCTGTTTTCCTGCTTGGCTGCCTCAAGGCACGTGCTGCTTTTCATTGCAAACAAAAATTGCGCAGGCAGATATTTATGTTGTGAAAACATCAGACATCAGAGATTTGGTGACGTGTCAAATCTGGCCTTCCGTATTTGGTGCTGATCGCATGAGGTCGTCTCAACATCAACTTCGACAATTTGCATCATCTGCAAACCTGCAACATGCAGCCGATCGTTTCTTATCAGTCTCATGGTTTTCAACTTCGATTATTGGACATTGTGCCTTTGTCTCGTGAAGTAATATTCCGAGGTCTTTATCCTCTTCAAACCGACATTTGGTGCTCAAATGTTTCTGTGTACTGGGTTTGCTGTGTACCCAGCTTGTCCGGTTCTGTAGGACCTCACCTCAGAACGTGTGGTCCATATATTTGTCTTGCTCTTGACAAGACCTTCTTCCATCAGCAAATTGAGTTCAAATAATTGCACGTGTCCGGCTTTTGCTCCGGCTTGAGCAGAATTTGTACAAAATCACTGTCTGCAGCAAACTTGAAATTGTGGGTTTTCACTTGGTGTCACACATACCGGCTGCGTCGCGCGCTGGGTCAACTTCCTTTCAAGACGTGTGCACAGTGGTTTGCAGGAGAAACATCACCTGTCTCAGCTGCAGCTTTTCGCGGCATTTGCAGCTTCAGTGTCGGCGACAGCAGCTGTTATGCATGCCTTGGTTTGGTCTCACCAAGACTCGACTCCCTTTGATTGATATCACTCCTCAAGGTGAATTGGACGCTCTTCATCTTCGCTGCAAAGTAAAAGGCCAAAAGGAAGTTGTGAGCATAAAAACAAAAGCGTCGTCAGCAGCGTTCCATGTGACTGAAAGACCCGCTGCTGGAACACGCGAATGCACGCACGTTGGACCTTTTCTCAAGCTCGCGATCGCCTTGCACTTGCACGGTGGGGGAGCGCGCTTGGTACGAGTACGTCATTATGGTATTGTTCTGTCTGTGCTGTCGAGTATAGTCACCACAGTATGCTCCTTGTCTGGACCAAGAGGCAAACCTTCCTCGCAACGACAACATCTTTCTGCCAACATCTTTCACAACCTTTCCCGCGTGAGTTTTGTGTGCTGCAATCTGTATGTGGCAAAGGAGGCACTTGTTGATTACACGATGTACACACACAGATCTCTGACGTGACTTTGAAACAGGAAAGCGCCTGTTTGATCCTCAATTACCCGCGGAATTTCACTTGAAATGTTTTTGCCAGGCACTCAACATTTTGTGAAATGCTTCTTTTCGTCAGAAACTGTTTGTCTTGTGAGGGGGAGGGGGAACTGGATGATAAACAGCAAAAACTTCCCAAAGATCAGAAATTTCGGAAATAGGAAAGGTCACGCGCTGAGATCGCGCTGCGTGTGTCTGACTTGTCTGGTCCAAATTGTTTGCCATGAGAGACGCGCGTGCACCTGTGCTTGCAAGGATACTTGAATGACTGTCATAACTTTTCGCTCAGATGTCTGTCATGTTTCTACACCAAAAAAGCCAGGTGACAAATGCACATTTGATGTTCAAAAATAGCTCCAAGAAACTCCCGGTGATGTGAGGGATTTGAAATTGTCCATTCCGCTCACTCGAAAATTTCTAATTTTTTCACAAACCCAACAATTCAGACTTGACAAATTCCTTCCTCGAACAGTATCCTCAAGCCAAATAGATCTAAAAAGACCCAAACAGATCCACATTTGAAATTCGTCTTGACCAACAAAGTGTTTCTCATCCCAGACGCCCACTCGAGCGTATGCGTGCTTTGTTGCGGTCGTTTATATGTATTCCGGTCGCTTTGAGCGACCTGGAACAATTGACCAACTTTCGCAATCACCTCGGAAGTGGCCATGGTGCATTTCAGTGCCTCTTGCCGAAAAGCACAAGCGCGCTGAGATGTGAGCTTGAATCAGATGTCATGCAGACAACGAAGTTCCACCCACAACCAGAAGAGGGAATTGTTGTTTCGAGAAGCTTGTCAGCAAGGCGTGGGTTAAGTTGCTCCCTGAAGAGTGGCTCCCATCTTCAAAATGGACACACACACACACACACACACACACACACACACACACACACACACCCTGTGCACACAAATGCGTGTGATCGACGACGAAGCCCAACTCAAAATGAGCCATTGCGTGATTGAGCCGTGAAAGCGTTTGGCAAGGCGTGTCGTCAAGGGCAACCTTTGTTCTCAACAGGAGATTCGGAACAAGTAATCTACACTTGTCACTCAAATGTTTTGACAGTTTTGTACTTTTGGTTGCCTTACTTAATTGTGCCTTACAACAAGTAATCAAGTGATGCGTGGAGATTGTTCAAATCCTCGCCTTTGGCTCAGATTGAACAATCTTCTTGCCTCCCTTGATTACCAATACCACAATCCGAGCGAGACCCTCCCCAATGCGAATTTCGAAATAATTTTTTCTCTTCACACTTTTGTTCCTGTCCGACTGAAGCTTGCACAACACTGAGCTCGTCTTGTCTGTCCGTGGCACAGCCAGAAGCCAGAACAAAAACTGCTGTTGTTGAGACAGACGGCAATTAAGTCTTATCAGTTTGTGGCAGATGCAACAAACCACATTCGTGAGCAACAAGCTGTGTGCCATGTACAGAAAATGTATTGTCATCTGTGAAAAATCTGCATAAAAGTCACGCACGTGTGCGCACACACGGTGAACGACGAATGTATTGATGAGAAGCGTGCATGCTTGCGTGCTGTCAACAAAAGCACTGAAATGGGTGTGGGTTCTGACAAAAGAAAATACCCCGCACTGTATTCCATCTGTGAGCGGTGGGAACAACCGAACTATTGAACATTCAATGGCAGAAGACAAAGCTGCAGGCATTATTGTTCTCATATGGATCGATGATCTATTGGAAGGAACAACGCCAACGGAAAATCCCTGATTTGCGGCTTTGGGATATTTCAGCGGATCCTCCACTGTCTTTTCGCAATTTGGCAGAATAAAATATTCTTCAGCAATCTTGTACCGTTCTTCAGCAAGCTTATACCATAAATGGAAACTTGTCGGGCACGTACACATGAAGTTCACTGGGTCGTGAACAGCCGTGGCAAGTAGGCACGGTTAAAAAACGAACACACATGGAAAGAGAGAGAGAGAGAGGAGTGACACACTTAGCCCAGTCTGTGTGTGTACAAAGCACACACAGGTGATCTGCAAAACAACATTGACATACAATAGCGAACCTTGGAAAGGATCTGCGTGACTTTTACATGAATTTCCGTGGAGATTTGAGAAGGCAAAGTTGTGGAAAAGTGGAAGTGTCAGCCTGACAGGAAAGGCGGAAGGATGGCAGTGGCGAGCGGGGAACCATCACAACTCTTCACTGAGACGAAATGGGGAGATAACGCTGTGCATCTGAAAGATTTCGCTGGAAAGCATTCGCTTCCGAATGTTCTGAAAATCACCAAAGGACAATATCGAAATGTTGGAGTGGCCAAAAATGTTCACAGTGAGTTGTACATTCATTCAATCAGAACGAGTAAGAAAGTCCTCGCGGAGGGCATCAAGTTGAGGGACGGGCGCCGAGGCATCCAGACCATTGATCAGAAGTTCTCACTGCCGCTGTCCTACCAGGGATGGTTCGAGCTGCTGTCGGAGGACGGGAAACCTATTAAAGCCATTCTGAGTGTCCAGGAACTGGTCAAAGTGTTTCCACATCGATTCTTGGTTCGCGAAAACATAAAAGGATACGTGCCAAAGGAGAACGGAGAGTTAACTGTGGAGAAATCAAGAGTGGTGCACACCGGAGAACAACTGGGCTTGGTGGGAGAGGTCGCGGCTCCGTTCACAACAACGAAAGGGATATTCTCGAAGAGGATCCTCAAATGTATGGACATGAAAGAAGAGCCAGTTTTCTTTCTGTTTGAACAGAAAGGCCTGTTCAGTCCGATCGCAGGTACTGCAAACATATCTGGAGTTCACAACATAAAAGGGCTGTTGGAGAAATTTCGAATGCCGATCATGGTTCGGCTGGTGCACGGCATCATTCCCACTCGAATGGATAAGAACTCGTTCACGGGTGTGTTTCGTTTGTTGAGTTTGTACACAGACGAAACAGCCTTTGTGTGCCCCCTGAAAAGGGAAGCAAAAATGGTACCAATCTCCACCAGGGAGCCTCTGAAAGTCGCGTCCGCCTCAAATCTGGACAGTATTCGAGACTTGGAAGATATGAAGTACTTTCATCAGAGATGCACCAAGATGATTGCCAGCTACAACAACAGTATTCACATCATGATCAACATGCCGGACCCTCAGGATCTGGAAAAGGGAAAGAGAGAGATGTTGCAACTGGAGAGAGAACGACAAAAACAGGTCCAGCAAACGCGACCCGCTAACGGCCGAAACGCAGAAGAAGACATCATATTCCAGGAGGTCGACGACATCTATCAGTACGTGAGAGACGGAGGCCCTCCCCCGCCCCCGAGACCAAGGCCCAGTCAAAGCAACGGCGCGACAAGTGGGTGGCCTTTGACCAAGAAGCAGCCCAAGCAACCAGATGCCAAGAAGGACAAGAAAGCGGGACATCCAAAGAAGAGTCCTGCGGTAAAAACGGTTCCCTCGCCCCCAGCAGAAGACAGAAGTCAAGATGAAGATTATTGGGAAGAACCCATTTACGACGATATTGACAAGTTCCAGAGGAGAAAAGATGAAGACAGTCCAATTTTCCCCGGTGACGCGTTCTCCCTGCCTCATGAGGAAAAGCAAGCAAGCAAGCCAAGTAACTTCGCTTCCAAACTGGCCAAGTTCGCAAACTTGGGGAGCAAGGAAGACAAGACAGGCGCAAAAGACATTCCGAATCAGAAACCAGGCACACGGAACAAACACAGAAATGTCAACGGCGAAAGATACAAATCGTCGGACAGTCTGAACAAGTTGTCTGACTCTCCCAAAGAGAGCAAACCTAAGCAGGACGTGGTTGAGTACGTGTCCAATTTACGTGAGGCATATAAGAACAGGCCCGAGGAGGACCGAGAGCGCGAGAACCCAGGAGCGGGCTCCAGACCCGGCTCCATTGCCGAGAGGCTGCAGGGCAGCTCGGAGGAGGACATCGTGGAGAACTCAAAAGGCGCTGCAGCGAACAACGCGCCGCGCATCCCACCCAAAAGGTTCGACTTGAACCAGCACGATTCGAGTGAATCTCTGCCGTCGCCGGCCTCCCGCTCCAGCGCAGGGTCTCCACCCGTCACCGACGACAGCAAACCGGCCGAAGTCCGAGTCATCCCGAATCGCAACGTGGTCAGTGTCTCATCTCCGGTTTCCTCTAAACACGGTGCTGGCGGTGGTCAGCCCCTCCCCCTCAACGGCAAAGTGAACATTATCCTGCCGGCACAGGCTTCCCACAAGAACGGCGCCCTCCCGACGTCCCCGGTCAGCGTCGCCTCGACGACAGCACCGAACATGACGTTCAATCGTGCGACCAACCAAATTTCGATCTCAACGCCAACGCACGTGAACAACCGGCCCATGTCGCTTCAACATCAACGTTACGTGGCGGTGGCGAGAGTTGGGCCGGAGGGAGAGAGTCAAAGAGACAACAACATCAACGACAAATTCAGACACAATTCGAGAAAGATGCAAAGTATGCACCTCTGACGAAGACACACGTTGTGAGGCGTTCAAAGCAGCAATCAAAAACTGTGAGGCGAAAAAATCGAATGCGTCATGATTTTGTGCTGCACGAAGTCGTGATGGATTGTTTCCATGAAAGGTTTCTGATCAACTTTCGTGAAAGGGTATTTCCAAACTGCTCCTCGTGTGACCTCTCGATCTGTTTCGATTGTCCACGTACTTCTAGTTATTTATCAATCTGTGAATCAGACGATGATTGTAATTGACACTGTGATACAAACGTGCTTCACTTCGCTTTGACGGAAGACATATTTTGAAGAGGACGCTGCTTCCACAAGCTTCGCTTCACAGAGCGTGTCAGCGTACATTGAAAATAGCATGTACATTTGCGAACGAAAGTCCAAACCAAAATGAATGTGGGGTATTGTTGAAAACAAAAACAATACTCGAATCTCAGGAATTAGCTTAATTTTTGGCGCATTTTTGGTGATTTTCTCTGCGAACTATTTGGCATGAAGGGGGGGGGGGGCGAAGTATGTCTGCGCACCAAGGAAGCATTTCCCGGAGAAAGGACATTGTTTTTCGAACACCCGAGGCTTGTGCTTTATTCTTAACGCAGAAATTGCTCGAGGAAATTCACACTGGCATTGCTCAGAACTACAACTGTTCGTGGAATGATCAAAAAGCGCATGCTAATGTTTTACGTGTTCATAGACGGCGTTGCGTGTTGTCCTCACAAAGTGGTACTGACGTCTGTTGCAATGTCATTTCGGACCAGCATATTTATGTTCAATCAAGAAACTGTAGTCGCCTGTTTGTACTTATTAGCATTTTGCAGATGGTACTGCAAGGCATTTTGGAGCGATGCATATTTTTAGTACTTCACCGCCACACGAGTGTTTTCATGTCGCTCAGTATGCAACGACCACCGTCGGTGCGAAATTGCGCACCGTGAAGATGTATTGGGATTGACAATTGGGGCAGAACCCATTGAGGCCTACTTTCTCAGAGACCCCTAAGAAGTACAACGCCTTACTCGAATTGAGAAACCAACTCATGTTCAATGAATCACCCTGCCAAGTGCAAAGAATTTTTTTTTTGAGAAACAGAAGCAGCACACAGGGTGCAAGAAAACTGTTTGACCTTTCAGGAGCAGAAGTCGTCAAGTCGGATTCAGACTTTTGCGTGGGGAAAACACGTTGTGCGTCTTTCCGCTTGCGTTGTTTTACTGATTTCAGAACGCTTTTTATGCACAGAAGAAATCATTTGCTGCCACAAAGTTCTCGTTTCTGCTTTTCTGTTGCGAATGCGTGATTCAGAAATAAACTTGTGCGCGTTGTGCAGTAGATCGGCAGGTATGTTTGTTTGGCAAACCCTTCAGGCGCCCGTGGCGATTGTCTTCGCATTTCTTGCACGGCTTTACAGTTGCCCCCTTTCCTCAATTGTTCTTGCAGCGTACCTCAAAGAAAATGTCCGTTCCAGCAAACAACGCGAAAGAAAACTTTGAGCACGGTGCACGCAGCTGAGCCGACTGTTTACGTTCGTGCACATTTTCTTTGATCTTTTGCGGCCATGCACAAATTCCCTTGAGAGGCCAAGCTGTTCACAAACCAGCTGATCTTTTGGCACATTTAAAAAAAGACACCGTTCATCAATGACACAAGCATATCACTGGAACTCTTGCGCCTTTGCATCAGAATTTGGGAAATAAAAAGCGACAACTCAGTGCATGGACTCTGCAGGAACAAAACGTGACCTGAAGACTGGTACTCCTTCCTTCAGGTAAAGTGCTGTGACAAAGTCCGAACTTTGCTGCTTTATTGGTTCCGCAACACTGAGACATGTGTTCTGCCATGTTTGGAAAAGCGCCTTTTCTACTTCACTTGTGAAAAGGTTCTGCAAAATGACATGTGCCTGAACTTTGGTTTCTTGATACATTTCATGTTTCACCATGAAGAACAATGTCAAACATTCTGCTCATGTCGACGTGAGTAAATTTATTCATTCCTTGACATTCTCGTGTGTGGGCAGTTCTTTTACCTGGAAACTTTCAAATACTTCTTGTGTGGAGATTGTCAACCAGACCGATGAATAACCACCACGTTTCGGTGTCCTGCGGGCTAATGGATCTCTGTATTTGAAGTTGACATCACGGGTTACACACATTTTGTTGGTTTTGCTGAAGGTTTTGGCGCAACTCCTTTGCATGGAAATACTCTGCGGCATTGGACGCGTGGCTCGCGAGTTCGTGAGTTGCAAATGAATCGATCCCAAGTCAGACTTCACCAGAGATCCCAGGGTTGTACCCCGTATGCACCCCTTTCATGTGGCTCCTGCCAACCCCTTTTATGCAACATGCAACCCCTGTGTCCACCTCCTTTGTACCCCTTGAGTTTCAGAACTCCCCAGTTGTCACAACTGCCCTTGGGTCGTTTTCGCTCGGACGATTGTCATGTGGAAAGTGCCCATGGGCACTTTTGACTCGATCCGTGACAAAACACCCACCAGTGGAAAGCCACTGTTGGGGTTTTCATGAAAGGTGCAGTTCTGACCCTTGACGGTGTACTTTCCACTCTGGATTGTCATTCTTTTCAGTAGTTACTGTGTACTGATCACCCCAAATGGTGCAGTTTCCACCCAAAAGATCGCTCATTGTGCGAAGTCCCCCTGAGAAGAGCACTTAGTGGAAGTGCCATTTTTTTGGGGTATATATGCCAACTTGGAGAAGATGTCCCACTGTCCCATCATGCTCCCCCTGTAGGGGTTATTGGTAGTCAATGGTGCTGGCCTGGGGCAATTGGCATATATATAGCATCTGAGGCAAGATGTCCCACCTTGTCCTGTCCTGTCCCCCCCCAATCTCAGCAACAGCTGAAGGTACAGACTTGATCTTGGGCTCAATGGAAAGGTCTTTGACCCTACAATAAAACTTTTGAAAAATGGAATGTCCATGAGAACTTTCCTAGCAACCAGATACAAAACTCCCCAGCAACCAGATGTAAAATGCCAATCTCAGGTTGTTCTCAGTTTAGAGACTTGATCTGTGGCTCATATGAAAGGTTTTTGAAAGCAGATTACTTTACTGTTTCAATAGAATATCCAGACCAACATGCCTAGCAGCTAGATTCAAACTCCATAGCAACCAGATACAAAACTCCCCAGCAACCAGTGTAAAATGCCAAATCTCAGGTTTTTCTCAGTTTAGAGACTTGATCTATGGCTCATATGAAAGGTTTTTGAAAGCAGATTACTTTACTGTTTCAATAGAATGCCCAGACCAACATGCCTAGCAATCACATTCAAACTCCATAGCAACCAGGTACAAAACTCCCCAGCAACCAGATGCAAAATGCCAAATCTCAGGTTTTTCTCAGTCTAGAGACTTGATCTATGACTCATGAAAGATTTTTGAAAGCAGTTTGCTGAGGTATTTCACTAGAATGTCCAGAGCAACTTTCACTGGCAACTAGATTCAAACTCCATAGCAACCAGGTGCAAAACTCCTCAGCAACCAGATGCAAAAGGCAAAATCTTAGGTTCTTCTCATCTTAGAGCTGAGCTTTTTCAAAAGAATGTGCATGCCAACTTCCAGAGAGGTAAAAATAAGACTCCACCCATATATGTATGCAAAACTCCCTGGCAACCAAATGCAAATGCGCAAATCTCAGGTTCTTCTCAAGTTGAAAGACTTAAATCTATGGTTCATATGAAAGGTATTTGAAAGTAGTTTGCCATGCTATTTCATGAGAATGTCCATGCCAACTTCCCCAGTAACCAGATACAAACCAACAAAAAGAAAAAGAATCATGACCACCAAAGCAAAAACCCCAGGTACTTCGCATTGCAGTTGCCCTGTGCACTGCTTCTCTTGTTTTCAAGCAGTGCAGTCTTCACCCCAAAACAGTGCTCTTTTCACCAGGAACATTGCACTTCTGATGAAAAAGTCATACCACACAAAATGTTACAAATTATTTTTTGAACAATGTGTGATGATATTCCGTGAATAATTTGTCAATATCTTGGAGAAATGTTTTTGGGTCGATAATTTTTGAATGCAGTGAGACATTTCAAATCTGAAACAGATCTGTAAAGCCCTCAGCAAGGCCTTTAAGAAGAAGAGGAACGTGAAACGGACAAAGTTGAAGTGGCGGAACGTGAAACAGCTGCAAAGTAGAATAAAACAGTGACATTTGGACTTGGCCGGGGCAAAGGGAAAGGGAAATGAACAAAAGTGAGCCTTGACACAGGTCAACCCCGTCGTGGACGTGGACGAAAGACAAGAAAACCGAGATGTTTGTGTCATGTTATGACCAACAAAGCCAATTAGTTCTTGCTTGAACTTTTATTGACCTCTGCTTGATGGGTAGTTGAGTTGGTAACAGTACAGTTGAACTGGGCAGTTGATACAGGATAGCATCATCACCAATTGTTTATGGTTGACCATACATCATTATATAACATCTCCCCTCTTTCAATGAAGCTTGCTTATAGCCTTAAAGTTTGTAACTGAGGGTGAGAACTGTGGCTTATTGCCTTAAAGTTCCTAAAGTATCCACATATCCAAATATCTTTGATGTGACTGTTCTAAGCACTTTCATTCAGTCTATCTGGTCTTCTGATGGTGCATCGTGGTCTTGGGCTGCTACTTTTCACTGGGTGTGCCACTGCTTGTGGAGCATTGGTGCTGCTTTCCACTTGTTTGGGTTTGGGATGGGTTTTCCTGCTGGTTTGAGGAATTGGCGATTCCTCTGGAGTATTACACAATGATGTGGAGTTACAGTGTTCAAAGTTGATTGCAACAGTCACACTCACTAAAGTGCATCATACGCACCAAATATAATCAGTAGCTCAGAGTGCAAGAGCTTGGCAAAACCACTGACACAACAACTTTGTTTCCTCCACCTATTTGCAAAAATTGAGAAGCACAGGTTGATGACAAATTTAAGCTAACTTTGATCAATTTAAAAAAGATCAACAAAATATGGAGAAAATAGCATTGAAGTTGCTGACCTCTGATTACCTCCTTTTTTGTTGAAAAAAATGGTCAAAAACCATCTACCATTTGAGTCAACCCCAGTGAGAGCTCTAAATCAACAGCATGGCCACCAACCTTCATAAAGTGACAAAATTTCGGTCTGTTTCAGCCTAGTTCTCAGTCAAATTGACCTCAAAGCACATTCCAAGTTTACCCAAATGATCAGCAAATTTGACCCAATTTAGCACACCTTAAACTTGGCAATTCACCACTGAAAACAGGAGAAAATGGCTGTGAAGTTGACTGGCCTGAAATTTGGGTTGAAATCTGGCAGCGTCTGAAATTTGAAAGGCTGATGTCAAAGACACGATGGAAGCCATTGCGCCAATTTTACCACAGAAACACGTGCAACATTTTGTTGTCAAAATGGCCAAAAAATGTCGACCGAATTCAGGACCCCCGAATTGCCAAAAGGCCCGAATAACCACCATGGCTGTACAGGTTAAAACCGGGAGTAACGAATGGTGGGAACAACGAACTGCCGCCAACAAGCAACAAATTTTCTTCCAAGCAATGTTTTCTGGTCTTTTTCTACCATTTTCTGGCTGCAAACAACAAAATTCATTCACAACAAATTTCGGGAACAATGAATGTTTTTGATTCCATATTTTGTTGTTCACTTGGTTTGAAGTTGGCAATTGCGAGTTGTTGTTCTGTTTTCATTGTAAATGAATATTTGTTGAAGAGTTCAATCACATTGGGAAAAGCCTCTTGGTTTCGTTTTGAACAAATGACACTTGGGAACAGTGAAAACTTGTCTTTGTTTTTGTAATAAAATGAGCCCAAATGAGATGTTGCCTGCTCGGCTGCCAGCACACAAGTGATACTTATGCTGTTTCCCAGGCCCAAAG
>JAAUXT010143794.1_pt1 | contig 15958 bp, 23 predicted proteins | sample 7278171 | NCBI WGS metagenome assembly JAAUXT01 (sample SAMN14350112, study PRJNA611818) | marine sediment metagenome | isolation source: surface marine sediment (1.8m) | place: French Polynesia: Moorea | collected 2018-08 | reverse complement strand
TGTGTGTGTGTGTGTGTGTGTGTGTGTCTGAGTGTGTGTGAGTGTGTGTGTGTGAGTGTGTCTGAGTGTGTGTGTGTGTGAGTGTCTGAGAGTGAGTGAGTGTGTTTGTGTGTGTGTGTGTGTCTGAGTGTGTGTGTGTATGTGTGTGTGAGTGTGTGTGTGTGTCTGAGTGTGTGTGTGTGTGTCTGAGTGTGTGTGTGTGTCTGAGTGTGTGTGTGTGTGTGCACAGGCTTCGTCCTCTCAACGCGTCCTTAGAGTTTTCATGCTTCTGCACGATGTGCATGTGTGTGTATGTGTGTGTGTGTGCGTGTGTGCGAGAGAGAGAGATTTTGCGCTGTGTGTGACGTGCTTGTGTGTGTGCGCGCGCATGTGCGTGACAGACATGATTGTCCTCATGGGAAGGGGGGGGGGGGCTCAGTGGAGTCACCGGTTGGGGGAGATAGTCAAGGACCGTCGCACCTGTTGGTGCCACTTCACTGCAGGTCTGAACACAACTGAGGCGACAAGCAAGTGGACGGTGTGGACCCCAGGCTGGGCGGGACCCCAGGCTGGGCGGGACTCCAGGCTGGGCGGGCCCCCAGGCTGGGCGGGACCCCAGGCTGGGCGGGACCCCAGGCTGGGCGGGACCCCAGGCTGGGCGGGACCCCAGGCTGGGCGGGACCCCAGGCTGGGCGGGCCCTCCCTGTATCACAACCCGTTCCACTGCTATTCTGAAGGCGTGAAGCTCGAGAAGAGGCTGATCCCGTGCGCCGTCCCTACTGGGTTAATTGCGCCCGCTGAGAACGTTTGCATCGCTAATGTACGAGCAACGAACAAGCAGCACCCCACAAAATTGCTCCTCAAAGCGCACGGCTCGGCACGCTGAGTAAGTTATGAGCCTCGGACTCAAAACACAAAGGTGAACTTTGGGAGGGAGAAACGGGCAGAGCTGTTCGGTGTTTTGAGTACAGCTTGTGTGTCCTTCGTTTTCTGTAGGAAATGAGATCTTACGACAGAAAGTCTCCACCAAAACGTGCACACGTGCGCGCACTCGCGCACACGTCAAGAGCGCGTGTTGCGCATGCAACCTTGCAGTACGTGCGTGTGTGCGTGTATGTGTGTACGTGTGTGTGCGTTGGTGTCTGGTAACATTTTCACAAGATCACAACATGGTCCTCAACTTCACCTTCAAACGCAAAACTCTGCAAAGGTTCTTTCCTGGCAAACAAACTCCAGATGCAAAATCTTCTGCAACATGTTGAAAATCTTCTGTCACTGAACTCTTTCAAGGCTACAGGGAACGTTTCGTGCTCTTTTTCAGGCCAGAAACCGCACATTGCATCATTCCCCAGCAACGTCCTGCAATTGAAGTCACCACCCAACACGACACGTGCAAATTTGTTCAAAGGCCTCCCCAGAGAAAAGTACAACTTTCTCTCCTTTGATGTGAATGCTTGCGAATCAAAGCAAACAGTGTCAGGATTACTGCCACGAAACTTTGAAAACTGCAAATATAGATTTCTAGCGGATCCAGGATTTGCGCCGCAGGGGCAACATTTTTCACTTTTCAGGTAAACTTCGTTCACAGCCAGGTTGGGACCCTTTCCTCGGTGAGACCCTGGACAGGAGCCGATCCACCCTCCTTCCCGACCCTGGATCCGAATGAGACGACTTCAGCGGCGCGTTTCATTTGCAGTCCACAAGGGTTCCGACACACACAACTCGCAGTGTGCTTCAGTATCACTTCGTGCATTTCAACGTTTTTAATATTCTCATATGTAGTGAAGTCATGCACACCTCTGAACAAATTGTCGTTGTTGCAACAACGGAGGGTCGGACCCAGGGGCCGTTGCCCCTCCCCCCCCCGCAAAATAAGATTTTGTGCAAAAATATTTTGCCGTTTGCCTGAAATTTTGGAATTGCCCACGCCCCCCCCCCTGAGCTGAGGGGGTCAGGCCCCTTGATCAGATCCTGGAACCGCTGAGACCCTGGATCCGCCACCACAGCTGTGATGCTTCCTTTGTTGAATGAAGACATATTCCAGCTCCCCATGTTCGGATGGTAATTTGAAGGCCGCGCTCACTGGGGACTCGGAGATGGGTCCCTCTGGCTGGAGGATAATCCTATTGTCGCCCACAGTAATCCGGTCTGAATTGCCCAATATTTTAACTGGATTTCATGACAATAGATGAGATGGTCACTCTTGCAGATCCGGCGCGACGCCCGCCCCTAAAGTTCTTTTGTTTTTCAACTGTGCGCCATTGCAGCCAAAGTTCTGCAGGAATCGAGAGTTTTGAAGGAGACCAGTTGAAGAAAGTTTGCGTAAAAGTGACACAAGCAAAATCTCACCCACACGTGCACTCGGAACAGAATAACTCACCACAGGAAATCTCTAACCACTTCAGACTTGGTGCCAATGTTGGATTCGTCCATCTGATCACGACGTCAAGTACATCACTTCAGAAGGGAAGTACCCGGCAGACACAGATATTGAACTCCAACAGTGTCCCGTCACAAAACGTGCCTCCCGTCCACAGCAGTAAACTTCCCTCAACTAGCGTACACGAAACATGACTTGTTACACCCGGCAGGTTCTTCAGTCCCGCGAGTTTGTGTTTAGTGAGGCTGGAATGAGGAGGAGTTTGTGCCAAGAATGTGTCTGCAAACGAATGTACATTTCACCTGGAGCAAAACAGCTGCTCAGAATCTGCCTAATGAGAAAAAAGCTTCTGGGCGCCACTCGCTTTCAAGTGCTGCGCAGGTTCAAAAGATCACGTGACCTGCCTGCAGAAATGCTGGGGCCTTTCTCTGCGTTTTGACACCGAGGGAGATGAGGCGTTTGACTGCTTCAGTCCCAGAGACGGATCCGGGTTCGGGCAGAGAAAGGCCCAATGCTAGAATCCACCTCTGTGCGAGCGTAGATGCAGAACCCTGCACCAATCCACAATCTGCACTGCTCAGAGGAAGGGAGGACAATGTGGCTTTTGTCACGAACCGAAACTGCGAACTCTTCCTTTTGACATTATGCGTCGTGCAGAGCAACCCAGCTCGACTCTGCGCCAGAAGCTGCCGAGGCCATTGGCCCATCCTTCCCCACGTGGTTCACCACAGGAATGCGCAGCTTCCGGTTCGCTGTGCACGTGGAATGGTCGCATTCCTCCTGTCAACAAATCAGGTTCCTTCACACAGGTGGTCTCTACCAACCCCAGCAACTTGCAGTCAGGACCTGGCCTTCTTCCACAACGTTGCCTTCAGTCAATCTCTTGTGACCAGAGCCCTGGGTGTTTGGGCGACAGCGAACGAGGGGATTTTTGGGACGGAGACGCGTATTGCATTGTGCTGAGGGGACCTGAACCATACACACCTCGTCACAACGGATCTTGGGCTTGAACCACGAGACTTGTTCCAGATGTGATTGACCTTTCGCTGTTGTGTTCCAGCTGCTTCTTGTATCCGTCCAGAGTTGTACGCTTTGCGTCTTTTGCTTTGTACAAAGATGTGTCCTGAACACAACTACGCTACACACACACGTGTACACACACACACACACATATACACACATTAAATTTTCGTGGTCCTGCATGCCAAACACATCAAAAAGTTTAGTCTCCCACAGGTTCTGGTTCGCTGAATGAAAGGATCCTTGTCGCACGATAACAAACAGAACTCCCATTCATGAACCTACGTTCGGGCGGGGTCAGAAACTAAGTGACCGGACGACAGCGCACACATGCCAGAGCCGTTTGTTTTGACAGGGGGAGACGTGATCAACGTCTGCAGAGTTGAGGTGAGACACCGGGCCGGAACCCTGCGAAGGTTTCCGTTGAGACAAAAGAACTGGTTTGATCCTGGAGTGTACTGAAGGGGTGAACACTCCCCCCAAATTTGCATGTCCCCACCAAAAATTTCAATTGGGGAACCGTCCTTCAGGATTTTACACACACACACACACACACACACACACACACACACACACACACACACACACACACACACACACACACACACACACACAACTTGAAAACTTTGAACCTCCCTTCAGAGTTTGAGATTCTCTCACCAGACCCTGGATCCGTTCCTGGATCCACGGCGGAGACTGAGACAACACAGCTGTACGCGAGTACGAACGGACGAGATCAGAAGCTGAAGCGACTCCACGAACGCGACTGGAAGAAGGGCCAACACTGAAGAACTAAGTTCAACAGCTGGGAGAGAGGAGGAAGTGCGAAACATCCGTAACACGCGCGACAACAGACAATCTGATGCGGTCAGCTTGAAATTGACCCTGTTCCTGTTGCACTGAGTTTCCTGGACTGAGATAATGAATCTGTCCACAACACCTGGCAGCACCGCACTGACCTCACTGCACTGACCTCACAGCACAGTGATTGACCTGTACCCACGCGTTCTGACCCACATTGCACAAGATCATGTACTAGTGGATCCCCCTCAGATCAAAGACAGCTCGTGCGCGCCACTTGACACGTGGAGTGCGCGTGCGTGAGGTCGGCGCATCACTTCCTGCTGCCCCCGCGGGAGGATGACCTGCCCAGCACGTGCGCGCATGTTGGAGCCACGTGAGACCGGATGAGTCAATGAGAAGATTTGACAAAGAAGGCGGACACACCTCTTGACAAACCGCCAGAAACTGAGTCAATCTGCAATACAAATGACCCAACGTTCTGACAGGGGCCTTGTTCCTCGTTTCACAAAACCTGTCAATCAGTCTTCTGTACGTTTTCAGTCCAGCTTTCCAATGGATATCCTTTATGGGATAACTTTCCAACAGCACTTGTGTGGTCAGGGGTCCAATTTCCCGGGAGACGGACTGTTGTGTCTCCTCCACGCACTTGTTTTCGCGCGGTCAGGCGCAAAAAAATTGCTCAATTTCTCAAGGAAAATTTCAAAGCCCGACTCTACGAAACCTTGGATCAGCGCCCTGCTCGGTGCACGTACACTTTGGGTTTCCACTGATGGCACCAGATCCGGATCCCACGCGGCCTGCTCCAGAACAAGGGCGGAGCATGTTCACAAACACGAAAACACCCGCTCCCACAAACCCTGCCATCCAGCCGCGAACAAAAACAAACTGTGAGGGAATCTGGTTCGCTGTTTGTGCGGATCCAGGGGGCGGGGTCTGCCCTCCCCCGAACCCGAAAAACACCCCCGCACTGAAGCGGTTTTCACATTGGGTGACGTCGACTTCAACTTCATCTGTCTGAATGGCACTTTTGATGTCGACGTCAAAATTTAACCTGATGCCCAATTGCTGAGCATCAAAAAATGGTCCAGACCATTCTTTGATGTCATCAAGAAAAGTTGATGTCGACGTCAAAAAAAGTTGCCGTCATCACCAATGTGAAAACCCCTTGACATGTGAGGCGCATGTGCAAAAGCGTTTCCCCAAACATTCCCCTAATGATTTGCCAAATTTCAGTCCTCCAATCCCAGTCCTGGATCCACCACATAAATGATCCAATTCACCGGCTGAACCACGAGGTTGGATCCGCCATTGCGCGGTCTGCATGTCGTTTCCTTCACTCAAGGAGCATCTCGGGCCAAACATGATGTCAGGCCCTCCGAGCTGATGCAACCATCACCCGACAGAAATCTGACCACGAGGTGGGGATCATCACCACACAGATCGTTCTGGAAGGAAAACAAACAGGAAGCTCGAACACAAAGGAGCTGCGATGCCAGACACGTAGACAGACGAAACCAGAGGGGGGCACACCCACTGAAACATCCGTGTTGACTGCACTCGTGAATACATTCGTGAATATGTTCACCCTTGCCACAATGAGAACAGACTCTTTAACAGGGCTCAGTCTTGGAAACACGCTCTCACACACACACACTCACACACATGCTCACACACGCGCTCACACACGCACACTCACACCACACACACATACACACACACACACACACACACACACACACACACACACACATACACACGTTCGCTTGCAGCCACGCCAACGGGGAACAAGTCTTCGCGGTTGTCCTGGATCCGCACCTGAGAAGGGTAGGTTTGGAACGGACGCGATGCTTTGTGCAGGGAATCGGAACACAAACTCACAGAGGGTGAGAGAGAGGGATCCACATCCCAAGGCGCGTCTACTCCACCTCACGCTGCTGAACACAGCTTCTCCCTCTCAAACACACGCAGCTTCACAAGCCCCACCATTCACTCACACTGAACGTCCAGACTTTTTTGGACGATTTCGAATGGACAATTTGGCCTGGGGGGGCGTCTAACATTGATCTCCAAATGGAAGACAACGGCACACGGAACAACCATCTTTTGGTTTGAAACTGCGTCCATTTGTGCGCGTACCCTCGCTGACCTGGAGACAATTTTGCGCTTTGGTGTTCCGTTGGATGTCCACACAATTTCACTCGCTGCAGGGAGCGAGTAGTGGGGTGTCGTAGATGCCTGTAATCTGCAGACATCAAACGCAGAGGTTTCGCAGGGTCGCGCGTGTTTGGAGCCTGCAGTGGAACCCGAGAGTTTCGCGGATTTATCTCTGCTTTTCCTGGATTCTACCCGCGAATCCGGTGCGATGTTTCATCCAGTGACTCCTCCGTCCTATAGGCCGGATTCACGCTGGGTGCGTCACACGCGTGTGTCGTTTTCTGGTCAAACGGACGCTGTGCTGCAAGCGACGACGCGTGTCCACCGTAAACCTGGCCTCGCCCCTCTGCACACGGCTCGAGCCCTGAGGCGAACACGTCACGCTGACTGCACACAGGAGTCTGATGGCCTCACCGCCCCGCCCTCCTCCACACGCTGCGAACAGCTTCATCAGACCCGCGAATTCTCTCACCTCGCGGATTCAGGGGGCGGGGCGCCCCACCCACTCACCCTCAAAACTTCAAATCCCACCTGCGCCCCAACCAACATTTTGCACTGCAAAGTTCCCTTCCTGCTTTGGAGCTTCAGTGAAGGCAGTCCAACCCAGGACTGGAGAGACGGGCGAGACCTGAAGATCTCAAATGGAGGACCTCACGGACACGCTGAGATTCTCACAGAAAGAACAAACTTTGCGCGGACACAAGGTTTGGCAGGATCCAAGCCAGACAATCAGAGTGAAGCCGCTGAAATCTCATTCTGAACACAAACAAGCAAAAGGGGTGTTTTCAACATACCCCCCACCTCAGACCTGATCACATTCCCAGGTGAGACAAGAGATCAAACGACTGTGATTACAGGTGAGATACGCATCTGCACAGGTGATCCAGGTGCGAGCGGAGCCGATAAGGAAACGCTTATCGCAATCGCATCTGGACGCGATGCGCGGCGCGTCTGGCTGATCCCCCGCACACCTGACCGGACCCTGGACCCGTCGTTGCGCAGGTGCGGTTCTGCGCAGGCGCACATCCATCATGTCCCCTTGGCTGAACCGGCTGCGGAAACACTTGACCCGTCCGCGGTGCGCCGCTGCGCTCCAACCGCGGAGAACAGATGCAACTCAACGGAGGACGAAGCCACGCTGTGGGCAGAGGTGGGAGCCTCTACTCCCTCAGATAGAGATGGGGACAGGGGTAACACACACATGCACACACACACACGACTCCCTCAGAGATGGGGACAAGGGTAACACCCCCCACACACACACACACGCACACACACCACTCCCTCAGATAGAGATGGGACATGGGTAACACACACACACCACGAACCATCTTTGTCTTGTTCCTCTCACACAACTTTATTTGCAGACACAAGAAGAGAACAACCAAGGCTGAAAAGGACGTGGGTCTGAATTTCGCCTGTGGTCTTCCTGTTCGTGGACAAACGATCCGTTTCACCAATCAAACTGACCATTCAAACCTTTGGAGACATTTCCTGCCCACAAAACGAACTGCAACACGAGTCGCACCCACGAGTATTTCAGTATTCGCTGCAGGTACATCCAGGCACCAGTATCACCTATGGCGCGACACAATGCACGATGATTGCGGTTCTTCCACTTCGCACCAGACACAGATAACGAGATGTAATCATGACCGTCTCATTATCCACCCCGTGGAGCCACCGCACCACCCTGAGAGCAACCCCCGTCACCCCCAGGGTCACCCGACTCGCTCCAGGGGCGGATCCAGGGGTGCCGCTGCACCCATAACAAGAAGGCTGCGCGCAGAAAGCGCGCGTTTTCCACGCGATTGGCACTACAGCACACTCTGGCAGACAGCTGGGTCCTCCCTGGGACCTGACCTGTCCAGTCGGAGTGTGTGTGTGTGTGGGGGGGGGAGGGTCCGACAGGGGCACTGCTGTCATACCTCCACCCAAGTTGCTCGGGTGCACAGACACACCGAGTGCACGTAAAAAGCCCTTCCCCCCGCCCCAGTTTGTGCAGCCGACCACTTTGTTTGACCTGCCAAACAGTTAAAAGTTGCAATCCTTCCACCCTCTGGTTGTCACCCCGTGCCCAGCCGAATCCGCTCCTGGAGTACCTTGACTCAGACACCAACCCCAGCGACGACTTGACATTTCATAAAACATCACTTTGCACACAGAAACCCGAGACGCATAATTTGCGTGGGTAATTTCAGCGTTAAACTGCGGTTCCCCACCAAACTGCACTGATTGCCACCCTCAGCAGCTACAACTGTCCTCAGCTTGAGGACCACAATGCAAATTTGCTCAAAAATGCGTCCTGCACTGAAGCGATGTGTATCTCCCTGTGGAATGCTGCGAAAGGCCATCAACATATTTGCTGCCTTCAAAACGCTAAGCAAACAGACCTAAATTGCTGCTCCCCAACGCGACAGCGAAGGTGACAGGATCGGTGCGTTACACCTTCCCCCGGGATCAAATGGAGGCGCACCCACGGGGGGGGGCGCACAACCCCCCCCCCGACCAAAAATTCCTCACCAACATCGCAGTTAAAATCGCCTCTCTCTAAAATGCTCTTCCCGACCAGGGAGTCAGTCCTTCGTCCAAACCCTGGATTTGCCCCTGAATGCACAGTGCACACGAACACACGAACATGTGGACAACGCAATGTTTTATCCTCCTTGGAAACTCCAAATATTTGGAATGCTTGCAAAGCCCAAACAAGGTGATAAAGATCACTGGCACTGTACCTTTGGCGAGCCCTGCTGTGCAAGCGGGTTTGGACTGTTGTTATTTTCCCAACAACGTCAGGTCTGTGTTCGTTCCTCTTGATTCTTGCACGTTTCGGTGCCAAAAGAATCCAGGGTTCCAGTCCATTTTGGGGCAACACAATACGAAACAGTCGGCCCTCATGCTGGCGGCATTTTCGCACGCTCTACCTGTGTGTTCCTTCGTGACTACGCGCTGCAAAATGCGTACGCACGCAGCAGACAGGTTTGTCCTTTTTTCTGCTACTCAGGTCAGGTTCTGTACCATCAAACAGCCCCTGGGCCCGAGCGCTGAACTCAAATGGAAAATCAGGTGCGTGCGTGCGTCGCAGACGAGAATATACAAAAGAATGCAAACGCCTCTCCCATTTCAAAACAACTTGAATGGGCTCAAAATTGAGTCGTCTGTGGATCCGAAGGGAGTTAAGAGCTCTTTCATGTGAAGCGAGGAAAGGTGGGCTGAAAATGCGCAAAATGTCAGCAGGTTGAGAGAGAGGAGTGCCACACGTCAAGGTGTGTGCCACAGCACTGGATCACACACACACACACACACACACACACACACACACACACACACACACCGTTGATCTTCTCCAAATCAAGTCGAGGTCTCCACTTTGCCAAACATGTTGCAAGACAATGACCAAACGCACTGAGTGGATGTGGCTCTTGCCTCCTTTTGTATCCTCCAGTGAGGCACAATGTTGAAAGCATACTTCGTATGTACATATTTGCTGACATGCTTGCACGTTCGAGAGTTTCTTTTGAAGTTGCCACAACATTACAGGCTATTGAAATTCCAACAGGGAGGGACACAACTGAGGGGAATGGCAACACGTAACTGACATACATACAACCCAGGATTATTTTGAGCAAATACCCCTCGATTTCAAAAAACGCACGGTCTCAGGTTTTTGACGCGAGATAAAGCGAGACCCACAACGAACTGATACATTGACCAAAACGTGCAAATTGTTGTGAGCCCACAAAGAGATTTTTTCGCACACAGCAAAACGTTGAAATTGTCATAAAACTCGGTTGAACTGCCGAGTTGGGGAAACTACTCAGTTTGCGCAAAGCTAGAGTGACCTCGCCCCGTGAAAAGTGTTTGAGGTCGCAAAATTGGTGGGGCAATTTGGAAAATTGCTACAAATGGACCGCTGTTGAGAATCTGAGGACTTTCCCTCAACATTTGACCCACAGCACAATGCTCAGGTTTTCAGGCTTTCACTTTTCAGTAACTAGATCTACCTTGGTGGAGTTTACAAAAGCAACTTGATCTCAAAAGCGGGAACAAGTAGATCTAGATCAACAGCGAAGTCTTTTGTGACCATCACCAGGTCGTTTTCAGATCCTTGCCAACCCGTCGTACTCAATTTTTCACTCTTTTCAAAACGACAGATCTATCAGACAATGAAGGATCCAGGCCGTTGCAGAAAAGATGACACTTGAATGAGATTCATTCGTCAAAAAAAACACGTTTTTCCACAATGTTATTGTTCTGAAAGCTTCTGGTTGTCAAAGGCATCCAGAGGCGTCAAGTGCTATGACTCACACACACAATCATCAACCTCAATCTTTTTTCACACCTCGGCAAAAAGTTCAAATTTGTGTTTGTTGTTGAGCAAGTTTGGCACCTTGGTGTCAGAGCTGCATCTGATCTGATGTTATCTCTGGATCTTATCTCCGCCCCCGCCGCGCCACCCCCTCGTATCAGGGTGTCACACAGCTCTTATCACCCCTATCTCCACGTGATCTCTGCAACTCACTGCTAGCTATCCAGAGCTGTGGTGTGTATGTGAGTGTATGTGTGTGAGTGAGTGAGTGAGTGAGTGAGAGAGAGAGAGAGAGAGAGAGGGGAAAGAGAGAGCGAGAGAAAGAGAGCGAAATGTGTGTCTGTGTAACACAGAGACAGAGACACAGTGGTACTCGTACGTGTGTGCGCGCTTGTGTGTGAGAGTGTGTGTGTTTATGTGTGCGGGCAGAGATTCTACATACAAATCCAGCAAAACTTCTCGAGAGTGTGCAAAACTGATCTTGACTCAGGACTTCCGCAATTGTTGGCGCAAGCCTGGCCAAAGTTTTCTTTGGAGTTGCAATTCAGGCGGCTGGTGTGCAATGCAGTCTGCACCTCAAAATACAAGTGCAAAGGGATAAATCTGTCCACCAGACGATCAGAAAGCCACAGAAAACCTATCAACACCAGACCACCGAAGTTTTGATTTTTCTTTCTCAACTTTCAACATCAAACGGCCTCTGAGGTTTGCTTCGCTCATAAATTTGTCGTGCGCAAGTGCGAAGTCATTCACTATCCCGAGGTCAGGTTCTGGTTGCAAAGGGGAAATGCCAAAGAATGCAAAACAACACGAAACAGTGACGACCCAGAGCATCTTTTTTCAGTCTACCTCAAACAACGTGCACTTTTTTTCAATGGCAAGAAGGTTCAGATTCTCGTTCAGATTGTTTGAAGGAACATGCAAAATATTTGCCGCAGGGGATTCTCTTCACGTTGTGTACATTACGGTTGTACATTAGCGGGGGAGGAGTCAGAAAACCAGCGTGTTTCAAAACACGCACTGCACAAAAAAGCAACCTGCACAACCTGGTTATGCAGCTGAAAATTTATGAAGTCCTGCTTCCTGACGAAAATGCACAGCATTTCCATCTTGCCAGTCCCACAAAGTACCAGGGGCAGCTTGGCCACCCCTCCCCCAAATTGCGTTCAAAAGGCCTTTCATTTCACAGTTGAGTTCAACCCCCTTGGGGAGGCCGCCCCCTGACCAAACCCTGGATCTGCCTCTGCGCACCCCGACCCGATGTAGGGTCTGCGGGGAGAAAGAATCCACCTCGTCGATCCACCCTGAGTCTGCTGACAAACGCGCTGACAGACGCGACTGAAAACTATGCGAACGATGCAACAGCACCTTCCTCCCTCCACAACACCACAGAGCAAAGACAATGTTCCTCACACATAACGAAGCCTTTCACCCCGGAGAGAAATTTTGCGGTTTCTGGATCACACGGTTGTGGGTGTGAACCTGTTGCTCGGGTTGGGGTCAGTTTGACCCGGAGGGTCAGTTCGTGTCCGATCACTCACTGCCCGAACCACTGCCCACCGCTGAGCGTGGAAAGTTGATGAAAGCCACAACCCCGAGTCTCACTGCCCTCAGTCGCACGTGTACAAATACACTACAAATTCCCGCACCACACCTCTATTCTGAGCAGTACAAGTCCACAACGCGCCTACCCGTCTGGGGCGATTTGAAATACTACAGCCACCAATGATGAAGACATCTCTCAGAGAAGATGATCTTTTGAGCTTTGTGTTTACCATGGTATTCACCACCCTTTTCGCGCCTCTTGGTATGCCAGTGATTTGCCAGACATAAATTCGCCTTGCCCCGGCAGCAACGCTCATTCCCGTAATCAAGCGAGAAGTTAGCTGCACATCAAAACGCTTACCTTCCGTATTTATGTTTCCTGTGTTCAGTGTGTCTTCATTCAGGCGGGAGCAGTTGGACGAAATGCGTGATTTTACATCCGAGTTCCAAAGGTCCGTGAATGAATAAGTTCTTCCTCAAAGGTTCCGCCTTTCGGGTCACCACAAACCAACCGGGTCTGAAAAAAACACGAGAACAACAACATTGGATCAGTGGAAGATTCGAACTTGTCTGCACTTCACAGTGCAGTCCGTGCTGTCATTGCCGGATCTACACTGATGACAACATTTTTGCGCTGGTACCGTCATTTTGTACTCTCCATGACAACTGAATTATGTCTCCTTGTGTCAATGTGTGTTGTGTTCTTCATGACACTTGAATTCTGCTGAACTGAATTTCGAATTCTTTGTCCCTTGAGAAAATCTAAGCTCAGCAACACGCTCCACAGAATTCCACATTCGCATCAACAAAACCGTTACAACAGCAGCAACAGGGAGCGCAGTTTCCTTTGATGAAAAAAATATGCGAGGGAAAATAAATATTTCCCCAGTGTCAAACAAACGGCCCCACTGCTACAGACAAAAGGCTCCGTTCACAATGCTGTTTACATACGGCGCACAAATCTGTGAAGTTCTCCACCTTCCTCAGGTTTCTGCTTCTGTCACCTCTGCGGGTTGTCCTCGACCGTTCCAACCACCACAACCCACAAAACCCTTCTTCCAATTTTCAAAAATGCTTCTCAAAGGATCATCTTCCGTGCGTACAACGTTGCACTTTTCCACTCGAAGGATTCCTAAGTGGCACAGAGAACGACAGTGATTGAAATCTCCCTGTTCACTGTTGAGGAACGGAGCCCAAACTGACAGCGCCTGATCCAACACAAAAGTGAGTGTCCCAGTTAGTTAGCGGGAGAGCGACACCAACACGACATGCGGAGGGCTGACAGCGCTGTCATTCAATCCTGAGCCGGGGCCAGGCTCTGTGCCTGAGGAATGCGCACGTGCACTGACCCACGGAATCATAACCCTGAGACTGAGACCGCTGTACTGGGGAGAGCACTGCGACCGAATCTCAGTGATGAGACCTCAAAATTATGTTTCCGCTGACAGGGCGCGTACATTACGCGCTGCAAATACAAAACCCTCACAAAGACCCTGAAATTTCAATAATTTTGCTTGAAAAAGTGACGAAGCCATGACTTCACCAAAGCGCCCACGCTCATTGTTCTTGCGCGTCCAGGAAGCTTCGCACCGCAATAGTGAACCGTCACCAAGGAAACCGAAAAAGTTGTCCACTGATGTACAAACAGCGTGACTCACCTGAACCCCGCCGCCCGTCAAACTGCACGCGTGTTGCACATCTGGTGCTCTGATGTCGCTGCCAAAAAAGGTACAATGCAAGTCGCACAATTAGTCCAGTCAGTTGTTGTTCAGCCCTTTTTCAAACTGCAGTGTATTCTGCGCAAGTTCTCCAGGTCAGTCGCAGAACTTGCACCTTTTCTTAAATTCTCACTCTGTGATCGTTCGCACGTCGCTATTCGTCCACTACAACGCAGTAATTGTGCACAGATCTTAATTTGTGCAAAGAAACGAACAAAACTTTCGCACCACACCACAGGGAAACTGCGCGCTTTCCCGTGCGGCTCTCTCCGCTGTGTTGAGTTGTGTGACTAAGCGAGACTCAGCAGCTCCGCGCCTTTTTGTTGCCAAAATGACGTCACGAGCGGAGCGCGTCCTCCAGACTCCTCGGCTCCACAACACGATGAGGCGCCGACAGGATACTCCACTTGCGGCGTATTTCTGTACAAATCAACAAGAACAGAACGTGTTGAAGACCCGCGTTCGCTGTTCAAACGAAACGCACATCGCGAAGTCAAACACGTGTCACCGTTGACTTGTGTTTTGGACCAAATTGTTGCAGATCATTCCGAGCACTTCACTTTTGTTTGGATGGAGAATTTCCAATGCACGCAAAACATATTCTGAAAGCAAATGCCCGTCCCCTTCCAATTTCCCCAGAGGATGGATTGGAGGCTGAGGGAGTGGGTCTCGCGATACCAAGGAAGTTTCTCCCGTTTTCGTAAGACTGATCCAGGGAGTTGAACATCACTCCAATCCACCGTCCCCACACGGAACCTCTACTCACCACCAGCCCCGGGAAAACCTGATGCTAAAAATAGACATGACGCATGGACGAATGCCAGGAGCCCTCGCAGGAGTCCCTCACACTGAGTCAGACTTCGCAAGTGAAACGTGATGCACGCAACGCGCATCGCCAGCGTGTCAGCCGGACGTTCAGCGACCAGTGGGCAGCTTCAGCAGAATTCGCCAACGTAAACGCAAGCGCACATGTGTATCTCAGCAATGTTAATTTCCACGTTTTGACTGGATTTGTGTGTGAGAAAAACACAACTTTTACCTCTTTCACCTCAAGAGAGAACCTGGCATAGCCTCCACCTGTCTGACATTTTGTGATCAGTTTGATGGGCATGACAGGAGGAATACTCCCAACCCTGGGTGTCCGTGTGCGTTTGCGCGTTTGTTGCTGAAAGTCTCTTTTGGTGAGCTGGGTGCGTCAGACATGGAACTGGTCAATTCTAGTGCCGCCCACAGCGAAACACTTTCGCGTGTCTATCGAAAGTCGTTGAATATTGAGAAACGGTGAAATGTTGACCTCGTAATTTTATCAAAACCTTTTCAAAGTGAACAAATCACCTGCTGCAACATCAAAATAAACAAGAACCAGAACAGAACGGAACAGAACAACATACGAGGATGATGTGTCACAAAGTTCGAGCATGTTCTGCGCGATTTTCGAGACCGTAGTTTCAGACGACCATTGGTCGGTTGATTTCCCTGCTTCTCAGGGGTGGCCTTCCAATTTCTGGCGAAAAAAGAATTTGGTAGCATGACCAAACACAGAACAAATTTCAATCAACAAACACGGGACAGATCTGTCTGAATTTTGTCAAGAATGTTTGTTGAAAGACAAAACAGCACCGAAACCGAACACACAAGCGCACACACACACAAGCGCGCGCACACACGCACACACAAGCACGCGCACACACACGCACACACAAGCGCACGCACACACACGCACACACAAGCGCACGCACACACACACACACACACCAGGGTTCCCACTGCGGCTGACCAACAAAATTCCATGACTTTTCCATGATTTTTCCAGGTTTTCAAAGTTTTTTCCAGGTATTTTTTTTATCTTTTTTACAGGCTTTGTGCACCTTTTTTTCCCAAAATAAATGAAGTAAAATAGAGTAATTTTTTATTAAAAAAGAGAACTTTTGGCAAGAATAAAAATTTCTTCAAAGGAATCTATAAATTGATGTTTTTACTTGCAGTATAAAATTTGGAAAGTGACAATATATTTTTGAATTGTTACTTGTTTTGGGAAGGCTTTGTTTT
>JAAUXT010106261.1_pt1 | contig 15960 bp, 16 predicted proteins | sample 7278171 | NCBI WGS metagenome assembly JAAUXT01 (sample SAMN14350112, study PRJNA611818) | marine sediment metagenome | isolation source: surface marine sediment (1.8m) | place: French Polynesia: Moorea | collected 2018-08 | reverse complement strand
GTTGGACCCACTTTTGGAAAAATGCTCACTGATCATTTTTCCAAAAGTGGGTCCAACCCCCCCCGGTTAGACCCACTTTACACATAAGGACGGATGGACATACAGACTGATGGTGATTACACTAAGCGTGTGGTAACACCCTTCGGGACCACACGCTTAAAAACCCACTGACATCAACCTGAAGAGATCAGGGTGGACCCCCCTGGGGTTGCTCTGGGTTTTCTTGGACAGCTGCAGACGCCAGTTTCAAGCACCAAGTGGTGTGAGGGGCTGTAACAATTCTGATCTCAAGGTTAAGCTGCCACACGCAAATGGGTCCAGGTGGGGGAAAGAGCTCGCTTCTTTCGTGCATTTCTTATTCGTAACTGGTAAAGTCTCTCTTTTCCACGACTGCTGGAACTCAACTCAGCCTACTCAGTCTCACGCATTCCACATTGGAACTCAACCGAAGAAGCATTTGACTGAACCACTGCAGAGACATGTTGAACAAAAGATACAGTTGCTCAAAATGCCACCTCAAAAGGTTGTACTCGTATCGTTTGTCGGGAAAAGACACATCGTTCCCTTTGTAGCGCAAACACTTGCACTTGTTCACCTTCCTCTCATCTGCTGTGTAGTGAACCAATCTGTTTGCTCATGCAGATCAACATTAAATTCGACAGGTCATTCCGTTTTATTTTTCCTCAGGTGCCAACCTGATGTTTGCTTGTTGTGAATGTCATGAAAATCGCAGAGGTGATTCAAGACACCAAGGCAATCTGCGGCTCAAGTCTCAACATCACGCAGCGTTCATGATCTGCAGGCGCCGTGACCACCAAGATTGAGCGCTGCTGGGTCAGGAAGAGACCAGTTTGGCACTTTGATATTTCAGCCTCGGTAGAGCTTCGAGTTTTTCTAATTTCGGCACAAACACCTCAGCAATAAAATCCTGGGTAACTACATCCCGCGAAGCATCGATATCCCTGTGTTTCTCCACTTCAACACGATTACAACTCGCAGACAATTTGCCAAAGCTCAGAAAGCTGCGTTTCTTCAGGCGGAGCTGATTGGAAAATATTGGACAGGCGTTTGTTTCGACGAGGCAGCGGTGGCTGTAAAATTAATATCAAACTCAAACGCAACTGGCCAACTGTTCCTGTGGATGAGACCGCAACACCTCCACAAACAAAGTGAGAATTCTCTCACAGGAGGTTTGTGTCACGCAATTGTTCATGTCACAAGTGCACTGCACCCTCAAGTGCGGAAGGGCTCTCCATCTTTTGACTGAACTGCACCTGCAAAGACAGCGACGCGCCGTTGGTATTCTGACCACCACAAGAAGCAGGCTGCGCCAAGAAAGCGCGCGGTTCAACGCCGTTGGCACTGCGCACAGTCAGCGTGACTCCTTGGCCAACCTGGCTGACCGAAAACTTGCAGATTTTGGTCGAAAAATAATGGTTATCTTTCCCCTCAGTCAATATCAACTTCACAGGGGTCGATGGGGTAGGACAAGAAAATGATCAGCATCAAGTACTGAGCAATCAATGTTTTGATTGACTTTTGCCCCCCCACGTCACTCAACGACAGACAGACAGACAGACAGACAGACAGACAGACAGACAGACAGACAGACAGACAGACAGACAGACAGCCAGACACAGACAGACAGACAGACAGACAGACAGTGATTGTACCAAGCGTGCAGGAGAATGCTTCCGGAAAAGCACGCGCAAAAAACAAGAGGTCAAATGCCAACGAGCCTGCGGCACTGTTCTCTGGGCATTGTGCTCACAACACGCATTGTTCCAGCAAACAGGCCACGGATGCTTGCCAGCCAAGAACCATTACTTTACCCGAACCAACAGTCAAGTTATGATAAAGCAACCAACCATTGGTTTGCCCAGGGGGGAGTAAAGCAACCAATTGTTGGCATGTTTTGGTGAGCAGAAAAAACTGACTGTACCAAAAACGAAAATCAATGGTGAGTTGCTCTCCCCCTTCAGAAAACCAATCGTCTGCACACACGCACGCACGCATGCACACACACACACACACACACACACACACACACACACACACACACAGGATATCATCTCAATTCACTTAGCCTGCAGCTCAACGGAATGCCGCGGACAAAAAGACACAAGAGCCACAAAAATTTCCCTGAACCAGGAGTGATTTCAAAATGACACCCATTTTTGATCCTGAACCTGGCATGACGCTCTCAGTGATGACTTTCGCAACACAGGCAGAAAACTAGCATCAAAATGTTGCCAACATCAACCAACTTTGCAAAACAAGAGGCATTTGTTTGGGTTCTTTTACTCTGGCGCTTCCACAGTGGGCGAAAAATGTGGAACGGAACACAAAAGGCCGGTTCGGCTGAGCGTTCCACAACAAAGTTATGTTCGCTCGCGAATGTCTCAACTTTGCTTTGAAGAAAAATCTTCCTGGCGGTTTCTGACCCATTGTGCGAAACAACTTCTGCACAACTGAGCAGGCACGGGGGACCAGTGAGGCGCGTAGTTGTCTTGAGGGATGGAGAGGCACGGCTCTAGCTGCGCTGCCAGTGGTATCAACCGAGTTTATGGTCAGACATGCGCCTTCCCACCGCTCCTCACAAACTTGTCGCTGGCTTCGCAAAGGCGCGCGGAATGAAGAGCTGTTCTTTTTGGGATTAAAACAGACCGCGAGGTTAATCTGTCAACTCCTCCCTCCCGGAGGAAGCACTTTTGGACACTTCATTTCAATTCTAATTCTGATGGGATAGAGAAAACACATTTCACAAACAGCAAAGAAACGACTTAAATTTGGAGTTTCCACACAACGGATTATTCTGTGCTTCCAACAGGAAACCTGCTTTTCAGTGAGAAAAACGCTGCAGCAGTTCTTGCCTTTGACATCCAAGCAAGAAAAAATGGATTTTAAAATGCGTGAAGTCCTTATCACTTTCTGCACATTTTTGCTGGGCTTCTTGGTGGAGAGCCGCGTGTTGTATTCCAACACCAAGGATGGGATGGTGGCCGACTCAGCCAGCATGAATGGACTGTCCCCGAAGAGTTTCGACCACGACTACCGATATGGAAAGAACAACACCACATCCCTGTCGCACAAAAGTTACAACGAAGTCAATTCCAGCCCGTGGGATCTGACCAACTTGCTGGGAGGACGGGACATCAACAACGAGCCGCAGACAGAATTCGGACAGATTCTCTCCTCATTGCAAGGCTTGTCAACTGAGCTGCAGGTTTGAGTTTTTTCAAGTTTTTGCAAGAAAATTCTCCCACGGAGAACACGCATGTGCGAAGCCAAAACAGCTGAGACCTGGGTCTTTGCCTCAAAGCGACAGAGATTTCTGCAGAAACAGCAACAAACTGCGCTAAATAATCCGTGCTTTTCTGATGCAAACCATGTCGTTCGGTGAAAACCACGAATCACCAACAAAATTCTTCGTCCACATACGTATTGTAAGGATTTCTTCGCAAAGCAACTGTTTTTTGAGGTTCCCGCGAGCACAAAAATTGTTGTCGCAAAATGTGGAGTCCTCTTTCTTTCCCTTGCAGGAGCTGCGAACAGCAGTGGGCAATTTGAAATACCAAAACCACATCATCTACAAACAACTTAAACGCGTCAACAACAAATGTCTCTCCAACTCAGGTACACAATGTTGAGATCATTTCTTTCAACAATTATCTGACTTTTTGCGACCCTTCCATTACAAGTTGTGCAGTTTTACTGGGTTTCAAATGTCTGTTTCAGCCCAATTCAAGACTACTAAAGAACATAATTTGACAACATTCAAAGATATCATGTCACGGCAACTGTTGTATGTAAATTCGAATCTGATCATAAGAACCTGTCTATGCTGGTATAATATTCACCCAAAACGTCCAATTTGAAAGAAAGCATGACCAAAAGGAGATTCTCAAAGGTATTGTGGTTTCCATTCTCTTCCTGAAACATGACAATCGTTGACAACACCCTTCATCTCTGTTGTCAAAAGACACCTTTGACAAGACGCAAATATTGTGCAGCGAGCAAAGATGTGCCTTTCGACAAACTTTCGCGAGGCAGTGATTTATGCCCTCGTGGAAAACTAGCTGGACAATATGTCGACAGAGACGTCGGACGACTTGGACGCGAAACCTCACGAGTTCATCTGTTCGTACGCTCCGAACAAGTCCAAGCCTCACGAGATAGCGAGAACCCAATTCTCTGTTGCTGGCAAGTTTTACTCCTTCCCGTTAACCCCGGTGACTGTGTGGAGCGAGTGGTCTTTGTTTCCAAAGATGACAATTAAGATCTCTGAACGACGGAATCTCGTTCTGAGGAAATGGCCTTTTTTTGGCGTACTCGCTCACTCGCTCGCGTTGCCATCAAACAGCAAGTTTGACGTGACAAGACAGTCCTGAATGATCCAATCAACTGCTATTTGTTCAAACGCCCTCAGGTCTGAAACCGAACCCCTCAACGACACGACACGGGTTGACACATATCGTTCACCAGACAACAATTTTCCTTGGCACAAAAGCTTTGCAACCTTGCTTGACCATACGAGCGCAACTGCACACAAGGGCAGATCTGCTGGCGATCATCAAAGCAAGAGTTACAGTTTGACGCAAGAGAAATTCGCAGTGTGCAGTCGGTCCTGGATATTTTGGACAAACACCGAAGAACTGCCATGCAAACAGCAATGTGCCAGATCCAAAGTGAAGTGTGCTTTGTGAAAGAAGCCGCCCTGGCCAGGTCAGCGTCCATACGCCAGGTCCGCTGAGACTGTCGCTGACGAGCCTTCAGTGATGAATAGGCATCGAGAGAAAACTTCCTTTGGCTGTCTTGAGAGGTTACCCATTTCACTCTTGCTCATGTTCACCGAATCTCGTTTGGCCTGTTTGCAATTTGTGCGCACAGATTTGAGAATAAGAACGTGTAGACGTCTGCGTAAAACCTGCGCACCATGCAGCCGTGACACCATCCTCGTCAAGGCTCAGTACATTTTAGCGCGAAACAATCAAACCAAACTTTCAATTGCCACATGAGATTTTGTTTGTCCAGCTTGAACGAAAGAGCATCTTTTTCAGCGGTTATTAAGAGTCGGTAATTTCCCGGAGAAGAGATAATTTTGTTGAACAAACACGCACCACAAAGGTTTGTGTTTGTGTGTAAGAGGCATGAAAAGTGCCAGGTTCCGGGCTTTTCGTCACTGTCTGTTGAAAATGGTTACAAAGCCGCGAAGGAATTTTGTCATACTTCTGCCATGCACAGTCTTCTGACAACTATTTTCTTCAGCGTTCAATTACTTCAGTGGTTCGCAAAAACGAGTTTTTCCACAATGTGCATCAGCACAATTGCACGCAAATGAGAATCCATTCAAAGACATCACCCATAAATTCATACATTCGTTCGAGCGAACGAAGTGAAATCTCACGAGGGTTTTCCATGACAAAGTGCACCACGTTGACACATTGCTGTGTGTATCAACATCTTACAGGCCATATTAAGAACTCAGCTTGAATGGATCAACACACCATTTCCCCACTGAAGGGGTCGTCAAGCTGGGCAACCGCTTTCACAGCACAGTCAAGTTTCTATCAATCACAACCATAATCTTCGGGGATGCTGCATTATTAGAAAGCGAGACATTTACAGCCTCAGTCTGACACCGTCTCACTCACGCCTCTCCACCCAGCACCACAGCATCTTTGTGATCACGCCGTCCCGTTCAGTGAGAAATAATCAAATCACGTCGAGCCATTTCTGGTCAGACCTTCCTGCATAAAGACGGTGTTAACAACTGGCACAAGACTATCATCCCTCTCACACACTGCCTCATAATTCGCTGGGCAACATTACCAATTTGCAGAGCAAATTTGCCAGCGATTTGCAGTAGCGTAGCACCACTTATCACGGCCATTTGTTGCGGTCGTGGAGCCATCAATTCGTTATTGCATATGTCAGAAAGGCTCTAAAGGATCGAACACTTCAGCAAATCATACACAAGTTGCTGTGCAGATTGTGGAAGGCAAAATCTGCCTTGAATCATCTTGCACGGTGAAGTTGCAAAGCTGTTCCCTTTCCTGTCGCTGTCGGCGGAATGAACTTGAGCTGGTTCCAAAATTAACGGCTCAAAATGGAGTGAGACAACCACCCACGCATCGTTCTGTGCGCACTTGACAGCGACACTGAGCAAATCGAAAGACAGCTTGCCACGGTCCTTGAAAACATGTCTACCACCAATCATACCGCTGGTCTTTCGAAAACTACTTTCGCAAGAATAATCGCGATTTACTCCTGCTGAATCTTCTTGTGGCTTTACAGATTTAGACACGAGTAGAAACCGAATGTTTACTGCACGTGGATGTGACTTCTAAAACGAAACCTCACTTGCGACGGAAATTATTACCGGTAAAGAGAAGTTCCAGAATGCAAACGGAGGTCCAGATCAATACAAAATTTTGAAAATCCCACCACGGTCATCGTAACTGGCCGAAATCAAGGAATTAGATCGACTGAATAGCAACACGCCCTTCTTCGTTGAACAATGCCAGTTGTTTAACGGGAAAATAACCAAAAATTGTGGCACTTCACAAATCAAATAAACGGAGGCTGATTGACAAGAGAATCAATTCTCAATCAATTACGTCGAAAACAATCCGGAGGAAGAGCCACTTCCGACTGTCACCACTGCTGGGGAGACGTGAACCGATTTTTCGTCAATGATCAAATTTTTGCTTTTCCAAATGCGGTGGACTTTCTGTGTGCAAATTTTCCACAAGATTTGGAAATGAACAGAGACCAATTGAAGCCTGATAGAAACTAATGTGACAGGCAAAACAATGTTGGAAATACTTCTCGGTAGGTGTTTGTGCTTCCTCTTGCTACTCCAACATCGTGTGATGAACACACGAGGCCTGCTCAGGTTTTGGAACACAGGTGCCAGGGGAGGGGGTGTTTTCCACACAAGAAATGAGGCACTCACCGTGGATGAACCTGAAGAGGACCATGATCTTGTCCAACAGCCGCTCAAGTTCTTCTTCGGTCGCTTCCTACAACAATTAAAACGCAGACTTCACTCTTTCTTCAGACCAATATCACTCACCTGATCAAGCAATTATCTTTTCCTTCGAGCCAACCTCACGGGGAACATTAACATGTGTACCACTGCCTATGTTGCTCTGCAAAAAGTTGAAACGCAGAGCAAACATCAAAATTCAACTGTGGTAGCACCTAAACAAGAAAGTCAAATGTTACGGGTGACCTTGCATTGTGCTTTTGTAGTCGCACCAGAAAGGTGGTTGTGATGTGATTTGTTTGTTGCATACGCACACGAGATTCAGTAACTTTGTGAGACAGGATTCGTTTGTTGCAATGAAAAAAAAAAATGGAAATTTGTGCCTTTCGGACAAATGAGCCTCCAACGAAAGCAGCCTACAGTCCATCTTCAAACGTGAACCACAGAACACGATGCCAATTTCACAAGTTTTATTTGAGAAGTTTTTGTACGCAAACATGAACTCGACGCAGCCCAAAATGTTCCTCTTTTCCTCAAGTTCATCAAAGTTTTCTCCCAAACGGAAAAAGGTCGCATGCAAACCAAGAACTCAACATATTTCAAATGCTTGGCTTTGATTTCACTCATTCTGAGGCACTTAAGTTTTCCTTACACGGTTCTATTTGACCGTTGCAGCCAGAGACTTGATTTTTGACACTCAGTGTCACTGCAAGTGTTTCCAAAACTTCGTATTCACTGAACAGAATCGACGAGGCTGTATCGACGCTTCTTTTGGGTCTCATTTGACGTGATAAATTTTTAAACGGCACTCTGGCCCGAAAATGGTTGCTTGCTGTCGGATACAACAGATCGGATTTCATTAGCCCTCACCGGTAATGCGAGAGAAAAATATTTACTGAACACAAAATAAACCGAAAATGTAACACTCGCCCCTCGTCTTGTCGTTACAAGGTCGTCAATTACTCTTGGAAATGACTCTGGTCGGGTTTCAGTTCTTTACTGGCGCTTGAGTTGATAGAAGTGATAATTGTGGGGTTCTCTATTTACTCTTGCGAATTCTTTTGAAACTTGAAAATTAATTTTCAAAAGGATGAAACTGAGCGCAAAAACTCTTGATATTCAATCCAGCTGTTTAGCCCCGATAGCCTGCGGGGGACTCGCACCGCATATTTCTTGTTTCAATACATGTTGAATGGGTGGATAAATAAGCACCAAACAAGATGTTCTTGCTCCTTGTTTGTTGCTTCTTATCAAAAGGTGCAACGCAACAGTCCTTTTTTGAGGTTACTTTGTTGGCCTTTACAGGGGGGATTTTATTCGGAAAATTATTGAACTGGATGTCACAGGGCAACTGGCAAAACTGTTCTCTTGCGAAGACTTTTTCTTCCCAAGCAAGCAAGTTGCAATAAGTGGCATCTCACCTTGTTTCCGGCTCGAAGTTTGGAATCCACGTATTTGGCTGAAAGTAATGGTGAAGATATAAATATTTCACTGCCTCGGATTCGGAGGAAACGAGTACTCAAGCAGCACTGTAACTTCATTCGTTCTGGTGCACTGCTCTCTGAGACCGTGTCAAATGAACAAGATGGACCTGTCGTAATTTCGTTGCGTTACGTTTCACAACCTGGACACTTTTAGCGTTGTCTGAACAGTCTCAGAAATACTTCACTCAGTTTTTCACAAACAGGGCAAACCGACAGAAAGTTTCAGATTGCAACAAAATTTCCACAAGTGGTGAACTTGTTTCTGGGTCACGCTAACGCACCTTGAGTGGATAAGAAACGGGAAACGCCCACCTATAAGTTCTGCAGGTTTGTTCTGTCTGTGGTTCACGAAAACCTCGAAGGCCTCTTTCATTGCATTGACGAATTTTTCGTTCTTCTGGAAACACACGTCGATAATGTTGTCTGTCTTGTCCTTGAAGTCTGCAAAAAAGGAGAACAACAAATCTGAAAAGTGGTAGAAGTGCGTTTTACAAAAGACTACTGCGCTGTTTTGACCCAACGTTCTTTCTCGCCTGAAGCAAGTGCCTGTTATTAAAATCCGAAACCCAAAGAAAACAAACAAGCCTTGTTTTTCCGTTCCCGGGTCGGGGCCCCGTCACTATCTCCTTGTTACGCTCTTGTGCCTTCAGGAGAAACACTCCTCAGCAATGTTTGAACCTGCGTTCAACAAGCAAAGCCTCAAGAAAACTCCTTTGGCTGCCACAAGTCCGCAACCACAAGTGCCTTCAGAAAATGCTGCTATCTCCAACGAAAGTTTCGCCCGACATATCGCACCTTGTGACAATTTTTGTCTTTTTGTGGGGATGACAGCATAACGCCTCCAGAGCGTGGGGGGGGGGGGCCGAACACACTCCAACAAACAGCTCACAATTGCTTTAGTGTCTGATTGCAGACAAGTCGAATATCGCTCGATCCAAGAACTGGATGGCGACACCAGGAAACAAGAAGGGTTCTCTGACTGAATCAGACCTTGCACCAATTTTGTTTGATGCTGATTTTCAATGTCATCGTTGTGACGTGTCTTTGCAGTTCCGATGGCAAAGGGACTGGTGGCCGAGGAGCGCCGCCTCTGCCCGAAGGAGTACATGTGGAGCAGCGACTTCGGCAAGTGCTACAAGTTCTCGTCGGATCGGATCACGTGGCGCATGGCGAACGAGCGGTGCATGCTGCAGGACGCGGCGCTCGTCGCCATCGAGAGTCAGCGCGAGATGTCCTTCATCGCTGAGGTGGCGCGCAAAAATAAAGGTAGACCCAGCGAAGTTTTTCCTGACAAGCAAATTCAAGTTCGGGAGTGTTATTTGCCTCAGAGTCGAGTTGACTCCAGCCTCACGCAGGTGCACCACTGAAAACGTTGCGAAATAAAGGCAAATGTGACTTTCCAAAGCTTAATTTTCCAACTGCAAGTGCGACGAATATGAAGGTGTCAGTCATCACATGTTCCCTCACACCTCGCTGAGGATCGATTCAACCTTCTGGACTCAACTGCAAGAATGTGCACACTTTACGTGGAGAAAGTTCCAGAGAAAGCTCAAGAAAATCGACCGGGCTTCTCCCGGCTGCGTGTAATGAATGTGGATCACGATAAGGAAAATGACACTTTCCCATGATTTCCCTCTATCGATCCGTGATTGGCGTAACTAGACTGTCACTTCAAAGCCAGCCTTGCGGGATAGGTACCTTGGACGTTCCTTGATTCATTTAATTTTCTTATTACACGTTTGTGCAGCTCAATATTTATCCAGGGAATTTCAGACGGTTCCTACCGTGCGCCACATCACAGAGCGTCGCTGCCGCCCCGGCTTCCTTGTCTTTCTTGTGAAGCCAGGCGCGAGTTTGCCCAATCCCGTCACACAAGGAAACAGACAGCGAAGTTGCACTTCAGGCAGATGGGTTTTGTGATGTTGCCAGACAAACCAGTTCACCACGAGGCCTGAACCATTCCTTCAAACCACGTCCAAGACATTTCACTTCCTCAATTCAACACAAATTCTTGTTTTCTGTTCGTCTGCTGTCAAAAGTCTCGCAGAAACTGAAGCTTGGTGTCAAATGCCACGAACGTCGCATTCCTCGCACACACACACACGCACGCACACACACGCACGCACACACACACACACACACACCACGATCCCTGAGAATATGCAGCGACAGACCAGATGACGCTCAACAGACGTATGAAGCCCGTGGTGCACAGGCGCCAACCTGTACCTTGGGGCAAATCCATCTCAGACCCCTGCTGGAAAACTTAGCATTGGACAAACACAAGAAATGAATTGTCAACATTCCAGATCAAAGACACATGCCATCATCGCATCACTCAGTGCTGGTCGTCAATATCCATCGTCCGCGTTATTACAAGGCTTGTCATGGAAACCCACAACTTGTTTCATTCTGGTCTATTGGATTTTCCAGATTTCTATCAGAACAAGCTCGCTGTCGCAAAAGGACCCAATTTGGTGTGACAGGCTGAAAACACTTCAGCCATGGCACGAAGTTTGTTGCCTGGATTTTATGATCTGCTGCACTTTATTGCTTCCGACAAGAGAATGCAATCATGAAGCCTCGCACCCAGACATCTCAACCAAGGACAACAGCAAAGGAAATTTTGACTCCTTGTCTTTTGAGTCTGAACACACATTCTTGAAGATCACATTCAACACAACCAATCATTCGCGCACAGCGTTCTTACGACTCCCTGGCAAATCGAACCGACGGACGCTTGTACGCTCGTAAAAACGTGGACGCGCTCACAAAACAGTCCACAAAATGCCTACACAGAACATACATCGTTTTCTGGGTTTTCAGTGAAGCCAGGATGTTCCATGGGCTAAAGAAAATGATTCGTTGTGTCTCAACTCTCACCAGCAATCATCGATCTGTGCATGTCGTGACTTCACGTGCACGTATCATGCGCATCTGTACCTTGCAGACCTGCGGCACTGCGACTTCTGGGCGGGCGGCGAGCGCGACGCCCACGACCGCGAGTGGCGCTGGACCGCCACGAAGCAGCCGCTCACCTACGCCAACTGGAACCACGGCGAGCCCAACGACGGCGCCGGACACGAGCACTGCCTCCAGGTGAGCGGCGCTATCGCGATGGGAGCCAAACGTGTCGGAAATCGCCGATCAAGAGTTTGCTCCGAATGCCGTCCGAGATGAATGACCGTCAAATTCGCACTGATATGGCGGACTTGAACAGATCTTCCGTCTCGAGGCACAAGTGCAGTTCGCAAGTCCAAGACTTGACCTTGCTCTCCTGTGTTTCAGATGCTGTGGGTGTTCAGTTGGAGGTGGAACGACGCTCGGTGCAACTCTGTCAACGCCTGTTTCATTTGTCAAAAGAGCGTTCCCGCCATGGTCTAACCGGCGCCACTCCCCCAAAAAACTTTCTACAGTTGGCTCTGTACATACCATTTCTCGTCCTAAACCTCAAATTCATCCATGTTCAGGTACATGTAGTGTATATGTCGTCACGGATGTGCACATTGCGTGCAATTGCCAGTTCATCAACTGACGTGAGCAAAGTACTGCGAAGAATGAAGAATATTTTCGCACTGCCGCCTGCTGCGCATCATCGCGTTGAGCAGGCGACAAGGACTGGGAAGAAGAACTGTGAAGCATCGAACACTTCCACGGACAGCGTTGGGGAAAGCAACTGTCCGGCGGTGCGTCTCCAACTGCTTTGTCCATTGTGTAGGAAGATCGTGTATGTTGGGTGAGTCCTTGGAAAGTACCTCCCGTTGAACAATTCCAAAGCTCTGCCCAACCACAAACACAAGGGGAAACTTTCATGTCAATATCTCAACTTCATTAGATGCAATGGATAATCTGACCACGTGTGTGCAATCACTTCTTGCTCAAATGTGTGTGAATTCTTGGACACCGCCTGTTGTTTGCACAGCCTGTGTTTTTCTTTTTGTCGTGTTCAGCTTTCAGCAGCACTCGGTTTTCTGGATCAAACTGGGCAAACTGAAGTTTTGACCCTGTGCGAGCCTGTCCGACCGTCGAGAGATCTTCCTCCCGTGAAGAACTGCACCCAAAAACAGTTCCCCAACACAGCACCTTCAGTCCACAGTCATTCACCAGTTCACACGAATACCGTTCACATGCAGTGTTGTACTCGTACCTCTGTGAATTGTGGTTTGTCCGTTATTTGGTTCACACACTTGCCTCAAATGTACAACACCACAGTCAAGTTGTTAGAACTGAACCCTTTTTGAAGCAAGATGCACACGTGTAACTCAGTAGGTCTCGCCAGGTTTTTAAGGGGCACGAAGCGACTTCCTTTTTGTTTGTGTTTTGCCAAACTGAACGAGAGTATGCGTCTTCTCCACACGACAATAAGTTCTTTTTTTGTATTCACAACAAGTGAGAGCGTATCAAAATCCGCGCATCATTTCAAACTAAAACATTGGGCACCCAAAAGTATTCGCGATGTTACCGTTCAGTACAATAAATTTCTCCTTCCATGGTGTTATGAAGCGAGTCTTGTGGTCAATACCGCTTCAAATTTCCTGATGGAAACACAGAAGGTACTGGATCCATTGTGCGTTGTCCGTGTTGTTGTCATGTTGACAACCAGTGTGACACACAAAAACTTTCTTGGCAGCTGAAAGTTTTTGAGTATCCACCCCTGGGAGTGACCACAGGTGCTCACCGCCAAGGCGTTTGCGAGAGCACAAAACACAGGCTCGCTCTTTCGGACACACCTGCGTCAGCCCAGAAACCTGCACTTGCGACTCGTGTTTTGGGGTCCCCAAGGATACCTTTCGTCCCAATGTCAAGCTTTGGCCCTGCAGGCCTGTTGACACATATTCACCCCACATGTCGTGGGAGGACACTTTCCACACAGACGAGGGAAGGCTTGAGGCAGTAGGGTCAGGACAGTTCATCCATTGATCCTAAACAGACACACCCTCAGATACCACTCATCCCAGCTTCCGAGAGTGTCACCTACACACGCACAGATGCGGTGGCTACACGAAAAACATACCCCCACCCACCTTGGCTGGCAGCTCCAGAGACGACAAGAAGGTGAACTCACCCAACAGTTGTTGCACCATCTCCTTGTCCTTCTCTCCGTCGTTTTCAGGGTTGATCACAAATAATCGGCCGGTTTTCTGCAAACGGAGCAACAAATGATCAGATGAATGTCTTGAAATGTTTTCCGCCGTACTCTCCAACTGAAGAAGTCGATTCCTCCATCTCTCCACACTGGATCCGACGCGCACCTTGATGAAATTGCCGAAGTAGACGCACAGCTCCTTCAGTCCTTCCCGCACTCGTTGGAACAGGCTGTAGATCAGGGTCATGTCGCTGATGCGGTTTTCATCAAGAAGTTGGTCCAGACCTGAAACAAACATCCGTCAAAAATTTTGTGAGTGCAGGGAAAGCTACACAGGTTGGGTTGTTCTCAACGATCCATCGCCACGGGCGAGTTCAACCTGTCTGAACAACAATCAAAATGTACACGGTCTCCAATGGACCAGTGGAAGCTGTATTTTGCAACCCGTCTCTTGCAAGTTCGCCTGCCATAAGAACATAAAACAGGTCGCACAAGTGAACAATTGAACTACAGGTTCGTTGTGTTCGAAACGCCTTTTCCTGTCCGCCTATCCGCCCATCGGCATTTTTTAAACGTACCGCTGAACGTTTGGAAAGCAGGCCCGTTCCCCCTCAGGCTGGTGGCGACATCTCATTGACACCACTTCAAGCTCAAACGCAACGTCAACAAAAATAGTTTCTTCCGAGTTCTACGGTTCGATGTTGCACGAAGCATTCATTGTTCATAACTCCAGTCGTTGTTGGCGAAAAGGAACAAAAACTTGAGATCTGGTCTGTTCAGCTTTAACCGCGTACTGACAACGAATCAAACTGCGCACCTTTTTGCAGGATGGAAGTCAAGTGTTGTTCTATTAGCTGCTTCTCCACGCACGTGATGAGCGGCTTGCTGTAAAGAACCAAGTTTGTCTGACAATTGCAGAGGTCTTTGCAGTGCTCTGAGGTATGTTGGCCCCAAACTTCCACTCAAGACTGTCTGGTGTTGCAGAGAAGCTCGTGTTCGTATTATGGCTGCGTCACGTCCGTGATTGGGGAGTTTTAGCAAACAGCCCGCAACCCTGAAAACGCAAGCACAAACGTAACTTTTGACTGTCACATGCCAAAAGTTACATTTGCGTTTCCATGGATGCGGGCTGTTTGCTAAAACTCGCCGTTCTGAACATTCGTGCCTCACTTTCTTATCAAAGTGGAGGCCATCTTACCGCGTGGAGTTGTCCAGGTAATGTAGCAATCTCTCTGACTCTTCGTTGAGTCGCTTGTCGACGTGTGCCACGTAGTTGGGTACCTGACAAAATGTCCACAATGAGTTTTACCAACTCGTTCCTCTCTCAGATTTGAAAATTTTCGTTTGAAAAGGCAGAAAGTTTCGAACAAACTGGGGGTGTTCAAAGGGTGCTGTTGCCTTCAGCAATGGCAACATTTTTGACTCTCTGCCTGTTCGAAAACAACAATGTTCAGCGACATTGGGATTGCACACCGTGCAGTCAGAGATTCACACACTTGACTGCCAGAAGAGACTCTCGAGTGTCAAATTGGAAGTTGTCACAGAGTCCTGTGTTGGAAGCCATGCTGATGTCCACTTGGCAGATATTGAACATGGTGACCCTATGTCTGGAGGGAAGGAGCGGCGGAGAACCAATGAATGAAGACATCACAATTCTTACATCTCGTGCTTGCATGAGCCTCTGTCCTTCGGCCGCGTACAGTCGGTCTGTCGCCGCCAGGAACTTAACTTCAAATGCATCGTGGTAGATCTGCAAGCAAATGCAACACGCAACTGAAAAGGCGCACAAAAAGTTGCTCAAGCGACCATGTCTTCTTGGTTGCTTTCTTCACAAACGCAGAACACTGAGGAACATCTTTGCAACCGTCAGGCAGCAGTACTCACCTGCAAGTCTGACAGCATTCGGAGGAGGCTCTTGAGAAGTTGTCGGTCCACCTGCTCCCCGCCCCGCTCTTTCTCTATGAGCAGCAGGATTCCGTCCACAGTTCGCGACTGCACGATCTGATTGCTGATGATGTGAACTCTGTACAGATCCAAACCCATGTCCCTGTAAAACACCGCAACAAAATTACCACAATGCCATGTACTTCACGCGGTGTCTTGCGTCTGTCCTTCTGTTTGAAACTTCAGTTTTCAAGAAAGCTGTGTGGTCAGAAACAAGAGATCAAAGAGCGCGATCTCAGGTCAGTGTGACATTTTTGAAATTTGTTGCTTTCCCACGGAGAAGGGTGGTGTGACAGGCCAGCAAGTTTCATGGATGGTCCAGCTGGTTTTCCTGACCATCCAAAAAAATTGCTGGTTTGTCAGTTGTGGGGGGGGGGGGGGGGGCCCGCCCGCCCGGGGCACGGGAGGCGCGCAGGCGGACACCACAACCAACAACCAAGGGAAACAAAAGGCGG
>JAAUXT010107599.1_pt1 | contig 15961 bp, 18 predicted proteins | sample 7278171 | NCBI WGS metagenome assembly JAAUXT01 (sample SAMN14350112, study PRJNA611818) | marine sediment metagenome | isolation source: surface marine sediment (1.8m) | place: French Polynesia: Moorea | collected 2018-08 | reverse complement strand
TTGAGCATTATCCCCAACCCAAAATTAACCAAAAGAGCCCAAAAGATCCTAAATTGATCCTCATCTTGACTATGAAACTGCTGTAGACACACATTTGAAAGACCCTGCCTACAGGTGATTTGATTTCGCTCGGTCTGATTTCACTCGCTTTTTCCAAAAGCTCACAAATCAGCCCAAGCTCCTCAAATCACCTAAAAAGCAGTCGACATCCCCAGGAAAGAAGTCTGCAATTTCTTCTTCCAATTGACACAAAGCAATCCCAGGAAACAAATTCGTCCAGCGCACAACATAAACAGGACCTTGCTTCTGCATGTCAGGGGGTTGGAGTTCGCCGACAACAAAGATTTTGAGCCGTGATATACGTATTCTGACCTGCCACGACAACCCTGGACAAGGTCATTTCACGCAATCAGGTCGCGTCACACAGGAACAATTCACCACTGTTTGAAGTCCAGGGCGAGTTCGCAGAACCCGACTGGACTCTATGCAGCGCTGGCTTGTGATGAGGGTGACACCCAAACATCAAGCGGCACACGAACCAAATGGTGAAGGTGATTCCAAGTGGAGTGAGAACCATATCCCTGCTCTGAGCTGCGAGTCTTGACTCTGGACTCGCCCCAGTCACATCGACGTGCATACAAAAACTAAAATCTTGAATCGAACCTTGCAAAACCCTCACCAAGCAGAAACTGAATCTCGATGAATCCGGCGGACAACGAATCTTGATCCGTCAGGTGAAGCCACAAGTGAACAACATGAACCGGGAACTCTGAGCCCCGTCTTGTGTTGGTTCGGGAGGTATCAGAATGCGTGGGGCTTCCTTACGTCGCGTCTGTCGAAATGGACACCTTTGCCGGACCTAGGGACATGTCTGGAAAAGCGTTTGGTGGAGACAGGGCTCAAAATGCAAAGAACAGACGACGGGTGAAAAGGAAAGTGCCTGCGGGATTTGACGATGAACCCCAGTGTAACAAAATGGCCAGACACCCCGAACGGGTGGCACAGGATCCACCTGAAATGGCTAGACACACATCAAGCCTCTGAGTGGCCTGTGTTAACTCATGTCAAGTGTGTGAGTTCAAATGAGAAGGTACAAGGTGACGGACAGGACCTGAGGGGGGCAAGAGGAAGAGCCCGCAGCCAGAACTGGTTGGATCTCCCTCCGTGTCAAAAATTTGGGGTGTCTCCCCATTTCGTCCCACCGACCCGTGGATCTGCTCCTGAAACGTCGGAACAGGCAGGAAAGCAAATTACCGAATTATGCGTGCCTCCGTGCAATAGCCTTCTCCACGGCAAAATAAAATGTTTTGCTTCACAAATTTGTTATGGAAGCATCGGAGGTCAGAACTTTGATGGGAGGAGTGCATTAGGCGCTGATCTCAGTCGACCGGCTGATGGTTCCGATGGATGTTATCGATGTGGGAACTGTCCATTACAATTCACCTGGAAGCATTGGCCAGGGGCGGGCTGGGGCTGCAGGCGCGACGTGTTGGATGAAATGAAAAGCACGTTGAATGTTCAAATTTGGAACGTCCCCTCCCTCTTGAGTCGAGCCCTCTGATGGAATGGTTGCACTTCTCCAGGGCTGACTCCGATCGGCGCCTGTCTCCCGTATCCCTGGATCCGCTCACACAGGCAGCGTCCATTAGAGTTGCCCACGCCGGAAGTAATGCTCCCCCACTGGTAGGAAACCCTGTCATATCTGGCAATAGGGGCAGAAAATTGATAAAAGCCTCACCCAACAAAACATGGCGTGGACGGCCATGTCGAAATCAGTACGAGGGCTGTTTCACCCTGTTTGCTTTACAAGTGCGTTGTGTATCTGATTTTGCAAGTCAACGACTGCAGCATAGTAATGCAGTGTTCTGGATCCTATATGGACGCTTGGTATGAGAAGTTCAGTCAGGCCTGACGAGGGAAACACCAAACGTGAAACCCGACCAAAACCCCTTCAGGACCTGTTGTCTTAAATTGCGCAAGTCGGCAGACCCAGGGCCCCGAGCCGGTTCCCCCGACCCCTCAGAGAATCATTTCTTCCTCTTACTGTACGAATGTGGGGATCAGGGTCCCAACACCATGAATGCCACACGAAACCCCACCCCACCCCCAATACACCCCGCCTGCCGAACAAACCTCGCTCTCCAATGTTTTGTGCCTTGATATGCAACACGTGGTGCAAAGTTGACGACATTGGTCCCAGGGTCGATCACCGCCCTGAATGTTGCACCAGATGAAGCTTCGACTCCGCACGCGTCGAGGGTGGATAACCCCACAGACTTTCAAATCTTCAATTTTCCTTTCGCCCCCACCCCCGTCCCTGCGTCTGCTGACGCAAACCCAGGAGTGACGCCGACACAGCGGAAGAGCCTCCCCGCAGGAGCGGAAGCGAAATCCGCGGCTGCGCCGTGCGAGCAGGAAATGGAAAACTTGTCTCAATTGAAAACTTCACCCATCCCTCCATCATTCTTCCAGCTGTTCCATTTATAACGCCTCGCACTTTCTCGAATCTTCTCCGACGAGAAAACAAATTTGAAGAGATCCTGGTGAGACTCAGAAAAAGGGTTTGGTTTGCTCCTGCAGGACTTTCTTCGCATCTTGGATTTCATACGTTCCAAATTCCGCGAGAAAGCATGCATGTGCGAGGCTGTCTTGCGCTCTGCACTTGAAATTGTATCCCAGTGGACACGTTCTGAAGCCACGAACTTTGTCTTGGGTTTCGGTCACGAATCCGTTTGGAGAAGCAGAGGACAGTCACCGGCACGACCCAGACCGCTGTGCTGAATGCACCTCGTCCAGGGGGTTTCCGGCCCTTGAGCGGACAAAAAGAATGGCCGGAAGCAACACAAGAAGGCACGTTGTGTCTCCATTGAGTCGCAACTTGAAGCGGTGATGTGGGAATGCAACCTCAAAAAGACAACAACCACACGCAGACGTAGGCAAACAAATGCCTCGCAGTCTACAGGAGGAAATTAAGTTGGCCCGGTCAGGGAGAGGAGCCTGGAGACCAGGTCTGGAGACCAGGTCTTCCCCAACCTCACACCATTTCCTTTTTTGTCAGTTCAATGCCACGTTCAAAGTTTCAAAGCTTCCCCGAGGGGTGCTCTTGACACTGTCCTGGAACCCCTGTTCCCCTCCCGGGATCCACGGGGGCAACTCCCAGCGACACCCATTTCGGCACAGACGGACTCCTGAACAGAACCACGCGCTCTACGTATGATTCCGGTGCACGTTTGATTGTGGTCTGAATCTGCGGCGCTTCAGAAGCAGGACAGCTGCTCGGGGTGTCTGTTCGTGGGGCCATCGTAACGTCAGCCACCCAAGTCCCAACTGTGAAGCTCTCACCCAATTCGAATACATGTACGATTTACTCGCTGTTTCAAATTTGTTACTCTTCTTTCCTTTGCCCTGAAGACAATGCTCTTTTCCCTCCCCAATCTCAGTTTGACTGATTTTGCTCCTGTGTTGGGACTTCAAATCAGCTGGCGAGGGATGTGCACAAGAGTGGCAGGTGCTGCGCGATACGCCCGGCCAAACCGAAGTTTCATTGAACGAGGCACTTCATATTCTTCCTGACAAATGAGTGCACCCCACAGGCACATCCATTGCTGTGCCGCACAGAACGAGTTCTGGGACTTCAGCAGTCAAACATCATGCGCGGTAGCAACCACAAAATTTGCAAGGTGTGTCAGGCGCAAGTTGGACTTGGTTAGTGTAGTGATTTTCAGGCAGCCAGATTTCAAGTTGGCAGGATGCAATGTTTCTGGGGGCGGCAAAGGGCAAGAACCGCCCACCAATCACCGCTGAGCAGCAAAACGTTCTGTTCCACCACACTGGCGCCGACCCTGCTGAGGTCCACATCGATTGAGGCCCATCACCAAGTAATTTCAAGCAAAGAACCATCGTGGCTGCAGAAAGTGTCACTGGGGGGGAATCTTTCTTTTTTCTTCAAATGTCACATGTGCCATTTGTCATCCGCTTGCTCGTTCTCTCTCTGATTAAACTTTTCTCGTTCCTCTCTTTGTGAAAACGTCAACGGAGGAAATGAAAAGGAGTCAGTGCAGGAAGCTGAGCCTTGTCAATTTTACTAACTTGCATCTCAAAGAAGTTTCTCAGGGGAGGATCTAGGGACCGACAACCCGCTCCCTCAATCAGTTTGCTCTCTCCGACTCTGTCTGTACTGCGGAGGGATTGCGTTCTCCCCACCGTGGGGTCGGTTCTGGAACCGTTCGAGGATGTTTGCTGTACAAAGTCGTGGCAGGTGCCACTTGGGCATCTTTCTCAGTCAACAAGTCCGTGCGACATGAAAATCCTTTTGCTGAACCTGACAGCTGATCCAGGGTGACCCGTCCCCTGTTCCTGAAATGTTTCCAAAATCTATGCTGCAAGGAACATCCCATGAGTGTCCGGGGCACGTTTTTAACATGCAACTGTCCTGAAACAGCCGAAGGAGAACAGAAGGGCCATTTCAACTTTCACCACAGTTTCTGAAACGGCACAACAATTTTGCGCAAACGGAATCAAAAAAGGCATGTCACTCAAGTCATGGAACGCTCCAATTTAGAATGTTCTCCGTGAAGCTGACATGCTCCAATTTCATGTGCAATGAGCAACAAAGCAACACGGAGACGTCAAGGAGAAGCACAATCTCCTCAGGTCAGCAGCACCAGACTCGACCGGCTTTCTGCATCAACCCGAAGTGGAAATCTCAATCCCACAGGAAATTGTCTGAGCCGTGGAGAACTCCTCGACTGTGACAGGTGTTCAGAGAAAAACAAAGCGGAGATTGAGCCGCAGCTGCTCAACAGAAGTTCCATCGCAGTACCTGGGGATTTGCTGATGGATTCGTCCGCACAGGAAACTTCATCAACCAAGTGTCAACGCCCAGTCAACGTCCAGTCAGCGTCCAGCTCCGAACCAAACCGACCCAGCACCAATAGAAACGTGTGTGGGCGCTGAAAGCGCCTTCGAGTGCAGAGTCAATCCTTGGGGCTCGGCTTCTTTTGCTTTGGTGTACCAACCAGACATGCCAAACAGTGAATCCACGACATGAGGGTAGTTTTATTCAGAAACGTACCACCTCATTTGTTCAGTGCAAGAGACACGATCAGTGCTGATGGCAACAACATGACTGGGGTTTTACTTTGAAGAAAATGTGATTCGATTTGATCCTTTGGAATTGTTCTGAAATTTATCCACTCGAAATTTCGAACATGATGCTGTTACAGGAGCCACACCCTCTTCGTGCAAATGCCACTTCTTGTAGTTTGTGACCTTTCGCAAAGATCACATTTCAATGGCATCGAATGTAAGCAAGTGGCAAGTGACTCCTGTGTGTCGTGCCACTGAACACTGCTATACGAGTCTACGCAACGCGGTCCCGTCACGCCGTGCGTTCGGTGGGAAAATCGAACAGGCAGTGTTTGACAATGGATCCCCAGAGCCAAGCGGAGGATAATTTCACCAAAGCGTCGAGTCCCCGGTCTCAACCCCGTCGGGGATGGCTTCGCGCCCCCCTGGGTGGCGTTGCGATGAACGCGTCGCGGACTCTGCACATGTAGCTGCCTCGCTGCTGTCATCCCTGCAGGGATGAGCTGCAGGATTCTGACTGGCTCTGCGAGAAACGGATTTTCAATCCACAGAGTAAAATTCAGGGGGAACCTGGGAGCCTGAGCCCTCTGCTGAACAAGGGCGAATTGCACCTGAATTTAGCGCCTCAGATGCAGACACATTTTCTTGTCAAAACTTGTCAACGCTGAATCGTGGATCCTCCTCTGACGTCCGTGAGCAACATATCGATCTTCTCGTCTACAAAGGAACGCGTCGCGGTGAAAGTTTGAACAACCTGGAACTCTTTCGTGTGAACAAGAAGCGGGCATACCCGGGAAGTGCCTTATGGTCTTGCCAAGACTCGAGGTTGTTGGTTCAAACTTCCATTCCCAAAAGGAGTGCTTGTGTTTTCATACATGTACCGTGTGCTTGCCCCATTTTCTTCCGGCCCTGCCTCATTCGAACTGTTTTTTTCCCGAGTGAAATCTGTTCGAATTGGCTCAGATTCACATCGGCTGAGTCGGGTTTTGTCGAATGTTGGTCCGTTTGACAGGAGCAAAATTTCAACGAGGCAAGATACGACGGGGCTTGGTGCAAAAAGGGCGGATTTCCTGGTTGCGGATTTCCTGATTTGAAGGCAAACCTCGTGCATGGGTGGTGAGGAGAGACGCAACAGATGTTTCCAATCCATAACCGCGTCAAGACGATTTCATGATTTCATATGAACTGTCAAGAGTCTTGTGGAAAGCCGTGAGGACGTGTTCTGCAAATTGGCAGAAGGTCGGTGCGCACTCGTGTGGCTCTTTCACACTGGGTGCGCCGTCTTCCACATTCCAAAACATGCACATGTCGGTGAAGGAAGTCTGGGCTTCACGGGAACTTTCCAGTTCAAGACTCAGAGAAGGCTCTGGAAGACCAAATGCTTTGGTAGCGCAGTTGTTTCTCTAGGGTCTGTAGCTCATGCTGAGACTTTGTTTTGCGACACATCCAGCCAAAAGCTTTCGAACAGTCGTCCGTGTCGTTGTTGTCTCAGTTTGTCGCGACAGTGCGTGGAGGAGTCGAGTCAGCACTGCGGGTTCCCTCACCGTCCGGCAGCAATTCCCGCGCAGTTCCGAAGGATTCCCGGCGTGACAGGTCAAGACCACGATGCCAAAGACGGAACATTACCCAGCTGCGCGGCGCGTCCCGAGAGTCCGGGTGAAGCCGCATATTTCCCCTGAGGACGACGAATCACGACGCACCGTACACTCGGTGTCGACTGTAAACGCAAGACAAGGGTCCTTGCGTTTTCTTTCTCGGCAAACCTTGCTTTTGTCATTTTATCCGTCAGCCTGTGATTTTGTACATCATTTACATCATTTTCTGTTCAGCTGTGCTGTGAAAGACCTGAGTGGAAAAAGCCACGAGGTTGTGGCTCTGAAAGAGTGCAGTGGACCCTGACCCTGACAGGGGTGACCCAAACAAAACCACTGACAATTCAAAATAGTGTTGTGCGTGCTTGAGCTCCTGTGTGCCGGAACCATCCTTCATGCCCCACACAAACGTGTCCAGATTTGTGGCTGCGGAATCCAGCGCACTTTGACCAGTGATTCGATAAAGAACGATGGAGCCGAGATGAGCTTCACGACGAGTCGCGATGCAGACGGACCCGTCTCAGGGACGCGCAGGCGTGAATGAGGAGTGAGCTGCCTCGGCCAGGCTGAGCGATTGTTGCTGCAGATCAAATTCAGTTGACAAAAGCCAGAACCCTGTTCAGTGGAGAGACTAGGAGTGATCTCACTCGCCAGTCCTCGTCTTCCTCCTCTGGTTCCAATTGTAGCTGTGGCTCCAGCAACGTCGGCGTGTGACGGCACCCTGGCAAAAACTCAATTTGCATCGCAGTGCATGAGTGTACAGGCATGTCGCCTGCACAAACCCTTTGAGCCTCGTGTGTCTGAGAGGCGTGAAACGCCGGGAAACACGTTTTTCACGTTCGTGTTGCAATCGTAGAAAAAGATCCAAACCCACTGCTCTTTGTCATGACAAAACACCTGACGACACAAAGAAATCCATCTTTTGATTTCGGTGCTCGGTGGAACATCCATCCCAGAGGCCGCAGATCGTTAGTTGCCACGGCGCCCTGTCGACTACTCTGTCGTTATTTACTTCATTAAAACCTGCACCGAGAAAACCTCTCCTCGCGACAAGTTTTCTCCAGCATTGGCTGTGTCTTCCTGTTGTGTCTCCGTGTTGTCTGCTGCTGGTCCAGTGCAGGGCGAGTCTCTGACCACTGAGCGCGGGAAATTCCCCACAAGCTTTGGCCCATCAAGCGTGGAAAAGTGATGAAGGACTTTGCGCAAAGCATCGATCAACTATCAGTGTCGAGAACAGGGCGAAACGGAGGGGACCGCAGAATACTCACAGCAAACGCCAGCACGCTGCCGCTCATGGTGGACAAAAGAATGAAAAAACAATCCCGTGTTGAACAGAAACCATTTTGCAGGGTTTGAATTGATTTGTGCAAAATCTGAGGGCTTGCACACAGCAAGCAATTGCAGACCTGCAGAACCCAGCGTTAACGCAGCAGGTCCCATCCGATGGTGATCACAGGAGCCAAACTCCTAATTTTGCAGTGCCCAAGTGCAAAGGAGGGATCGCCCCTGCTCCACCCGAGGGGTTGGCCAAATCCTGGATCAGCACTCAGTCCTGAGTTCGCACACCGTCCCGTAAAGCGATCCTCTTTCTGTTCTGCAGTGCGTAATGCGGCGATTTGTCGAGTTAACTGCGTTGAGAGAATGCAGCGTAAATTGAATTTCGGTGTCATCAGAGGAGCCTCCATTGTTCAAACACTCGGTCGCAACAGGACCTTTAATTGCGTGCTGTACATCTGCTCAATGCAAACAAGTCAAGTGGCGCGCTGCAGGTGCACAAACATGCATTACGGGAGGCGCTTCGGAAAGAGCATTTTTCCTGGCACGTGACGGCACGAATTGAGGGCCAAAATTGGTTTGTGACCTGGGAAAAGGACCTTTCTCGCTCCATGCATCAGCCTCAGGGAAAACCTGGTTCCTGAGACGAGCCCGAATTATTGTCTCGAGCGACACACATGAGTATTCAGACGGGGGAGGAGACTCTCCTGATTGATGGACGGGTTGTCGGTGTGTGGTGATGCTGCGCAAGGCTCGCCTGCAGCACCTGAGCCCAGCTCTCAGAGGGACCCAGCCTGTCATACGCAGAACAATATACCCGCGGACGAGCGGTGAGCAGTCAGGGGCGGAGTCCGCGGGCCGGCGCCCGCCTTTCCTCCCTCTGACGAGCGTTATGTGGAGGTTCTCGGGTGCATGGACATCCAGCGTGACTTCGTGGGACACGAACCTACCCAAACACCCTCTCCGTCAACCAAACTCGGAAGCCTCATGGAGTGCCCTTTTTGAAGCGCTGGGCCCGCACAATTCATAGAGACGACAGGCTTCCAGAGTTGATTTCAAGCAAACACCAAAGCGTGTTTGAGCAGTGCAGATCAAAGTGAGGGCCCAAACCCCTGGCAGACCAGACCGACCCTGGATCTGCATCGACAGGGTCTGATCCTTGCGAACCTGGATCTCCCAGGAATGCCACCATCATTTCCACTTGTCTCGTGACGGGAATTTCCTCTGGTGTGATCTGAACGACCTTCCTGCCCGGCGGGCCGCACCACAGCAAACCTGCACCTGCAGCCAAACCTCGTCTCCCTCAGTTACGGGAGAAACCAAAGGCATTTCTGGGTAGATCACAGCCACCCACAGAACAAGAACACTGCAGAACCTTGCACACGCGACAAGGTACAACAGGCAGTTCCAGTGTCAGTGAATGTTCCCCCAAGTGCTTGTTCGTCATAAAGTTCCCAAAGAGAGGCTGTTCACTGAGGATTTAATGAGACAGGTTCCTGTATTTCCTCGGGTATTTTTTGGCAGTCTCGTTCGTTGTGCGCCTGGCTGCAAATTTTTCACGACCTTTTCATTCGGTGGATCCAGCTGATCCTGAGCGAGGTACGAGTAAATTCCCTTCATTGGCGCCTGTGCGGCGGGCATTTATCGGGGGTTGGGTGGGTCTCGGTTTTCTGGCTGAACCCCTTGAAAGGGGCGACAGAGGAGGGGTACAACTTTCAATTTTTGTTCAGAGAAATCTGTCAAGGCAACTGAACTTTCGAGTCTTTGAGCGATCTTTTTCTCCACTCTGCAGTTACAAATGTCCGTACATTTGTATCAGGCCGAACAGACAGTTGAATGTTTAGATTTTGTGTGACTCGCGAAACACAGCACTTTTCACAAATTCAACTGACTTGTTGCATTCAGAATTGTGCGTTTGTGTTGTTCTTTTTTTGACATAACTCTGCACGGAACCTTTTCCTGAGTGTGGCGCTTGTGCGGTTGTTCGGGACTGCGTGGTGTTTGTCCTTCCCGCATGGACTGGGTTCACTCGCACCAATGTCCACAGGCTGGTGTCATTCCGTGTGCAAAGTCAGAAATGAGGCCGCGACAGGTCCAGCAGTGCAATAATGCCACCCATTCCTCTTGCAGCTGCTCTGAAAACGATTTGTCGCGATGCGCGCTCTCACGTTGGACCGGGGTCCAGAAAAAGGGTCCGAGGGGTCCGAGCTGGTCCTGATATTGGTCCGACTTTTCCCTGTTGTTCAACTGAACCAGAAGTCCAGGGGCTCTGACCCCCTTGAATCCGCTGAAAAATCTGTTTTGTTTCATCAGCCACAATAATTTTCTCTGTCCATTCCTTTTGTATTCTCATGTTGGGATGGAATTGTCCGGCTTGGGCTCCATAACCCATCACAGGCTCCGCCTCTCTGACCCTGTGTGCATTGTCAGGTTCTCTCCTTTGTTTGTTCCAGTAGCTAACTTCCTGGAAGGCCTCGATATCAAAGACATTGGAAATTTGATAGCGCTAATCCACAGTTGATGAGGGCGGCGTGCTTCCTTCCGATATGATTTACAGTGGCAGATTATTCTGGCTGAACGCGGAGCGCCGGTGTGTGAGGAAATTACTCTCCACCTTTTGATAGTCTTGGTGATTTCTGATTCTGAGCCTCAGCACAACTGCAAAGAACTTTGTTACTTGCACGGTCAACAGGGGAGGGCTTATTATTGCACGGGGTCTTTGCCCAGTTTATTTTATTGATGTTGAAGGTGAATTCTGAAATGGAGGCCACTCCTTCTTCCGACACCGGGCGGCCATGGCTCCTGTTTTGTTCCCCGAACCCCGCACTTATTCAGCATTCCCCGTCCGACCTCACACAGTAACTCATGTGTGCGCTGTGAAGGTTCCGGATGCGCGAAGCGTTGCTGCATACCCGTGTGTGTAGGTGTTGCCCGGTGTGTACTGAGCTGTGTACGAGTATTGGGGATTTTCAGATATTACGCGCGTGCTGATCTGTCCGCTGAAAACTCACAACACACAGAACCCAACGTGCGGCGACGATGCAGGGACGAAACGTAGGGCCCCAGCGGGGAGTTTTTACAGATCTAATCGCTGCCACTTACACTTCCGTGGACCCGACATAAGAGATGAAACACCCTTGACAGGGATCAACTGCTCCTTTGCTGGTGGAAAAGCCTCTGTTTTGGTTGAACGACAAAAAAAAACTTTGAGCCGTGGGGAACTATTCTTGTGACAGTCCGAAGAACGTGTGGGGTGGGAGACAAGTGGGTTTTTTTGTTGTCACAGGAACAAAAGCGTGGGGCACGTCGCACGAGATGATTTTCCACTGTTTGTGTTAGCATCTGGGAAAGAGCTCCAACGGTGGACTTTGTTTCACTAGGTTGCAGACCTTGCTGACTGGGGCAGTCCGCAGCCCGTGCCTGTCTCCGAGGAACATGGTCAGTGGTCAGTTGTGAATTTGTGTAGTTTCAGCTTTTGTGCCCCAGACAGTACACTCTGCAGGCTCGCGGATACACTGCCTCTGCATGAGCTGTTGTTTGGAAACAGCTTCCGTGTTGCGGTGATGGATCCTGGATGATCTTGCGCAGACGTTCATTGCACAACACTCCAGGTGTACGTACACAACACGGACGGCTGACAACAACCTCCTGCTGGTTGATCCTGATCTAACTGATCCTTTGAAACAGCGAGTCCAGGATGTTTCGTGCCTTTTTGCTCAGAGTTGCCACCCCTCCAAGGAGTCATCAGTTCCTCAGTCAAATCCGCCCGGAATTCAGCGAAAGATTTAAAACCCTGTCGAATCGAACGTCTACTGAGCAACAGCACAAGGTTCCCTCCACAACGGTGTGGTCCAAACACGCCTCAATAGAACAAAGCAACATCACCCACGAATGGTGAAGCCCAATCTGCGCCCATTTCAAACGCAAAGGATTCAAATTCCGGCTGAGTGGAACCCCCGATGAAGGTACTCGAACGCTGCGGTTTGGTGCATGAGCTGTGTACTCACCTGGCGCGTCGTATTGCTCCACCCTGTTGTAGTGTATGGATCTCACTGGGTTGTTCATTGAGTTGATTAAGTCCTGCAATGAAAGGAGAAACACTCAGACCCCGCAGGGCTTCGTCCTCAAAAGCTCACAAACCGCTTTGTTTCAACAAATCCTCTTTTGCAGTAATTTGCTCGATGCCTTGTGATCCAGGGCAGCAAAGAATGAGCATGATTCCCTTGGAGTCCATCTCTCAAAGTCTCGCGTCCACTGAGACACCTGAGCCCAGGGCTCCAGAACCACCCAATCAGGACCCCTCACTGAACAAAGTAACTGAGAGTCAGCGGCTCCAGGGACGAAGACACTTTGGGCGGCACCCAAACGCTCCAAGTGCAAAAGTCCCAGATCATTTGGATTGATTTTGATCTTGATCTGGCTTTGGGCTTCGTTACAATAACATGACACAATCCGGAGTGGAGTTGAGGGGTGGGCCGGTTTGGCGCCCGACTCGAACCTGAACAAGGAAAGAAATCCAGGCGGCACCTTTTTGATGGGGATTGAGGATGTTCGGGCGGGGGGAGTTCGTTCGGTAAGGGATCAATCCGAAATCCATGGAGCCAAGCCCACCCGAGAGGCACGCTGGATCCGCTTTGATGTCAATCTTCTATTCGCTGCATTGTGTATTTCAGGAGTTCACGTGTGGGTCATCTGTTCCTGTCCAATTCTCTGCGGACACTATCGGCGGTCTGTCCGGTCTGTGCGGCTGATGAGGCTCTGCGCCAAAACACGTGTCGGGTTTCCGTCCCTCGTGCGCAGAATCCGGCATGATGGAGTCGGCTCTTGAGTTTCTCAATCCAGTTATTGTTTTCCCAGTAATGAGGAGAAACAGGAAAGAACGGTGGGCAGTCACTCTCTTTGTGTTGTGCGAATATTGTGTTCTCATCTGCCTGGGAATCACAGTACTGGAGTGGACACGACCCAACTCACTGATTTGTGTGGGGTACGCACGGTTCACTTGGCCCAGCTCACTTTCCCAGGGTGCCCGAGCCTGACTCACACACCTGCACCACAAGTGGCGTACCCAGTTGACCCGGCCCTCCTCACACACCTGCACCATGGCGTAGGTGACGACGACGGCGACGACGGCGAGCAGGAAGTAGACGAAGATGAACATGGAGCGGAGGCAGCGCTTCTTGAACGGGTCCTTCGGGACGTAGATGTCCTCCTCGCTCGACAGCGAGCTCTTTCGGCCAGACCCGCACTTTTTGCATCCAAACCACCTGCAACGAAGGAGAAACGAAATTCAATGACGCGGCGCCCAGTGACTTGTTCAGGAACGCTAACAATAGATCTACAAACTGTGATCTTTTTCCACAAGTTTTCTGCAAACAAATACAAACCAACAACAAAGCAACCTACAACAGCAAAAGTGAAATTTTGGGCCGTGCGACGTCCCGATGAAACGTGGTCAGAGTCTACACAGGCAACGTCCTTCCGCATTGTTCAGGTGGGTTTGCACATCTCGTTGGGCGAAATTCTCCGTGTTCTGAAGAGGCGTGTTGTCTCTGTCCATGGGTGGATCTGAGATCGCTGTCACGATAAGCCCCACGCTTCAGGGGGACTGACCCAAACTTGGATTTCAAATGGCAGATTTTTTGCTTTTGCTGGCGCAAATTCGCGTGACCTGCAGTTGTACTTTTCGTCTGGGTTGAAGCGTACTGGTCCCCTCTGGATCCGACCGCCATGACGCAGTCCCAATCTTGCTCCGGAAGGTACGTGGGATCCGAGGCAACGACGTGAAAGACAAGGCGAACTGCACTCACTTGTCTGAGCCTCACACAATGCACACTGCACGCTCCAACGGAGCGCCCATTCACTTGTACAGGAGTATGACACGGAACGATAGACTTCGATTGCAGGTCTGATTGACAATGGAAGTGTTGAGTGTTGTGAGGGTAATCCTTGTTCACCACGCTACGGAGTGGGTGTGTCTACATTGACAGACATGCCTCCGAAAGCCGTCTGATCCGAACGTCAATGTGACCCAAAAGGATCCAGCCAGACAACTAATGGACAGCGTGATTTGATCATGAAGACAAAAGTGCTCGTGAAGTATGGTGGCCTGTTGGTCCAAGGATGCACTTGTACGACGTCAGTGGAACAGCGGAAGCTTTCTAAGTTCGAATCTGCTCCTGTGCCAGGTGGGAATTCCTTTGCAGACCACCAACAGAAGTGTAGGTCTCAGTTGAAGTCGATGATCAGTTCAAGTTCAGTGGAGTTTGTGATGAAGTTACACCTGATGCCTGTGAGACACCCTCCGATTGTTGCCAGTTCTAGCTTTTGCTGCACGCGCACCTCGAAGGCCAATGCGCGTGGTTTACTCCGGTCGGAGAATTGAACCATTCTATTTGAGCTGAGCGGGAGAGTTGATGAAAACTTAGCAGAGTTGCGAGCGCACGCCACAGTCGCGACACGACCGTTGGGCGGCACACAGCGACTCAGCAAAGCCACAGTCAGGTTCGCGTGCGGCTCGCGCCTCGCTGCGCCCATCAGGAAGAAGAGACAAAGAGACGCCCAGCTGCTCGGAAAGACGAAACCGCACGTTTTGCGTTCGGTGAGGCTTTCTATCGGCACGCAATTGGCCGCAGGACGCACGAAACTGTTGGCGCCCCACCCCATGACCGTACGAAACACTTCAAAGTGAACGCGACCACAGAAGGATCGTCACCTGGACGGCTGACAGCAGCCCCGGCAGCAGCCCGCGTCGTCCGCTCCCTGACACCGGAACGGGGCGCAGCACTCAACCTCCGCCCGGCTCTCTGCAGTTACAAGAGAGGGAATCGTGTTACATGTACAGGGTTGATTGAGTGGAGGTCCAGACCTCCCGACACACACGCACACACGCATGCGCATTGCAACAACTGGGAGAGCGAGAGACAGACAGTGAGAGAAGAGAGGGAGAATAGAAGAGTGGATTCAGTGGAGACGTCGGAGCCACACCCTCGACACACACACACCACACACACACACACACACACACACACACACACACACACACACACATGCACACGTGCTGCGGTTGTCTTGTGGTGGTTGTGCATACACCAGCATTGCTCCAACTCGCGAACATATCAGGGCTGCTGGGTTGCAATGTACTGTAATACCGCTCAAGCCTCAGTGTTAACTCCTGTGGAGGGGTTCTGGTCTGCTGCTTGATATCCTGATCAGCTTGATATCCTGATCAGCTTGATCAGGATTCAGCTTCAGAAGCTGACAGGTTCTGTTCAGCGTGTGTGCACACGAACGCGCACAGTGAAAACACACACACACACACACACACACATACAGAGGCACACACGCCTCCACCCAGCCTGCTGTGTGTTCTACAGCTGGTGCCTTGACCCACGAAACAAACATCAGGTGCAAAAGCCTCTGCGCAGCGTTTTCGACGTTGCGTCCACCACGACACGTACGACGGAAAGGTGAACGAGCCACAAAAGCGGAAATGGAAGTCGCGCAGGTAATTTGCGAGGCAGCGCTTTCCTGACGGAGCGACGTCTCCGGTTTCAGGCGACACGCAGATCGCGTAATTACAGTCGTGGCCGCATCCGTGCCCCGGCTTCAGGTTCGTTTGTCGAAAAAAAGTTTTCTTCTTTCGTGAGAATTTTTGTTCTTTCGTGCCAACAGAGAAGAGAGATGTTCGATTGGCATCTTTTGTTGCTTGCAACAGGTGTCGAATTTCTAATCTTCCTGGAATTATTGACATTTCCTTGGCATTCTCTTCTCCAAACATGGTGTGTGCCAAACAATGGTAGGCCTTGATCCTCGGGGTCGGGCATCTCAACATTCAAAAGAAGATGTGACAAAAAGAATTGAGCCTGGAATTGCAATGCCACGGCAGACCCCCGATGACTGAACGCACGCACATGCACACACACGCACACGCACACACACACGCACACACACACACACACACAAGAAGTTCCGAGGCGGGAACCCTGATGGTCGCGGAAGCGCAGGGG
>JAAUXT010124787.1_pt1 | contig 15964 bp, 11 predicted proteins | sample 7278171 | NCBI WGS metagenome assembly JAAUXT01 (sample SAMN14350112, study PRJNA611818) | marine sediment metagenome | isolation source: surface marine sediment (1.8m) | place: French Polynesia: Moorea | collected 2018-08 | reverse complement strand
CTGTCTGTCTGTCTGTCTGTCTGTCTGTCTGTCTGTCTGTCTGTCTGTCTGTCTGTCTGTCTGTCTGTCTGTCTGTCTGTCTGTCTGTCTGTCTGTCTGTGGTCGCTTTGAGCGAAAACACCAGAAATATACATCTCATCGTGTATACGATTGAGTGGAGAATGTCAGGTGAATGGCTGTCGGATTCTTGATTCCGGCACCTGGCTTCTCGCAAATTACTCAAAATGAGCGTCTGAGGGGATTAAGTATGTGCCACATTCAAGTCTTTGCGGAACTGATCGCAGTTTGAATCGGGGATGTGCGAGCAGCAATACATGTGAAGCTTCAACGCCGGTCAAAAGGTTTGACATCACGTTCAACCGCGCAGTGTCGATGTGACCCCCCAATTTCAGACCCCACACAGCATCGCAATCTGACTGCAAATTATGACGCACCCACACAACCTCAATTATTTCATTTTCTCATTACAAACAGCCTGTGAACTCTCTGCTTTACGACAACTTGCAATTACAGGCGCACATTTATATTTCCTGAAATTTTGGTCTTTTTAATGACGACCCTTTGAACTACTCAGTGGATTAATGTGTCTGCTAAGTTTGACCGCAACCATTTTTATCGCTTCTGGTTCTCAACACAGAAGTCGAGTTCAATCCCCAGTTTTGGTTGATGTGATGAGAGCGTCATCATAAATAGCTCGTACACTCACGGCCGTGCACAAATTGCCTGTCTGCGGGCTTTGTGGCGTATGCCTGTTCGTTTCCCGTGCAGAAAATTGCGTGCATTTCATTAACTTTACCACAGTTTTGCATTTGTTCTTGTTTCAGGATTGCAAACTCGCTGTTCCGGCTGACTTTGGAAATTGAATGCATGAACTTGAGTTGCTGCGCCTCAAGGCTCAGAGTGAGAAACAGTGTCTGCCCAAGGTGCACGCCCCGGTGACAATGGCCAAACACCCCATTTCCACTCCAAATCTAATTTCAATCTCCGAAATATAAACAAAACTTTGAAGGCTCTCAAAAACTCCTTTTGATGCCATGTAAAATGCTGTTGAGGCTTCTTTTTCACTGAAGAAGAACAACCACTTCCAGGACTTTTGGGCTTTTGGTGGCTTGGTTGTAACTTGAGAAATGTTGCAAAGATTTTCAAGAAACAAACGCGTGTGGAATGACATCTGCCTTCTTTGTGCTTCTTGTGTCTTCTGTTCAGAATTGGGATCCTTCCTTGGCCCTTTAGTTTGTCTTGTACGTATGTTTCGTCCCTACATACCTTTTCGTTGCAGGTGTACAACACAACATTTTACTGCTGACATTTTCAGTTGTCTTGCCTGTGAATCTCAAGGTCGCACTTGTGGATAGACTCTATGAGGAGAAGGCAACCCCTCATTGTGCATTCTCGTTTGTATAATGTCAAATGCTTCAAAGTTCGGTCCCCTGGGAGGCTCGCCCGGCAAAGAACCTGAGAACCAAACTATAATTTCAAGCAAAATTCAAAAGACCAGTTTCTTGGCGAATGTTTTGCTTTGAAAGACACAAGAAAATGACAAAACGTCACATTTGGAGGTTTCTTTGAAAACAAAGGCAATCAATGACCATGCAGTAGAAGGGGCAAAAAGACGGAAAAAGAAGTCGTTCAATTTGTTTCAAGGCAACAAACTGCTGGAAATGTGGCAACAAGTTCGGACATCACGGTGGGATGGTCAGGGCTTTCTGTTCGCTTTTGGATGCCTGTGTAAAAACAATTCAGTCTTCAGGCGAACACCCCTGGAATGTTTTTTTTTTTTTTTGCGCTGAAGATGTCTGGGACACTGGTGAGGTCTCCACAAAGAAACTTCGAGAGACCGAAGATCCCCCAGAAACGAGTTCCCTGAAGGCCGACACCTCCGAACACCTCGGTCCTCAGCACCACAGCACCTGAAATAGCAACTTTGTGGGACACAATGACCAAACACAATGACCAAACAATCTTGTGTTCATGAAGTCTGGCAGGGAGATGCGTGTGTGTCTTCTTTTGTATTTCAGTTGTTGAAGAACTTTGTCAGGCACAAAATCTCGGTTGTAACTTCACCCATCTATCGAAATTAAAGTCACGACCAAATCCTCTGGAGCAGGCCACATATTGCCTGGTGAAGCTGTTGTGTAGTTGTCGCCTCTGCGTGTGCCCTTTAGCAAGGTGGTCCCATAAATGTACCTAATATCTCTCACAGACGCTTTTATGCCCTGTGCGCATCTCCAGAAATTGTCTGATGTACTCGTACGCATTTATGTTCGACCCGGTGCGCCCAACAAACTGGGTGACGCGAGTGCAGGAAAGTCGAGGTCACCTGTGGAAAAAATGGACATTGTCTTTAAGAAATTCACCTTGTCACTTTTTATGTCCCTCATTCACTGCAGTGATTCCTGCTTCCTGCTTGTGACTGGTCTCGTGCAAACGTGGCCGTTTCCTGTGGAGTCGAAGCAAGTGAAGGGCGGTTCTCAGGAAGTTGAAGACGTCGATGATCAAGAGAGAACCTCCAATCTTTAAAACTGACTCGGCGCCTTTTCCTGCACACTTGTTTTCCAGGTGGCTCTTATGGCCCGGGTTCCCGACGACGAAAAGAAGAACTTGGTGGTTCCAGTGTGGCCTGAATACCAAGTGATTGTGAACGCTGCAGAAAATAAAGAGGTGAGAAACACGCACTGTCGTTCGTCTTCAGCAGTGCAGATTCAAACTCGTGTTTGCATTTGTGCACAAATCTCAAGCAAAAATTAGCTCGATCCCCTTTTCAAAATTCGGTGCTGGTTGGACAATTTTCCAAAACAAATAAAAGTGTCAATTACAATCCCGAAAGCTCTCGCGTCTGTGCTGATAAGGGCAGCCCCAACTCGTGAGATGTGCGTCTGACCAGAATGAATGAGAAGCTGTCTTCATGGGGCAGGAGCGGACTCGCTCCTGACTGCGGTCCAGCCCTGTCTCAAGGAGATGGGGTGGAAACTCCTCTTGGACCCGCAAGGAGCAATACTTTGCACGCGTATGTATGCAGTGTTCCAATTCGGATAATTTTCAGGCACCTGAAAATGCTTTGGCTTCTCCCTCAAAAAACATTCCCAATTGGATGTCACTGGGATGGGGAACGTGACGCAATCCGGACCCGTCCACCGTGCGACGCCACGGAAAGAACTGTGAGCATGGCATGTGCACGCGCCTGCGCACGTTTCGTTTCGGAAACGGTCCAAAAGTTCTTCAGACAGTGTTGTGTTTGAAGGACATTCTTTGGAGGGGTGGTGGGGAGTAGGGCGTTGATGTCAACGCGGAAAGAGAACGTCGGTACAGCATTGCGATCAATTCTGCTTCAGTTGTGATGCATAGTCAGAGTTGGTGAACACGAATGCGTGTTCAGAATCGCAGATCTGTTTTCAACACTTTTGCATTTGCCAAAACACCCCAAGAACAAATGCATTGTCTGTGTTTCAGTCCGTCAGGTTGCAAGAGGGGAGGAGCGAATGATTTTTCAAGAAAAGTTTAGATTTCAGCGAACATGAACTGCTTGTGTTGGTGACCAAATTTCTTTGGTTCCTCTTGCACAAACTTGACCATTGGAGTCGACCTTGAAAAGGGGGCACTTGGAAATTTTAAATCAATTTTGCCGAAAACCATTCCTAAACATCCAAAAAACCCTGACTGATTTCCCAGGTATTTTTGGTCTGGACAAGTGTGAATGCGTTACCAAAAATTATGATAAATTATAACAAAAATCCGTGCAAGTTTTGGTGCCCCAACTCTTGGGGAATCAAGGTGGCATTCACAACTGGATCAAACCCCAATCTTTAAATTTAAAGTGCAAAAAGTGAGAAAGGTTGTACCTTGCAGCACAAAACCAGGTGGGCGGTCAAAAACTTTGAATTTGCAAAACCCGCTTTGGGTTCATGCCATGGACAAACGACTTCAGGGACAGCCTGTCATTGCTGACGGTTGTGTTTCAAATATTTCAAAAAGGTTCGCGCATTCCAGAAAAGCAAACGGACGAAGAAATATTTCAGCAACTCAAAATTTGACTTTGAACTCCACAAGTTGGGTTGGCGGGTCAGCAGGAGTTGAATCAGGAGGAATATATTTTCTATCTCCTGATGTCCCACCAGCCAATGATCTGTTGAAGAAGCTCGCGCGATACGACTCCTGACCAATGTGGTTGAGTTGCGGATGACTGAAAGATGACCTCTGCTCAGGGCGGCAGATGATGGCCACGAATGCTTTCGATTTATCCTTCGATTTTATTGTGTGTAAATTTGATTGACCAAGCCTCCCGTGTCTCATTAAGAATGTCCGATTGCGGATTTGATAAATGTACAACGGATTTGAAATTCGAAACTCAGCCTAACCCCTCATTGTGATTTGCAGATTGACCCGTTACAAAGTAACTCAGATTTTAAAATTAATTGGAACGCACTCGCTCTTGTTCTCTTCGCCAGGTCAGCTTTGAGTACGTGGAGCGCTTCGCTTTCTACGAGCGAGCCAAGAAGGCCTTCGCCGTTGTTCACACAGGGTGGGTACTCGTACGTCCATCGCGGTCGTCAGAACTGTGGCCCTGAAGGTGTCAATTTTTGGGGTTCACCTAAAGGAACAGGGTTTGATGGATTTTGTATGGAGCGCACGGTGCGTTTGATTCAAACCTAGCCACATCTCGAAATCTGTTTCGTACTTTCTCTGCAAAGAAGTGTACAAGTTTTCATTGTTCTTGTGTCGCGACATCCTTCGGTTTCTCAACACTGCGACCCAGAGGTTTTGAGAAGCGCTTCAAACTGACTGCGCGCGAGAGTGACAAATTTGAGGTCTTCATTGCAGGGAGACGGCTAAGTACGGAAACATCATATTGAAGAAAGGGCTTGTTGTCCCTGAGTGAACTTCAGAACGAGCAACTTTGTTGGACACAAAACACAGCACTCAACTCACTACGATTTGTTTTGCTCCCGTCTGTATCTTGTTTCCACTTGTGTTTTCTCCTTCTCGGTTCTGTGGATTTGACTTTCGCCGTGAGAAGCACCGTCACTTCTTGAACATTTCGCCCGAGACAAATTTTCACGTTTTCCAACTGTGTCCAGGAGGTATCCGACTGGTGAGAAGCCAGTACTGCAAATGACGTTCGAATGAATGTGAAGCATTCCATTTTCTTGTTGTCTTGTTTATTACGGCAATAAATAGCACCTCAACGGGCATCCGAGTCTGTACATCTTACGCGACGAACGAAGATCATCGCGGGGAAAAATCATCCCGTGACACGACACAAGGCACAACGCTCGGGTTTCTTCGGATTTTCGTGTCACGGATTGTACCAATGCAAAAACAACAGTGAAAATGAGCACACGATGAGGAAGAAAAGGATCCACACTCGCAGACCCGCGTTGTTCTTCATCGCCTGCAACGAAATGCAGAATTGTCAGAACTGAATTTATGGCACAGTTTCCAACCGCTTCACACCTGCCTGTCAATCTGGAGGTCCCAACTGACCCCGAAAATCTCCAAAAACTCTGAGCGGTCATCACATCGATATCGCAGTGAATCACTTCTCTGCTGAATGCTCACCACGAAAAACATTTCGTTTGGGCGAATTGTTCAGTGTGCCAACACCTGGTCAATGTCGTCAGAGCCCTCCGCGATTACTGCTGAGAATCAGAGTCAAAACGACACAACCAGATCCCTCACCTCCCGAATTTCTTCGTTGGCATCTTTGATGTTCTCTGTTGTACCCACCACTGTGTCCGCTATTCCGTCGATTTCCTTCTCCTACAAACGGCAAAAACTCAAAAGTGATCTCTGCAAAGCAGGACAGGGACACTCAATGGAAACAGTGCAGAGAGATTTGGAACATTCCAACAGGTCCCGAAATTGACGGTTTTTGGCCGGTTTCCCTACCTGTTCCAAGACCTTCTCAGTGAACAGTTCTTGCAACCTGGAGACTTCCACCACTTTCCCTTCAATCTGCCTGAAACCAACATTTGGTTCTGGTGAACAGCCTCTTTGACCTGATTGACTCAACCGCAAATTGAACAGTTGTGACTTCCAAGTTCCACGTTAGATTTGGCAATTACCCTGGCTGTTTTACTTGAGCCATTGTGGTCGAGCGTTGCTGTGGCATTTGCAGCGGCGAAAAGCGAAAGATGATTCAAAACAGAAATGTGCCAAGCAACGTCGGTATCAAACAACCAACCGCCACAATCAATCAAAACCGGGCAGTAGCGAATTCTGAGCTTTTGTTGAAGGACAAGACGACCAGACCGCACTGTCGCTTGTTGGTGCATTGGGGCACTTACTTGACCTCATCCACAAGGCTGTTCATTTCGTCGTACAGTTCTTGGTTCTCTTCTTCAAACTACGAAGAGAAACGCAACAGAAAGAGCATGAGAACAAAGGAATACCAATCGTGTCTGTGAAAAATCTGGCGACCATCAAACAATGGAACGTGCTTGGATTTTGGTGTTCCGTAAACTTTGGAGCCAGTTTCGGTCTTTCGTGGTGTGTGTGTGTGTGTGTGTGTGTGTGTGTGTGTGTGTGTGTGTGTGTGTGTGCGTCTCGGTGTCGAACTCGAAGGGATTTTGTTCACCTGATCTTGCGATTTATTTCCAATTGCAGTGGCGTGTGTTGGCCAGTGGGACATGAAACTGATGGGGCGGGATCAAAACAGCACGACTGCTGCGAGTATTTCTCACCAGCTGTGTTTCCTCTGGCGACAAACCCTCGTCTTCGTCAAGTCTGATTAGCGGCTCATCCAGCTCCGGAGGTCTTCGTTGCAAACGTTCTTTCATGTCTGAGGAATCAGCAAGACTTCGGTGTCCAAATCGGCCCATCACACAACGGAGCACGATTCGGAACTCGCAAGCCGCAGGAAAATAGGGAGCGCGCAGTAGCAAGATGAACCTCTTCAAATCAACTGTGTTTTGGTCACCTGGGTGTGCTGGCCGGTGACAAAGCTTGTCATCGCATTCGGCACAAACTCGCGTGAAAACAATGTTCACCTGTGCGTTCATTCGCAGCTTCTTCCGAATCCTCTGTGGTGGAGATTTGCTCACTGCTCAAGCGCGACTTGCTTCGTCTTCCCTCTGGCTCCAATCTCGCTCTGCAGAAGAAAGCAAACACTGGCTTGTCGTTTTCGGCTTTCGTCAAAAAGCACCGATCGTCTCGCACAGGCAAGTTCAGATCGGGCTGTTATACACACGTGTAAGGCATGAGTCTCACCGAGCGAACGAAATAAATGGGGGGGGGGGGGGCAATTCGGATAACGTACGAAAAGATCATCAACACAAATAAAAATACCCGTACTTACAGCCTTTTCCTGTCGACTACCCTTTTCACTCGAATGGCTTTCTGTTCACTGTATACCTTGCAGACCTCTGAAAGAAAAGACAGAAGTGACAGCTGTGACGGAGAAGACAGACTGTGTCCAACGACAGATTGTGTCCAACGGAAACAATTCACAAGTTGGAATTTTCCGTCAAGTTCCAGGCAGCAGCAGAAATTCCTGCTGATCGATATCCTGTGTGACACGTCCAAACGGTCGTGTTGAAATGTACGCATCGAGCTGCAGTGTGACTTGAGGAATGACTTGCCATGAAGGCATTCAATCCAACATCAGCAGTTCATAACGACCCATCACCAGTTCAGTGCACTCACCTTTCAAATACGCCTCGAGCAACAAAATGACTTGTTGTTTATGGATGCTCTGTTGGCTTTCAGTTTTGAGATTAACTGCAAGCCAAAGTAGTTTTCATCATCATTCTTATTCGGTGGCCACGACAGTGAAGGGATGATTGAGAAATCCAAAGTTTGGAAATTACGATGAAAAGAGTTCAATGTGAAAGTCAACACGAGGCCTTTCCACATTTCAGAAAGTTTGCGCCAAAAACAAAACATTAGATTCGTGGTTTACAACCCAGTTTACGGCCAAGCCAGAAACAAGCTTGCGGAACAAGGCTGACGCACTTTGGTCTCTCAATGCTTTGATTGTGTCGGAACAGGTTTTGATGAATATTTCTGCATCGGCTTCGATTTGGTCTCTTTCCGCGTCTGTCAGCTTATTCGATCCAACCCCCACCGTGCTGAAAGACCGAAATTCCACGAAACAAATGTCATTGCAAACAATGTGGATTTTGACAAAGTTCTATTGAGCCAGTGCTCAGGAATATTCGTCTTTGCTGGATTTATCAATTGATCAAAGTCCCATCAGAAACAAAAGTGAGCAACACCCACCTACTTGCATCCAGATAAGCTTTCCTGTGCTCCTGAAGAAATTCTTTCAACTTTGTGATTGTATTCACCTGAAACAAGAATATCAAGGCATTGAACAGGCCGCCCTTCGTTACGCCTGGCCTCAGACACGAACTTTGTGGGGAAGGAGGGGTGTTCTGGGCACAAACTTTGTGAGAAAGCCACTGTCACAACATTTCACCTTTGGGGTGTGGGACTTGCTGGAAAGGTGTTGGACACAAACCATCTGGGGGAAGAACCAAGTTGACAAGTCAAGTTGACAAGAGATCGACAGAAGATTCACTTGCCACAAACTTTGATTTTGAGTTGAAATCACCGCTTGTTCGACTAGTCTGCAAAATTGATTTGTCTGGACCAGTGGTAAGGCCTTGCGCCTTCAGCCTTGACTTGATAGTTTTCACAACAGCTTTGTAAATGTTCGTAATATCTGCCATCGCTTTGTGTGTCCGTCTGCTGAGTGTCCACGTCTATTTACCCGTTCAAAATTTTTGCAGCGAGCGATTTTACACGCGCATCATAATTTTAAATTGCGCACAGTGTCACTTCCTTTTTCACAAACTTTGTTCCAAAAAAGTTGCCTTTTTGCTCAATTCAGATTTAACCCTCATATTTTCAACATTACCAAACATATTCAGACAATCACCAAGTTTGATGGCGATTACAAAAGCCCGATGACTGCTGCGCGTTTACTACTTTCTTCTCGCTGAATAATTTAATGGTTGTGTTTTCCTATTTTTGCAACAAAAATGAAAACTTCCGGTTGAGATCTAAAATGCAGTTTCGCACTCTGTTATTGTCAGTGCTCATCGTATTCACGCAACTTTTCGTCATAATTTCGTGGTCAGAAAAAATACTTGTGCACGAAGACTACGACCAGTGCTTCAATGAATCGTGTGGAGTGCGCTTCAATCCGTTTTCACCTCTGATAAACTGCTCATACTTGTAAGTTGAATCACGTTTCGCGGACTGGACCTTCCAACTCAGTTCTGCATGCGAGCAAAGTCAAGAGGATGCTATTTGCTGTTTGGTTCACATCTCTCAAGGCGTCGGTAAACTGTGAAAAGGCAGTCGTGAGCAGCACAAATTTGTCCAGGTGTGGGAATGTTCAATGTCTTTCGGCGAGTGCAATGGTGTGTCGCTGACAAGGACCAAATTCCTGCCACAAACTTGCATGAAATCGTTCAACAATGTTTCTGTGTTCTCAGCATTTTGCCGTGATGACAAGTGCAGCGAGCTCAGGTCGTCAGAGTCTGTCTGTTTCAGACCAGAGGAATTCTTGGTGTGCGAAGAACCCCAGGACCTTAAAGGGAACGTGACGGCAGGAGCTGAGTTGGGATACGGCTGCTCAAAGGTACGAGGTGTGCATCCCAGATATTGCGAGGATTCTGATAACAGAAGGTTGAATTCAACTCTCTCGCCACAATGATGCGCGAACTTTGTTGCACTGGAAAGCACGACTCACCCAGCAGCCTCCAAGACATCAGAAAGTGTGGCTTTGATGGTTGTTCCTCTGCTTTTAGTTTGGAGGTCAAAAGTACGAGGACGTTGAGAAGACTCGCGTGTGGTGCAAAGCATTGGATTTTATTGAGTGTTATGGCGAACGAGAGTTTTTGAGCCTGCGGGAATACCCGTGCATCAAGTGAGTGCGATCTTTGTCTTTTCACGCTCTAATGAGAGAAACCTCACTGATGTCCGATTTTGAAGTGTCCAACCAGGACTTCAATTTGTTTCAGATACAACGGTCACTATTTTGTGACCACGTTGATATATTCGGTCTTGCTGGGTTTTCTTGGAATGGACAGATTTTGCCTTGGTCACACAGGTACTGCTTCCCACTTTTTCTTGCAACAGCAACAAGTCGAGTTTTGCCACGTTCAGGTACCGGTAGTTTCCGCTGAGAATGATTTTGCAGATGTCGTTGAAATGTTTACTTTTCACAGGCACGGCGGTCGGAAAACTGTTGACATTGGGAGGTGTTGGCATCTGGTGGATTGTGGACGTTATTCTGTTGGTGACCGGAGACCTTCGACCAGCCGATGACAGCAACTGGGTGCCTTACTACTGACGCTGTGGACTGACCAACACCGTCCCGAAAAGCCAGAAAAAAATGCAACAAGTTGGCGTGTGCTTCCAAACACTCGGTTTTGTTGCGTTCGTGTGTCAAGTGCGGTGAGCAAGCTGCCGCGTGAAGACTGGCAACTTGAACCGTACTCCACAAATGAGTGGGTGCAAATACGCTCAGGGCAGTCTGCTGCTACTGCACTGCACCGTGTTGCAAGGAGCAATGGTTGCTTTCGACTCTTGATGTGTGCAGGAAGTTTTTTTTTTCTGCTTTCACGTCTCGTAACCGCATTTTTTGTCAAAAAAACGTGCATGCGATTTCTGAAACAGCCTTCTCGAAAACATACAGAAGTAGATATCTACACGCTGTGTTCATTTTTTTACCATTTATTTGTCAACAATCAACAATGGAACTCTTCAGGCCAAACTGACATCTAAAGTGCACGAAAGCTGTTTCACTTTCTCAGACATCCAAACTTGCAAAACACGCAAGTTGCCCTTTTCGTAAAGCTGATGTACACACAATGTGGAGATCAAGTCAAATAAATTACATATTTTTGTAAAAGATGAACACGTACATATCTCAGTCGATTTGTTTCAGGGAAAAAGATTTTTTTTCGCAAGGGAACTCATTTGGAAATGTCAAACGTACTGGTAAAACTACGTTAGTTCCAATCAACGACTTGAGCAGAAACAAAACAAAAAAAAAAATCCGAGGAATGTGATCGATGACTAAAAACCGACGTGGCCAATGTGCAGACAGTTGACAGAGTAACAATGACCATCATTCAAATTGCAGGATGGGATGACTTCTGGTCTCGAGATGAAGACGAAAAAACCCCAGGTTGTTGCCTTTGTTCGACACGCAAACTCAACGCGAATCATGCACTGCGTACTTTCCAACAACGCAACCGCACGTGTGATCACAATTGTAGTTTCCACTGGTTACAAGTTTTCAACATCAGAAACCGTCATCCATCCCGAATTCAGTTTGAGGAAGAACACAAGTACTTGCCCTCTGCGATCTTTTCTGAACAACAATCGCAAATGGAATTGAGCTTCTGAAAACCCGGTCATCACAGCGGACATGTCGACAGCTTTTGTGCTTTCGAGTAACCAAGGTTTGCGTCCAAAATGCAAAATTAAAAACATTTTCAAGAACATGCTCAGTGTGGCTGAACGCGTGAACCCTGCAGAAATGAATTGATATCTTTCCTTCGTCGACCGTATCACTCGTACGTTTCTTTGAGGTGATCACAGAAATTGACGGTTGTGTCGAAATGCAATTCAAAGCAGGGATCAGCGACTTCCAACCAGAGGAAGCAACACAACCAGCAACTGACACCGTCTGTTACTGAGGCCAAGGCAAGATGCTCCGACTTAGCAGCAAGTCCATTACGGTACCATTTCAATCAAAATACGACAGGCTGAGCAACAGCGCACCAGGTTCGTTCTTTTCACAAAACAAAAGGACACAATTCAAAACTGAATCGAATACGGATCGAGACTAGCATAAGTCTCAGGCTACTATGTCTCAAGGTTGGCAATAACCGTGCCAACACTGCAACATCAGCACAAAATCGAATGTAAATCTGAATCAAGTGACAAACACGAATCAGTGCAACACCCAGGTGGAAAGAACGTAAAAACGGCAGTGCATGGGAAAACAAAATGGCAAGATGAGGTGTGAACGAGCAGAACTTCATACGATTGTTTCGTTTCTCACTGTTGAGATACATGGAACACTGAGGTGATTCCCAACACTCAAGAAGATGATTGCTTTCCTACACTCTTGCATAATTAGTTTGATAACTAAGCAGCTTCGCAGGAATGCATGGTTTATGTACAACTTCCGTCAGTGTTCAAACACTCCCCCGAGACCTTTCAAACCTGTGTGGGGGGGACGATATCACTCAGCAAAGCGAAAACCTGATCCATGCACCAAGCCTCAAAAAGCAAAGTGCGACAATTCAATTTGGGTTTTGTAACACCCAGTAAATTGCTCCAGCCAATTTCCGTCATGAGCCAGCACAACGATAGATCTAACATATTTACTGGAGCTTCTGGATGCTTCGGAAGCGCTGCATGTTTGGACACAGAAGAGCCGCCTCGCGCAGAAACGTTGAAACTTTTGATGAAGGAGTAGGACTGTCGCCACGCAATTTTCAAGTCCAACGTTTTCGTGGTTCCGGATGGGGACAAAAACACACTTCCTACTCTCACGAAATTTCAAAGGAACGAACAAAAAGGGGGAGGGGACTTGTCTCCTGAATGTCAACTTGCACGCATTTTGAGGGACTTCGAACACCCGGAGAACACCAGGCTGCACATCGCAAGGCACAAGATCACCTCTCTTCCACTGAACAACCCTCACAAGCGAGTTGCTCATGGAGGCGCCAACTGCAGTGTGAAATGTTTCGCATAGATGCCTAGTTTTGTACCACGACGAAACAAAAGCGATGCTGGACAATGCATAGCACTACTTGGGGATTCACACCTGTTTCTCAGCACAAAACACACCACCTTTCCCACTCCATTTGCCACAGTATCAATGTACACTATTCACACAATTGTCATGCAAAACTGGCGCACAGAGGCTTGGAACTCGTGTTTCACGTGTCAATATTCATTGTACACAGTTTAGAATCGTGGCAAGTCCTGCCATACCCCACTGGAGATTGTTGATCCTCGATGCAATAAAATACATACAAGTGTAAACAGCTGCAAAATACTTGTCGCGTTGGCATATGTTCTGACTAGATGCGTTGATGTCAATTCAAAATTCTCACGAATTTTTCCAACAGAGATCGTACACAAGGTCTCGCGTGATAGTTACAATAAGATGTTCAACTTTGAGTGTGCTTTTGAAAAACTATTGTACACTGTCAGTCGCCAAAACGACTGTGCTATTTATTCACTGTTTGGGAGACCTCTTGCAACCAGTGTGCACTATTGCTAGAAAGTGGGAGGCGGCATGCTGTTGTCCTCCTTGGCAACACCGTAGGCATTTTGCTGGTTGGTGGCGCTTTGGTTCAACGTCGTCCTGCCGGGCGTCCTGTGGAACCACGAGTCGCGGTCTCCGGTCGCGAGGCGGTTGATGAACTGCGGGTGCTCGGGCGGCGGAAAGGACATGTGCATCATTCTGCCGGCGGCCGTCGTGGCGCCGTCGTCCGTCTGCATCGGCTCCTCTCCGGCGGCGTTGTTGTCCCCGCTCGAACCGGCGCCTCCGTACCGCTCGGCGCGGCGCGCCCGGCGAGACTGGTACGCGGCGATGTACTTGGGGTGCGGCTTGAGAATGGACGCGAGTCCGCGCGCTCCGACGTTGCTGCCATCTTCTGGAATTTCGATCTGCATGGTGTCGTCTTCGTCTCCGCGCCCGCCGCGCGAGAAGAAGCCGAACATGAACTGACGAGAGCTGCGCGGCGAGTGCGTCGGACTCGTGTTCTGGCTCTGACCCGGCGTGACCGCTGGCGTCACGACTGGCGTGACGGGCAGCGACTGCGCCATGCGCGCCATTCCGTAGAATCCGCCGTCTCCCGACCAACAGTCCGAGCGGTGCGAAAAGCGACGCCGACGCGGAGACGTGATCACTGACTCGTACAATTTGTGCTTCATCACCTCAGCAGATATTTTGTGACATTTTGCGTCTTCCGACAAGTCCATTTGCTTGGAACTGTCCAAAGTGAGATCCTGAGTCGAACCTGTCAAAGTCAAACAAAATGCTTTCGAGAAGAGCGCCGACGACCAAACAACAACAGATTTGACAGTGACTGGTCAGAAAAGAAAACGTGAGCCCAAGTTGCTGCAATTCAAACCATAAATTGCTGAACAACGTGCCGAAACTCGTCCTGCGTTTCATATAAATTTGGGACACTTTGGTTGGCTCGTCTAACACGTTGATGATCTTACTGGCATCGCAACACACGAAAGTGTCAAATCGTGGTCAAGTGAAGCGCACTTGCTTGCAATAAAGTTGGGATTTGACAACAGCTTTTCGTCGTGCCTTGTTGCACCTGAACATAAACGGCAGGGCTTACAACAGCGCACGCTTGCCATGATGGAGCGGTGGGGCTAGTGGTTGGTTTATTTCAAAGCTTTGTTCATCATTCCATTGCGTTATGACAACAGGTCTGTGTGGGTGTGAGTGTGGGGATTTGAGCTTCAAGTGGGCGAGGATGCTGACTCCCCGGGAAGTCAACACAGTTCGCGTCAAGAAACTCACCAAACGACGTCAATGACGTGTTGGAACCGAACTTCTTCGAGGCACTGAGATTGGATGATGCTGCATAGTATTTGCTGCGGTGCGACCTGGAGAAAGAGCGCAGCCTGCCCGCCGGGCGGGGCGGCGTGAAGGAGAAATTGGCCCAGTCATCGCTGTTTGCTCTCGTTGCTTCGGCCATTTTCTGTTGTGCACGTCACACTGCAAACGGGAAGCATCAAACGATGCGTGTTGGCACGTGTTTGTGACGAACTAGTGTGCGAAAGCGGAAAGAGAATCAAAGCTCGTTTTTTTGCACGCCTCGGGTGTGATGGAAGGAGGTCTCACACGTCAAACATGTTCCTGATGAGTCTGACAAATGTCTATTTCAGCGAGGGAGGAGTGCTGAGCGTCCAGCAACATTGATGATGTTCAAAAGAACCAAAACATACACACACACTCGACTCGACATGTTGGTCCAGGTCCAAAATCTAGATCTACCCGGTTTGATTCTTTTCTGAATCAGAGATCTCGCTTGACCTTCGGCACAATGTTCAGAATATCATCTCAATGAATGTCATCGCCGTGCACATTCATGGACAACAAACCAACAAGGAGTAAACTGCAAGAAAACTCTCGAAACTCCAGCCAAATCCAGACTCTAGTTGACCTGAAGCCCAACTGGGAAGGACAGTGTCCGAACCGAGGGTAGACTGGACAAAGTGTAAACATCAAGTTTGCATTGCCTGCGTCGACCCCCGAGTCTTCATTTCTACATATCCTGTCGCCCACGCTGATTTTTACCTTTTCAACGAACGAGAGTGGACAAACAAAGGTTATCCTTGAAGTGCACGACTCAAAAATCCACTTTTCGCTGCATTTCCCCGTCTGTCGATTGACACAAATTTTCCCACTGGACTATATTGTAACTGTTGTGAAGAGCAGCAAAATATTTCGTTCTAAATCATATTTCTTCCTTTGACAACACGTCGTCGAAGAGCAACAGACGGAAACCGTCATTAAAGAAGAGCAAAAGAAATAAGTTGAAGTGCCAAACATGCCAAAGTCACTTGACGAACAGTTTGAAACGTTCCTGTTTTATTCAGATTTGAATCCGCGTCTGGACAAAAATTTTGCTCACACATTTGATTTCCCTCTGGTCTTTTTTGTCGTAGAGTGTGGAGTGACTTGTGAACCACTCACCTAGTCTTGACCGTGGGCGATCCGCCACACGAGCCGGTCGAAATTTCTGTTGCTGGCCGCCCCTAAATTGAAGTACTGTATCATGGCTCGGATGACCCGGGGGTGCGTCTTGGGCAGCCCCTGGGTATGGGCTTCGATAGCGATCTTTCGTGCGATGTTTTGATGCAAGAAACTCAACAAATCTATCTCTTCTGGAGTGATAGGCTGCGACGTGCATCCAACATTGGTCACCATGACAGTCAAAGAGAGCGCAAAACCACAAGGGGT